>Ga0182024_10016506_pt1 | contig 13997 bp, 11 predicted proteins | sample P32metaG_FD_120480 | JGI IMG/M metagenome (GOLD analysis project Ga0182024, IMG submission 120480) | Permafrost microbial communities from Stordalen Mire, Sweden - P3-2 metaG (Illumina Assembly) | ecosystem: Environmental > Terrestrial > Soil > Wetlands > Permafrost | place: Sweden: Stordalen... | reverse complement strand
GTTTGAGCAAGCCGTGGCTCTTCGGCCGGATTATGCCGAGGCGCACTGCAATCTGGGAGTCACCCTCGCGCGACAGGGCAAGCTCGGCGAAGCGGCGGCCCACTTCGAGCGAGCGCTGGCTCTGCGGCCCGATGATGCCGAAGCGCACCACAACCTAGGCAACGTGCTGCAGAACCACGGCAAGCTCGACGCAGCGGCGGCACGGTTTGAGCAAGCGATCGCTCTGCGGCCCGATTATGCCGAAGCGCACAACAATCTGGCCGACACGCTTAAGCAGCAGGGTAGGTTCGATCAGGCCCGGGCCGAGTTCGAACAAGCGCTCGCTCTGCGGCCCGACCTTGCCGAGGCGCAATTGGGCCTGGCGGCGTGCTATTTGGTCCATGGGGATTACGAGCGTGGTTGGCCCGCATATGAAGCGCGACTCCGTAGACCGCGGCATTTATCGCAGCCCAGCCTGCCGCGCTGGAGGGGCGAATCCTTGGCGGGACGCAGCCTGTTGCTGATGCCGGAGCAAGGTATCGGGGATACGCTCCATTTCATTCGTTATGCCCGGCTGCTGAAGGAGCGGGGCGCTCGGGTCGTGCTGGCTTGTCCGCCGGCGCTCGGGGTGTTGCTGCAATCTCAGCCCGACCTGGACGAGTTGTTTATCCTGGGTTCCGCCCAGGAATTGCCGCGCTGCGATTTTTATCTTCCGCTGCTGAGTGCGCCGGGGGCGTTCAGCACAAACGTTTCAACGATTCCGTGTCGGGTGCCCTACCTCGCGGCCGATCCCGTGTTGAGCGATTATTGGCGGCGGGAACTGGCGAGCATCGACGGCTTCAAGATCGGCATCGTCTGGCAAGGCTCGCGCGAATATTCTTTGGATCGTCGGCGTTCGATTCCGTTGGCCGAATTCGCGCCGCTGGCCGGCTTGTCCGGCGTGCGGCTGATCAGCCTGCAAAAAGGATATGGATCGGAGCAGGTCGCAACGGTCGATTTTCCGGTACTTGATCTTTCCGGCCGTTTGGATGAAGTGGCCGGTCCTTTCATGGACACCGCGGCCGTGATCCGCAATCTTGATTTGGTGGTGGCCCCGGATACCGCGATCGCGCATTTGGCGGCAGCCCTGGGCGTGTCGGTTTGGCTGGCGCTCCAGTTCTCGCCCGATTGGCGGTGGCTGCTCGCGCGTGACGACTCTCCCTGGTATCCCACGATGCGAATCTTTCGCCAAACCGAATTCGGTCAGTGGCCGGACGTTTTTGAGCGGATGGCCATCGCGCTCGAGAGGCTTCGCTCGGCCTGAGAGCCTTTCCGAAAACCGCCTGGGGAGAAGTGGACAGTTTTCGGATAGGGACCAATTCTTTTTAGCCTCGCCAGCCTGCCGGTCGACCCACGAAAGGGTTGGCTCGCTTCTCCTCACCGATGGTCGTCGGTTCGCCGTGGCCGGGCAAAACCACCGTGTCGTCGGGGAGCGTGAAGAGTTTTTTGTGAATTCCGGCCGCCAGGCTCTCGAAGCTGCCGTCGGGGAAATCGGTGCGGCCGACGCTGCCGCGAAACAGCACGTCGCCGCCGAAAACGACCCAGGGCCGCGCCCCGCGCCAAACGAAAACGACGTGGCCGGACGAGTGGCCGGGAATTTCCAGCGTTTCCAACTCGAAACCAGCGGCACGATAGATTTCGCCGTCGTCCAACAGCACGTCGGCCGGGGGGCTGACCAGGGTCATCCCGTACATCGCCGAAAGGTTCAAACGGGCGTCGGTCAGCTTGGGGGCATCGCCGCGGCCGATGACTAACGGAACCTTGGGCCAGCGGCGTTTCAGCGCCGCGTTGCCTCCGATGTGATCGCTATGGCCGTGTGTGATCACCAGTGCGGCAGGCACCAACCCTTCGGTTTCGACATAATCGACGATTGCGTCGGGCTCCAAGCCCGGATCGAAAATCAGACAATCGGTCTGTCCCTCGAAATGGGCGATGTACGAATTTTCGCCAAACGGGGCCGAAACGATCGTGGCCAAACGAAGTTCAGTCGGTTTTGACACCTGTGGGGGTCCTTTGTCGGGGGGGTCAGGGCCAATTGGGGCATTTCCAGCAGGCAAAAAGGCCTGCCGCGGCCTCGGGCGATTCCTACCGGTCGGCGAAAAAGTCGGTCTCCCCCGAAATGGCACGCCACTGTAAAATTGCACAGCTTGTAACGACCGACCGGCCCCGCGTTCGAGCAAGCCGCGCCGGATCGTTTAAGCATTGTAATTAAGTTTCCGATTTTGAGGCGATAACATACCAAGCCGTCGGACACCGCCCGCTTGGCGTCTTGCCAAATAGCCAGTGAGAACGTGGAGAAAGCATGATGGTTTGCCGTAAATCAATGTGTCGTTTTGGCTTGGTGCTGGCGTCGTCTCTGGCCGCAGGGCTGTTGGGGACGGCTGGCGTGGTCGGTCAAGACGCTTCGTCTGGCTCGCGTACGGACCGCGAATCGCTGCCGAAGCCGATCTACAAGGTGGCCAACAAGCTCGATTCCGAGCCCGCTCAGCCCGATGCCCAAGGGCAAGGAAATCAGCAGCCGGCCGGCACCCACCCGCTGCAACCGGCGATCGACATTGCCTATAAGGCTTTGGCCACGATTCAAAACAACGTCAAAGACTATTCTTGCACGCTGAGTAAACGGGAACGGATCGACGGGACGCTGCAGCCGACCGAAGAATTGTTCGTAAAAATCCGTCACGAGCCCTTTAGCGTCTACACCTACTTCAAGGGTCCCGAGAACATGAAGGGCCAAGAGGCCCTGTATGTGGCCGGCAAGAATGACGGCTGTCTGTTGGGCCACGGCGTGGGGATCAAGAAGGTGGTCGGCACACTCGCCCTGAAGCCCGATAGCATGCTGGCTATGCGAGGTAACCGGTATCCGATCACGGAGATCGGGGTGCTCAACCTGACCAAGCGACTGATCGAGGTCGCCGAGTTGGACAAGAAATACCAGGAATGCGAAGTGAAATTCTACAACGGGGCCAAAATCGATGGCCGCCCTTGTACTTGCATCATGGTGACCCATCCGGTGCCGCGGAAGAACTTCCGGTTCAACGTGGCCAAAGTCTACGTCGATACCGAGTACGGCTTTCCGATCCGCTACGAAGCCTACGACTGGCCGGCCAAAGCCGGCGGCCCTCCGCTGCTGCTGGAGGAGTACACCTACCGTTATATGAAGATCAATAACGGTTTCACCGACGCCGATTTCGACGACAAGAACCCGGATTACGGGTTTCATTGAGAGGCACTGATCCGCTAATCCCACACACCTAAGAATTGCTGGGCAATCCTTGAGCCCGCGGATTTCGGCTATCGGCGCGGTGGACACTGCTGCGAGCGTTCGTGAGTGTTGAATCTGCGTCCACCGCTCAACCCGTCCCACAGACCTACGTAACCTTCAAGCGGCCCTTTGAGCGCGGTGTGCTCATGCAGGTATTCGAGCGGTGCATAGAAGGTGCGGAGGCAGCTTGCAGCAGGGGCGCCGGTGTCGGTCCACGTCGTTGCCCCTACGACTGGACCAAAGCTCAGAACGTAGAGCACAAAAAGGACGCCAATCGTGACCGCGATGCGCACGACCCGGCTGCCTGGATTCGCTCTGGCTTCCCCTCGGGGCTCGTCGGTGGTTTCTGGGGCGTCCATGCCCTGATTCTACCCCATCCGGCCTGTAGCCCATGCCCTGGCGCCGCTGGCGGCCCTACTTTGCCTCGGCCGGTTGGAATCGGGCGCGCCACCCATGTCCCGAACCAAAGTCGGCAACGTTGTGCCGACTGCGCATTGCGCCGTTCCGACCTGTAGCCTCGAGCCGGCAATGATATAGGTGACTCATCGTGACCGCCGCAGACCGCTGTAGGAGCCGACTCCTGTCGGCGATTTTCGGCGACAGGAGTCGCCTCCTACAGTCTTGATGAGTCAACATATATTGGTGCCCTCGAGCCTGTGGCCTCAAGCCTTCTTTGCGTTACCGCTGATAGACCGGGTCGTCCTTGCGGGTGACCGTGTCGGTCTCGCGGCGATCGCGGGGCAGGGCCAATTCGGTGCCGGGGCGCAGGTAGTCGAAATCCTCGCCCAACACATCGCGGTTGAGATCGTAGATTTCGGTCCAACGGGTGGCTTTGCCCAGCTCGTGCCGGGCGATGTCGAACAACGTGTCCCCTTCGCCGACGACGTAAACCCGTTCGCCGGCGTGACGGCGTGTGCCGGCCGGCTGGAGGGTTTGGCGGGCATTGGGCACCTTGCGGGGCCGGGGGCAAAGATCCGGATAGCGATCCGTCAATGCGGCGACCGACGGTGCGTCGATCACGTCGCCGACTTGTAGCTTTTCGCTGCGGGGATGCCGGGCTCGGTTGTGCTCGTGGAGGGCCTTGAAATAGGCACCGTTGCCGTAAATCTTTTCGGCAATGATCCAATAGTTGTCGTTCGGCCCAACAGTGTATTTACCATCTTCGACCGCCACACGCTCCGGTTCCTGACGCGTTCGGCCAAATTGCCGGGCATCGTCGCGGCGGTCCATTTCGCCGTAACCGGCCACGGGAGGACCAGCCGAGGGTTCAGACGCCCCTGGTTGGCCGTAGGCCCCGTCGGAGTTCGGTTCGGCCGGCAGCGAGCCGGAAATGGGTAACCCTTCCGCGGCATTGGGATCGGCCGAAGCGGGCCAATCCTGGCCATCAAGCTCGCGGCCCGGATCGCCGGACAAGCTGTTGCCGCTGGCCTCGGAATCCAGGTTTGGCGGGCCGCCGGTGCCAGGACCGGCAAAGTCGCCGTCGGAGACTTCAAGCGACGTCTGCCGACCGCCGCGGGGCCCGATCATGGAAGAATCGGTATCGGCTGGCATCACGCCGGAACTCTCGGCGTTCATTGGCCCTTGGTCGCCGGCCGGTTGCTGGCCATCATCGGTGGGAGAATTTGCTGGATCGGTTTCGGCCGGATCGAATTGTCGCGGCAGAAACGAGGAGTGGGGAGGCTCGTGGCGAGCGACAGGGGCCGCGTAGTTTTGATCGGCACCCGTCGAGTCGGCGCCTGGCTCGCGCCCGTCCTCGTCGATTCGTTGATCGGCTGGAGTATCCTGGGCCACGACGATCCGGGGCCGGCCATCGATGGGAACCAGCGGCTTTCCGGTCTTTGTCGCCGCCAAGGCATTGGCGTCGGGCGTCTGCCACAGGGCTGCGGCGCGGCGATAGATAAGCAGGCCCAGCACCATCAACAAGACGGCGATGACGCTGAACCCGATGGTCACTTCCTTGCGCATACTGCCCATAAAATCGTGCTCCCGCGGCGAAATGCGGCCCTATTTAGAGAAATCCAGTGGGCGGACACTTTAGGGAAAGACGCCGGTGGAGGCCAGACCGAGTTGGGCAGAACTCACGGTTTGTTGCCGATTCAGGGAGGATCGTACCCACCGGGATGCCAGGGGTGGCAGCGTGCAATCCGCCGCACCCCCCGCCAGCCGCCACGCCAGAAACCATATTCGCGGACGGCTGCAATCATGTAATGGCTGCAGGAGGGATGATAGCGGCAGACCGAGCCGAGCCAGGGGCTGATCAGAAGCTGATACGCTTGCACGGCCAAGATCAACGCCTGGGCCGGCAGCCAAGCGAGGACTTTCATCTCCGTGGCCGAGACCTTTCGTTTGCGATTCCAACGATTTGCGGGCCGCATGTGGTGTCAGGCCGGCGGGCTACCGCCGACGCGCGTCCGGCGGCGGTCCCGATCGCGCTGCGGATTCTTTTCGCGCTACGGATCATTTTCGCACTGGGGGCGATTTGCGGGCGGCCCGGGCGCCGAGCCGGACGAGCGATGCTTGCAATTGATCCAGGGGGGGAATCTTTGCGGCGCGGGGGATGACAATCAGGTCGACTCCGACCGGCAGCTCCGGGCGACTGTGACGGAAAGCTTCGCGGAGCAATCGCTTCCAGCGGTTGCGCGTGACGGCCCCCCCAACCTTGCGCGACACCGAAAGGCCCAAGCGCGGATGGGGCAACCCATTGGGCGCGGCGTAGACGATCAGGCGGTCGTCGGCGACCGAGGCCCGGCGCTGGTAAGCGCGGGCGAAATCGGCCGGACGTTTCACGCGGTATTGCGACAAAAAACGCTCGGACATCCCGATCACGGCCGTGGCTCATCGAGGTCGGTGGATAAATCGTGCGGTGCCGGCGTCTGGTACCAAGCGTCGTGCACCGGCCGGCTCGCACCGAGCCGGCGACGCAAGCGGCGGCGAAGCATATGGGCGGTCCACCAGACCACCCCGACCAAGGCAAACCCCAGAATCAAGATGCCGGCCAGGGCCGGGATGAGGGCGCGCGCTTGCTGGACCTTCGTCGGCGAGAGGTTTTTTGCCCCCTCGGCGGCAATTGGTTCGACTGCGGCGACTAACGTCGACAGACCCATTTGACCCATTCCACGCGCCCGCGCGAGCGCCCAGTTACCAGTGTAACTCGCTGCGAGGATTCTGGGGGCCGCCTTTGTTGGCAATGGCGTCGAACTGGCGGATCAATTCGCGGCCTTCGTCGTCGAGCGCGTGGGGAAGCACGATCAGGATTTCGGCGAACAGATCTCCCGGATCGACCCCTTTGGGGGCCACGCCGCGCCCTTTGACGCGCAGTTTGCGACCGCTCGACGTACCGGCGGGAACGCGGAGCACAATGGTCCCGCGCGGCGTGGGAATATCGATTTTCGATCCCAATGCGGCTTCGGCCAACGTGACGGGAACCTTCACGTCGAGATTATTTCCGCGGCGGCTGAAAAACGGATGCGTGCCGACGCGGACCGTAATGAGGATGTCGCCGGCCGTGCCACCCCGCGAGGGAGCCGGTTCGCCGTGACCGCGCAGGCGAATCTTTTTGCCGTCTTCGATGCCGGCCGGGATTTTGACCACGATCGTTTCGGTCTCGGCCGACTCGCGGCGAACGGAAAGCTGTACTTCGCCACCGACGATCGCGGTGACGAACGGAATTTCGACCTCGGTGGCCAGATCGGCGCCGCGCTTGGCCTGGCCCGCGGCTGCGCGTTTGCGTCCTCCCTTGGACTGGCGGAATTGGCTGAAGATATCGCCGAATCCGCCGGGCGCTTCCCCGCCGAATCGGTCGCCGAAGAATTGACTGAAATCGACGTCTTCCGCTCCGGCCGGTCCGCCGGGCCCACCGGCTCCGCCGGGAGCATTGCCCCAAGACCAGGTGGCACGCGGGCCGCCGGCGCCGGCCGACTCGAACGAACTGCCGTAGCGATCGTATTGCTCGCGCTTGGCCTGGTCGTTGAGGACGTCGAACGCGGCCTGCACTTCCTGGAATTTTTTTTTCGCGTCTTTGTCGTCGGGATGGAGATCGGGGTGGTATTTGCGTGCCAACTCGCGATAGGCCTTTTGGATTTCGGCCGCCTGCGCGTCGCGGCTGACTCCCAAAGTCTTATAAAAATCTTCGGCCATTATCGAAATCGCCCCCCCCCGAGATCCGACCCGCGTGCCTGGGCCAAAGTGAGCAGTGCTGGTCGATGGCGGAGCCTTGCCGCGCACTGGGCGACCGGCACGCGCGGGACACTCGGCCGAACGCGCGTCCATCCAGGCTATTCTAGGTGCCCGTCCCGGGGGCCAGCAAGGTGAACCACCGGAACCAACGGAGTTTACGGCCGGGCGATCCAGCGGCAAGCGGCGTGCTAGAGTTGAATCGGCCCCCGCTCAGGCGCTCCCGCGGCTCGTGGTTTGGGTGGGCACCGCCGAGAATTGGCCTGCTCGGGATTCGCTCCCTGGCCGGGAACCGGGCTTTTGGTCTTCGAGATCGCTCCGATGCAGTCCCCCGTTTTGAAATGCATGGCGTGGCTGCGGATGACGACTTGGACCATCGCCGCGTGGGCGATCGTCGTCGCCGTCGGCGGTGAAGTCGCACGCGCGGGAGTCGGCGGCCAGTTGGAGATCCAAGTCGTCGATTACGACACCGGTGAACCGCTGGCCTGCCGGATGCATTTGACCAACCAGGCGGGCAAGGTTCAAAAGCCCCCCAGGGTCCCCTTCTGGCACGACCACTTCGTGATCGATGGGAGCTTGATGTTGAAGCTGCCCACCGGCAACTTCAACTTCGTGGTCGAACGGGGTCCGGAGTATCTGGTCGTCACCGGGCATTTCGAAATTCACGACTTCGCCGAAGACTCGAAGACCATCACGCTCCGGCGGTTTGTCGACATGTCGCGCGAGGGTTGGTGGTCGGGCGATCTCGAAGTCGAGCGGCCGAAAAAGGAGATCGAGCTGCTGATGCGGGCCGACGACCTGCACGTCGCCGAGTTGGTGACTTGGGGCAACCTCAAAGATTTGATCAAACCCGTGCCGGCGACAAAATCGCCATCCGCCAAAGCGCCGCACTTAGCCGCCGCGGCGGAGGACGCTCGCGCCGCGGGGGCGGGGCCACTCGTTCCGTTTGCCGACAATCGCTATTATCGATCGCTGGCCGGGCTCGTGCGCCGGCCGGGAGGCAGCTTGCTCGTGCTCGGTCTCGATACCGCGCCGCCGGAAGACAAGATCGCCCACGATACGGCGGCGGAATTGGTGACTTGGGCGCGCGAGCAGGGAACCGCTTGGATCGATGTGCGCCGGGCGACGAGCTGGGATCTGCCGATTTGGATCGCGCTGGGAATGGTCGATTCGATCGAACTGGCCGACAGCCAATTGGCGCGCGGCAGCGTAAAGCCCGACGATGCCGGCACGCGGCCGCGCGACACGAGGCGATTCGCTGGCCACAGCGGTGTCGGCCTCTGGACGGAGACGGTCTACTACAACCTGCTCAATTGCGGACTGCGGATTCCCCCCACCGCTGCCAGTGGCTCGGGCGTAACGCCGAATCCGGTCGGCTACAACCGCGTCTATGTCCACGTCGACCAGCCATTCAGCTACGAGGGGTGGCTGGAGAATTTGCGTGCCGGCCGGGTGGTGGTGACCAATGGTCCGCTGATCCGGCCCAATGTCGGCGGCGAGTTGCCGGGCTATATTTTCAAGGCCGATGCCGGTCAGGAGGTGGCGCTCGAGGTCGGATTGACGCTGTCGACCCGCGATCCCCTTTCGTATTTGGAGATCGTGCAGAATGGCCGGCGGGTGCAGGAGGTGCGGCTCGATCAGTGGACCGAGGCGGGGGGCAAACTTCCGCCACTCAAATTCCGCGACAGTGGCTGGTTTGTCGTACGAGCGGTGACCGACGTCGGCACGACGCATCGCTTCGCCTCGACAGGCCCCTATTATGTCGAAATCGGTTACCAGCCGCGGATCAGTCGCGCAGCGGTGCAATTCTTTCTCGACTGGCTGGATGAGAGAGACCATCGACCGCTTGAAGCCGGAGCCGATCGCTCGGCCGATCCTCACGTCGAGAAGGCCCGGGTCTTCTGGCAAGAGCTATTGGCCAAAGCCAACGCTGAATAGGCGTGAGACTTGAGGCTTGAGACTTGAGGACGGAAAAATGCGGTTGCCTCGGACGGAGGGTCTCACGACTCAAACCTTTCGACTGAAGGCTTCAGTCGGAGGGGAAGGGAGCGGGCTCGCCGTTCAACTCGCTCAATGCGTTGCGCGCGGCGCGCTGTTCGGCCTCTTTTTTGTTGCGTCCCCAGGCTCCTTGAAAGCGTGAGCGACCGATCTGTGCCGCGATCTTGAAGCACTTGCTATGGTCGGGACCTTTTTCATCGAGCAGATGATACGTGGGAGTCGAACCGTTTTCGCGCTGGGCAAGTTGCTGGAGTAGCGACTTGTAGTTGCCGCCGAGCTCGCCGGCCGCGGCCAACTCAATTTCGGGACCGATGAAGCGCTGGATGAAATCGCGGGCTCCGGGATCGCCGGTGTCGAGGTAAATGGCGGCGATCAGCGATTCGAAGACATCGGCCAGCAGCGAGGGAGGAACGGTCGGATAGGTGATCATTCCCTTGCCGAGCACGAGGAATTCTTGCAGTCCCAGGGCTTCGCTGACTTTGGCGCAGGTTTGCCGGCTGACGACGACCGACTTGATCTTCGTCAGATCCCCTTCCAAGTAATCGGGATACTGGTTGTAAAGCAATTCGCAGACGACCGCCCCCAAGATGGCGTCGCCCAGGAATTCCAGCCGCTCGTTCGAGGCCAGACGATGCAGAGCCCCCGAGGCGTGGGTGAGGGCTGCCATGAGAAGCGATTTGTCTTGAAACTCGTAGCCGATCCGGCGCTCGCACTTTTCCAGTCGGCCCGACTGGTCGGCGGAAACAGGAGTATTCTCGACGCGCGCCATAAGACCTGATTCCAACTTCCCCCGGATTGGGGGGCAGCAGATCGATTACCGGCCCAGCGGACTGTGCCGAGCCAAGGGTCGCAAACTACGTAAAATTAGCCCAGATCGCGGCTTTTGTCAATTTCTCCCCTGGGAGCCGAGCGCCACGACGGAGTGATACGAACCGAGTATCCGGAACTTGCGTAGGGCATGCAGGGGCTGTCGATCATCGCTTCGACCAACAGGCCGGCGGGGTCGGAACTTGCATTGAGCCGTTTGGCTCTCCACGCTCAAATCTTATCCAAATCATTACTTTCATTACCTCAGCAGGGAGGATGTCTCTATGTCGCGTCCATTACCGGGTTCCCGAATTCTCATGATGCTCGCCTTGGTTGGGCTGTTGGCGGTTGGCGCCAGCCGTTGGCAAACCGTGGCCGTCAGCCAGGAAAAGGCTGCCGTCATCAAGCCGGGGCAAGTTCATCAGGCGGAGCAGCTTTCCGCCGCCTTCCGTCACGCCGCGGAAGTGGCGATGCCGAGCGTCGTCACGGTCCATAGCAAAAGCAAGCCCCACGTGACCAAGCACGCAAAAGCCAATCCTCATTCGAGGCGCAACGGCGAAAACCCTTTCAAAGGGACTCCGTTCGAGGGAATCCCCTTCGAAGATTACTTTGGCAACCAGCCTGACATGCAGCAGCACCCGCGGCACGAAGGCGTTGGATCGGGCGTCATTGTCGACGCATCGGGCATCATTTTGACCAATAACCACGTGGTCGAAGGGGCCGACGAAGTCATTGTCGAATTGGCCGACGGCCGCGAGTTCAAGGCCGATGAGGTGAAGACCGATCCTTCGTCCGATCTGGCCGTCATAAGGATCAAGGGAGCCGGGACATTGCCCGCCGCTCACCTCGGCAATTCCGATGACATGCGGATTGGCGATTGGGTGATCGCCGTCGGCAACCCGTTCGGACTGGAACAGACGGTGAGTGCCGGCATCATCAGCGGCAAAGGGCGCAATTTGAATGGAACGCGCGTCCGGATGTTGCAAACCGACGCGGCCATTAACCCAGGCAACTCGGGTGGACCCCTGGTAAACCTGGAAGGCGAAGTCATCGGGATCAACACGGCCATCGCCACCAACAACGGTGCCTTTCAAGGGGTCGGCTTCGTCATTCCGAGCGACCTGGCCAAGTGGGTGATGGGACAGTTGATCAAGAGTGGCTCGGTTGAACGGGCCTACCTCGGCGTCGCGCTCTCCAAGAAAGAAGTGACGAGCGAAGTGGCCGAGATCTTCCACGCCAAGAAGGGAGAAGGAGTCATCATTTCCGAAGTGATGCCCGACTCGCCGGCGGCGGAAGCGAATCTGCAAAGCGGCGACATCATCACGGAGTTCAACGGCACCAAGGTCCACAACCGGCCCGAACTGCAAGAACTGGTCGAACGGGCCACGGTCGGTTCGCATCAGAAGCTGACGATCCTCCGCGATGGAAAGACGATCGCCGTCGACGTGACCCCCAAGGCGATGCCGAGCGAACAAGCGCTTCGCGGCGGACGCCCTGAGTCGCCGGGCAATGCCGAAGAGCCTGCCGAGGAATTCGCGGACAGCCTGGGCATCGAGGTCGGCGAGCTGTCGGGTCAGACGGCCAAAGCGCTGGATATGAAAAAGGCCGAAGGAGTGGTGATTACCAAAGTCGAACCGGGCAGCGTGGCTGCCGAGCAACACTTGAACGAGGGAATGGTGATTCTGGCGGTCGGCAAACAGTCGGTGAAGAGTGTCGACGAATTCCGTGCCGCCCTGAAGAACGAATCGCTCGACAAGGGAATCTTGTTGCTGGTTCGGACGCGTAGCGGCAACGACTTCGTGGTACTGCGGCAGGCGGCCGAATGATCCGCGAGGGGGTATGGGTTCCAGCTAGCCGCTGGCTGCTGGTTCCACGTCTGCGGCAGGCGGCCGAGTGATTGGCAAGAGCGTCGTGGGCCGGAATGGATAGGCAGAGGATAGGGCGCTAACCAATTTAGCGCCCTTTTCTTTGCGCCTATCCGATGGGGAGAAACCCGCTGGACTATTGACGGTCCGCCGCTTCACTCTAAGAATTTCGATGGCGGCCTCGTTCTTGTCGCATCAGGCCGTCGAATCGCCGGAGCGGCGGATTCGGTTTGCGCCTTGCCCTGGGGGCTTGTCGCCCGCTTGCCAGCCGCACAGCTTGAACGTTTGGCGCCGGGTGAACCCTCGCATGTCACGATTGCCTCGAGTCGCGGTCGGAACGATCCATGCCGGTGCCGATGCCACGGCCTTGGTGTGGGGATTGATGGCGGCGCTGGAAGCCTGTGGTCAGCACGTGCAGATGTATCGCGCCCGCGCGTGTTTTGCCGCGCTGGAGGGTGCGACCGTGATGAGCGGCCGGGCGACCCGGCACTTGGACAGTTGGTTGTTGACGCCCGACGGCTGCCGGCAAGCGCTGCTGCGTGGCACGGCCGAAGGACATTTGGCCCTGGTCGAGGGAGAATTTTTGCCACCCGGCGCGGCGGCGCGGACCGAAGCGTCGGTGGGCGGGGATCTCGACGTGGTTTGCGATTGGCTCGATCTGCCCCGATTGGCGGTCGTCGATCTATCGCGGCTTGAAGGTTGTCGCTTACCCCAGCGACCCGCGGCCGATGGGCTTTTGCTCGATCGGGTTTCGAGCGAGGCGGGATTCTATCGCGTGCAGACGCTGCTGGAATCGCTGTGGGGAATTCCGGTCTTCGGGGGAATGGAGGAGGCCGAGGCGCTGCGCGCGGTCATCACCTCGTTGGCACCGGGGGAAAGTCCGCCGCGCTGGCTTGGCGAGGGATTGGGAAATGCGCTGGCGCGGATGAGCGACGTCGATCGGATTCGCCGGTTGGCCAACTCCCGAGCATTTTCGTTCCGACGCGCGCCGGCCGAGGTCCTGGGGCAGAATTGGTCGGCGCTGCGCGTGGCCATCGCTTGGGACGATGCCTTCCACTGCTATTTTCCGGAGACGCTCGAAATGCTGGAATCGCGCGGGGCCACGCTCTGCGACTTTTCGCCGCTCCGCGACGAACGACTGCCGGAGGGCACCGACATCGTTTATTTTGGCTGTGGCCATCCGGAGCGTTTCGCCCAGGCGCTGTCCGAAAACCAATGCCTGGCGGCGGCCCTGCGGCAGCACGTCTGCAACGGCCTGCGCGTTTACGCCGAAGGGGGCGGACTGGCCTATTTGTGCGAGCAGCTCGAATTGCCCGACGGCCGGCGGTTTGCCATGTCCGGAGTGCTGCCGGCACTCGCCCGCCAGAATGGTCACCCACCCGCGCAAGTTCCCTATGCGTTGGAACTACGGCACTCGAATTGGCTCGGTTCGGCCGGCACGCGATTGCGTGGTTACTTGAACGATCGGTGGAGAATCGTGCCGACCGGTTCGTTGCGCGTCGATGACGAATCGGGGGGCCAATTGAACCTCGTGGGGCGGCATCAGGCGATCGGCAGTCGTGTCCACTTCGACTTTGCGGCCGATCCGGTGGCGGCGGATCGTTTTTTTGCCCCGCATGCAGCCGCCTTGGAACTGGCCTCGGCCCGGGTGGATTAGCGAGACGGGCCTCCCCCGGCGCGGCGCCAGGCACTTTGCCTGACACCGATTCACCCCTTCCATCGCCTCCGCGCCTGCCCGGTGGCCGGACAATTGCCTGCCGCGCGTGGACAAGAACCGCAATTGACTCGCCGCCAATGATCTGCGCGGTGGCGAGTGTGGGAGAAACGTGGGGTGACTTGGCCTGCCCCGCGTTGTTAAACTCGGCGCTGGGCGC
>Ga0182024_10016505_pt1 | contig 13997 bp, 10 predicted proteins | sample P32metaG_FD_120480 | JGI IMG/M metagenome (GOLD analysis project Ga0182024, IMG submission 120480) | Permafrost microbial communities from Stordalen Mire, Sweden - P3-2 metaG (Illumina Assembly) | ecosystem: Environmental > Terrestrial > Soil > Wetlands > Permafrost | place: Sweden: Stordalen... | reverse complement strand
GGAGAAGCTCGGGTCTAGGTTGGCTGCTCCAGCCTATTCCGTGGGCCAAAAGTACGGCCGGCCCTGCCAGCATCATGACATAACTTGCGGACATAAGAGCTATGAGCCGGCGAAATCCCGTTTGTCGATCGCTCCAGATTGCAAGAACTGGAAACAGAAGATAGAAGAATGCCTCGGCACAGAGTGACCACGACGGCGGGTTCCAGTTCCAATCGAGATACGTCCACCAACCTTGTAGCAGTATTAAATGTGGTAATAGCGTGCCAACGGCGATAAGTAGTCTTTTGGCGGGGTTCTGAGATTGAAGGATTATCCAGCCGATGATGGGAAACTGGAAAAGGAGAGAAAGTGCATAGGAAGGGTAAACTCTAGCAAACCGGGCAACCATGAACCTCTTTGTATTGATCGTGGGTGTCCTGTCCGGCAAGTAGACAAATCCGAGGATATAGCCAGACAAAACAAAAAAGAAGCTAACGCCCATGAAACCGCTATCAAAGGGACGCGGTGTGTGTGTGCCGGGGAAAAAGTCTTCCCAATAGTGGTAGAAAACAACAGCTATAGCGGCAAAGAAGCGTACGCCCGTAAGCGAATCGATGCGAGCTGGCCGTAAGTCTGGCGTAGGCGGCTCGAAAGCCGCTCGTGGGAGGGGGGCAGAGGCTCTTTCACGGTGCGCAATTCCCAAGCAGGAGTCCCTTTCGCCGCTTCACAAAGCGCATTGAAATTAGGTTCAAAGGGCCGACCACCAAACCGCCGCCGTTAGGAAAATTGATTCCTGGATACCGCGGACGCCAGGTTGTCCAAAATCCAAGGGTCTCAACGCGCCTCGCGAAGAGTCTCGTTCCGCTTCTGCCAGGCCGGGATTTCACTAGTATTCCTGGGAACACTTCTGCTCTCGGCCATCTTGCTGCCCGAATGAGATAGAAGTTCAGGATTCAACGTTTTGTTCTGGATCAATTAAAAATCTCTTGCTGCCCTTGGTATAAACCATCTTAGTGATCCCCACTACGAGATAGGAAAGCAGCAGGATGAAAATGGGGTCACGAAGCACGAGCTGAGCGAGGCGGCCCATGTTCATACCCCCAAAAAGGAGGAAGGAAGTTCCGAGCGCGACGGTAGACCAGGGCTGGCTAATATCACCAAACATGCTTTCATTGATGATGTAAACCAGAGGAAAGCCAAAGAGCGGGAACAGAACAACGCCCCACCAGCCAAAACCTCCATAGCTATCGGCAACTGCTGAGAATTCAATCTGTGTTATGGGATCTTCATCCGAGATCGTGCCTGCCACATGTCCGAGGTAATTTTCGCCTCCAACTCTCTCTTTTTTCGGATCTATAAACGATGGAATCATTCTTGAAAAATCGATCTTGACAGCTGTTAGACCATAGCGGCTCCCATTTGCGCAACTCGCTATCAAATTGCTGTCGGCGCGGATCTCCGATAGACGACTCAGGGTGTAAAGGGCGGCGTTATTATAGTACCCCTCTCGATTCGCCGAGGATGATTCCTCAAATCTTCCCAACACTGCAGAGTTCAATTCAGATAGGCTATGGAAACTGCTCACTACGAAAAGAGCCATTTGCGCCCTCTCACGTAGGCTCAGATCTCTCGTAAAGTTTCGGGTATAAATCTCCAACGGAGACACGAACATGAAGAACAATGCGATCCCACTGACCGCGGCTATATAGTGCCGCTTCCGGAATTGATAGCCATTCACATAACATGTAGCAAAATAGATGATGCTGGGAGCAAGAATACTAGTCCGTACAGAATCGATAAGGCCAAAACCCATCGTGACAAACCACGGCACGAACACTCCCCAGCCAAAGCTGTGCCTTCCGTTAGTCCTCTTGATTTGGAGGTTCACCGCCAACACCAAGGCAAATAGTAGCAATGGGGAAAATGCTTGCGCAGCACTCCGCGTCTCGTCGAATCTGTTCTCTGTACCAAAGGCGTTAAAGTAGCTTTCCCAGACAATCATGGCGACGAGTCCAACGGAACAGGACACAGCATAAATGCGTTGTGCATGACCATAGGTCTTGGGCTCCCACGGTTTCGGAAGCGGCAGGCGAGCGTTCCCAAAAACAAACGCCCCAAGCATGGCGCTGAAAAAGAAGACGGCGTAGATCGAAATCGTAAGCTGCGGAACTTCCAGATTCTTGTCCGCTCTTTCGTAAAGGAGCACTTTTGCAAATTGAGAAATCACGATTGTGCGCAGGGCGAATCCAGTAAAGATTATTCCGCTGAAGGTTCGCAGGCCTCCAAGGAGATTGAAGGTGACCCCTATGCTGATCATCGCGACTGCCATCATGGCAACGAAATAAAGGCCTGTTCCGGACGCAAGCTCGCCCGCCGCTAGAACCAAAACCGAGGTAAGAAGCACAAGAGGCGAGACTTGAAACTCACGAATCACTTCGGTTTAGTCCTTTCGGATCACAAAACGATCCGTTGCCACATTGATACATGCGACGCCGAGAATCATCCGGAAATATCAGGCGTCCCCGTACTATTTGGCAATGTAAGCTATGCCATAAAGCGCCGATGCAGCGACCTGAGCGCCTCCGGAAGATATGGTTGCCTTAAACGAGTTGGCTGGAATAAAGAGAACGTCATCCGAGAGCAGTGCGACATCCGTTTGCTGGCTGCGCATCAGCTTCTTTAGATCCAGCATAATCTCCAAAACCTGGTTATCGGGAGTTGTCCGGATGATCCTGGCTTTTGAGAGTGCCGCGCTATATTTCAATCCTCCCGCCATGGCAATTGCACGCAATACCGTGATTGGTGTGTTGGTGGACAGAGGAATCGCTTGCGAGTTCTTAACCTCGCCCACTATAAATACATTTCCCACCCTCGGAACGATGACCGTATCCCCGGCTAGAAGCGGGATATCCGTTACATCGGTCGCCTTTGGGTCCACACCCAATTCGATTGGAATTGGATCAGGATTGCCCCGGCGGTGCAGAGTGATCGTATGGCTGGCCATGGGCGTAAATCCGCCGCAAGCAGCAATGACCTCCAGGAGCCGGACATGACCGAATGCGGGGATTGGGGCGGGCCTTTGCACTTCTCCGACGACAGTAATCACGCGGGTCGGAGACTCAACCAGCGCAACGCTGATCTGAGGGTCGACGAGGAACCCGCCATCTTTCAGCTTTGTGCCCAAAAATGTGGCGGCCTCCGAAGGCGTCAGACCTGCAAGTTTGACTGTGCCGAGATACGGCAGCGCTACCTCGCCCTCCGTACCAACTTTGAGTCCGGAAACGACCGGAGCGTTGACGCCGAAGAGACTGTCGGGAGTTGTGGTCAGGGAACTGGTAGTCAACTCGGGAGCGCCATATGTAACTATCGAAATGATGTCGCCCGGCATAATTGGAACATCGCCATATTCGGGCTTCATCATCGAGGTGGGCGCACTTGCTGGGTTAGAAGTGGATGAAATGGCAGGTCCGGTGAATTGGCCATAGGCCATTCTGCCGCAAATGCCAAATGCACTGGCCACCAACAAACTGAGAAGAATGTTGGCCCTCGTCCGAGTTTTCATCTGACCCCCATCGTTCCAGACCCGCACATTATTCAACCGTGGCCTACGGCTTATCTTCATAGGAGTAATACCCATGATATCCATAATATTCCGGAAGTGACGCATCCACTCCGTTGAATACGAAGCCATAGATTTTTACGTCCAAATCGCGAAACACCCGCGCCACATGCAGCACCATTCGACGAGTGCAAAATCCCTGGCGGATCACAAGTATCACGCCATCCGATTTCGAGGCGATAATTGTCGGGTCGGTGACAGACAAGGTCGGCGGAGAGTCAAGAATAACATAATCATATCGTTCGCGAAGCTGCTGAAGGACTTCCGTCATCTGCTCCGAGCCGAGCAACTCGGCTGGCAGCGGAGGCCGAATTCCAGAAGGAATCAAGTCCAATGTTGCCAAGGTCTTATGAGTCTTCGTTACTTCGTCCAGCGTATAGAACCCCGTCAGGACCTCGGACAGCCCCCTCCTATCCGCCAGTCCAAGTCGCCCAGCTAGGGATGGACGCCGCATATCGGTGTCCACAAGGACAACCTTCTTTCCTACCTGCGCAAGGGCTGCGGCCATATTCGTCGCCACAGTGGACTTACCTTCCGAAGGCTGGCAGCTTGTGATCGCAATCACCTTCGAAAGTCGAGACGTGCTCGACAACTGGATGGATGTTCGCAGGACCCGAAACCCTTCGGAGAATGCGGAGTTTGGATCTCTTAAGAGCTCGGGGCTTTCAGGAGGTTCGCCGCCCGGCTCCGTTTTCCAGCTGGCTTGTGGAATCATCGAAAGCGACGGCAGACCCAATAGGTCTTGAATATCTTCTGAGTCTCGCAACCTCGTGTCCATCTTTTCGAGCAAGAGAGCAACCGTCATACCGCCAAAAGCCCCAAAAAACAGACCGATCAAGCCCACTGCGGCTGGCGACAAGCTGGAAGGTGTGGCTGGCAGAGAAGCCAGATCCACAACACTGATGTCTGCGGCATCCAAACCCGCATCCACCGCCGCTTCACGCAGCCGAGCGAGGATGCTTTCGTACATATGCCGATTCGACTCATATTCTTGCGCCAGCAGTTCGTATGTCACAATGTCATCGCGCTTACCAAAGAGGTCTTGAATTTTGTTTTCCCGCATGCCCTTGGCCTGATTCTCAGCGGTTGCTGCGATCCCGGAGACATCCTTCGCTTGATTGATGATTCGTTCTTCCTGCTTGCTGATTTCAAGATCCAGCGCATGGCTCTGGGCATTCAGCTGCTTCACCTGCGGATGGTTCGGCCCATAAATCTGCTGAAGTCTCGACAATTCCGCGACCGCCGCGGCACGTTGTGCACGCAGGTTCGCAAGCAGCCCGATCGGACCATCCGTTCCCAGGGCAGTCGGACTATCTTCGATCTGATCGGGGGGCAAGGATTGCAAGATTTGATAACGCGCATCGGCCATGACGCGCTCTTCTGTTGCGTCCGCGACACCTTTTTCAAGAGAAGTGATTTCCTGGATGAACTGGTTATGGGTCGGATCTAGCGCGGAAATACCCAACTTCTTCTGAAGGTCCACCATCCGGTCTTGAGAATTCTGCACGATGGTGCGCAAATCGTCGATCTGACCGGTTAGCCATTTGGTAACTTGTTGCGTTGTACCATAGTGGGCAATGAAGTTGTTCTCGATGAACTGGCTCTCAAGGGTGTTTACAATGTTGGCCGAAAGCTGAGGTGACGGGCTCGAATAGGAAATGGAGATCATTTGCGTGCGCGGTACGCGCGCAATCGTCAAATGCTTTCGAAGTGTCTTCAGGATTTCCTCATGCACATAAGGATTGCTAAGATCTCCGTGCAACAGAGGTATGACCTTTCCGCCGAACCATGCGGTTCTGATAGCCTCCCTGCCGCCAAGGAATGCTGGATTATCTTGCAGCTTCAGAGTTCGGACCACCAAGGTCAACAGTCTGTCGCTTTGCAGAACTTGGCTGTCACTTTCGATGACCACATCGAGAGTCCCGAATTCACCCGTAGTCAACGCCGAAGAAATGGACTCCTTCAGATCCGAAGCCGAGCCAGGCTGAATCTGAACTTCACCCGTCGCTGTAAAACGTTCTCCACGGTAAAGATCGGCCGCCGTTGCAAAAATCGCCAGCCCAATCGCAGATCCGATCAGTAAGATGCGGCTCTTGCGAGCGATGAGCCAAACATCCGAAACAGCAATGTCCTTGGAATCATGCGGTGTAGAGGTTTTTGTGCCACTGCTAGATTCTTGCAACCGGTCCTCTCAGTGTTCAAGTTTGTAAGAATGATCCCAAGAACGGGGAGCAATCGACTTGCTATCCCGCTAAGGAATGATTTACCCCTCTAGAAAACCTAGGCGAAAGAGTGTTGCAGCAGGGCTATCCGGGGTGAGTCTCAAGCCAATAGGCACTCTGGAAAGCACACTAAGCATACTGCATTTCGATCTGGTATTCACCGAGTGTATAGCTCAAGAGGCTGTAGGGTCAAATGATTTGGTGGCGTCACGGTGAGGGCGAGTTGTCGCTGGCAGCGGACATACGACATCAATATACGCGCTCTTGAGCACATCCAGATGTCAAGGAAATTCCAAACGCAAATGCCCTCGTCGAAAGACGGTAAACAAGCCCCATCGGTTCTGGAAGTTCGCGCAGTCCGATCAGGCTTCCGATGTTTCACTCGCAACCTTGCGCCGCATTCTGTTCTGAATCAAGTCAACGACATCTTTGAACCCAAAGACAAAGTACGACTCTGCGATGAGCATCGTCATTCCGGCAACCGCCGCTATGCCAACGATTCCAAGCGATCGCTGTTGGCCGAAGTGAACCAAACCCACGCAGATGGGCATCGACACCAGCATCACAAGTGCGAGCCTCAGCACCGGGATAAAATTGATGGAGGGATCGTTGAGAAAGAGCTTCTTGTTCTCCTGATAGATAAGGCCCATTTGCAGCAATTCCGATGTCAGCCACACAAACATGAAGCCGTGTAGGCCGAACTTCATCGTAAACGGGATGCTGGTTGCAATCATCATCAGATTTCCGAAGAAGACGATCATCGACAACCGCTTGTGCGTATTGGTCGAGAACTGGAAAAACTGTTTGTGATCCCGCATGCTCATGGCGCCCGAGATCAGCGCCATCAAGCCATAAGTGAACGGATCGAAGAGAAACGGCTTATGCAGCCAGATCGCGAGCAAAATCGGAGAAAAAAGAAATGCTCCCGCATTCGCGATCGGGATTATACTGAACACCACCGTCTCCGAATAGTGAAAGATATTCAGGAGCTTCTTCATATCCCCCTCGGCATAGCTGAAGGTGATTTCCGGCGCGATTGCATTTGTAATGACCTGAAGCATCTGGCGAGCCGTAGAGAAGATAGTTCGACAGATGGTGAAAAGTACCACCACTTCCGACCCAAGAAGCCAATTAAGCATGATGACAGGAGCCTGGAACAAGAGGAATTGCTGCGTGAAAATCATCGCGAACATCCCGCTTGGCGCGAATGATGCCTTGGCTGTCTTCCAGTTGGCTCCGTGAAGCCCGAGGGGCAAATGATTCATTCGACGCTTAAGGTCCAAAACAGTGAAAAGGGTGATAAGGAGAGCTACCGAGAATTGGCAGATGGCAAGAACTGAAAAGGGGACCCGAAGCAGCGCCAATGGGACGCATATCATGGATGAACTAACCCAGCGTGCCGTGTACCAAACCATTCCACGGTGGGATTCTTGTATAACCATATACAAATTGTTGTAATAACCTGCGAAGATGTTCGTCATTGCCAAGAGACCAAGGAAGAATACGGTAACAACGGCATCGACGCGGGTTATCGTAGACAGATGCAACAACCGTGTGAGGGGCATCAGAAAAACGCTTGATGCAATGACCAATCCGATGGCGATCATGCCTAGCAGCATGGCCAGCGTACTTCCCTGTAACTCACGGTAGGCTGCCATTTCGCCGCGCTTGCGCAACATTGTCAGGTGATTGCTTGCGTAGGTCGTGATGCCGAAATTAAGCGTGCCTAAATAGCTGACGGTGGCGGAGAGCACGAGCCACTCACCATATCTCTTGATGCCGTAGAAATGAATAAACGTTGGCGGCAGCAAAAGCTGCAAGACCAAGTTAAGGCCGATACTCGTGCCCAGTGCGGCAAACATCTTGAAGATTCGTTTGATCATGGTCTCTTGAATGCTCGTACAGCCTCAGTCCAAGTCGTATTCCCATTCGGACAAGCCGGGTGGCTCCTGTCAGCTTTCGAGGCTCGATTCTCTCGTGCCCTTCTCAATCAGGCGAGTCGTTGAGTGGCCTTCGACAATGGGGACAATCTTGACCTGTCCGCCCCAGGAGAGTACTTCGCGAGCGCCTACCACGGTCTCCGGCACGTAATCGCCGCCCTTGACGATTACATCGGGCTGCGTAGCGACGATCAGCTCCAGTGGGGTGGGCTCATCGAAGATTACGACGGCATCCACGGCGGCCAGGGCAGCAAGGACGCGGGCGCGTTCGCGCTCGCCTACAATCGGACGTCTGGGTCCTTTTAATCCGGTTACCGAAGCATCACTGTTAATGGCCACGATAAGCCGGTCGCCAAAGCGGTGCGCGTTCTCCAGAACTGTAATGTGTCCTACGTGGAGGAGGTCGAAACAGCCGTTTGTAAAGACAACTCGCTCGCTATTCGCCTTCCATAGTGCGACGCGGGTGACAAGTTCGCAGCGGGTCAGCACTTTGTCCTCGGCGTGGAGAGCGATCTCGGGCGCGAGCGCGGCCAGGAGTTCGAACTTCTCCACAGGGACTGTGCCGACCTTGCCCACCACAATGCCAGCGGCTACGTTGGCAAGCTCAACGGCAGTCTCAGATTTAAGTTGGGATGCGAGGCACAAAGCCAACACGGCGATCACGGTGTCTCCAGCGCCAGAGACGTCGAATACCTGGCGGGCCACGGCAGGGGCCATGAATCTGCTGCCAGGTTGGACCAGAGCAATGCCCCTCTCGCTGAGAGTAGCGGCGAGGAACCGGATATCCAAGGCCGGCAACATGGCTTCTGCCGCATCCAGCAGCGCCTTCAAGTCGCGCGAGTCGAGATGTGCGGCTGCGGACAGCTCACTGAGATTGGGGCAGATGGTCGTTGAGCCCCGATATCGTGAAAAATCGACGCTCTTGGGGTCTACCAGCACGGGAATGCTGAGCTTGCGAGCCGCCTGAATGACTGCCTGGCAGACTTCGGAAGTGAGAACGCCTTTGGCGTAGTCAGAAAGCACTACGGCATGGCAGCCGGGCAGTGATGCAAGTACCACCTCGACAAGGCTGTCATAATCGCCTTGGGCCCGCTCGCCAAGCCGCTCACTGTCAAGGCGCAGCATTTGCTGACGGCCCCCCAAAATGCGCAGCTTGGTGATGGTGGGAAATCCCTGGGAGACAACGAACTGGGGATCGATGCCGTTGGAGCGCAGGTTTTCAGCAAGCAAACGCTCATTATCGTCTCCGCCGGTAAAGCCGACCACTACCGTTTGCGCCCCAAGCCGGGACAGGTTCATGGCCACGTTGGCTGCGCCGCCTGGCTGGTCGCTCTGATGGGTGGCCCGGACCACGGGTACCGGTGCTTCCGGCGAGATTCGACCGACTTCGCCCCAAATGTATTTGTCCAGCATCACGTCGCCTACAACAAGCAAACGCTTTTTGCGCCATTCGTGCTCGATCTCCTGGATGACCGAGTGCAGTTCCTCAATCACCTCGGCACCTCGTTCCGGGCCGCTGAGGTGCTCAACGCTGCTGCCTCGATTTCCCCCTCCTTGGACTGTGCGCGGAGCCAGTCCAGCTCAATCCAGTCGCACAGCATGTGACCTACAAGAATATGAGCTTCCTGGATCCGGGCGGTATCCTTTGACGGGACGGCAAAGAGATGATCGGCAAATGCTGCCATTCTGCCGCCGGCGGCGCCAGTAAACGCTACCGTCGCTAAACCCTGGGACCGAGCCAGTTTGATTGCGGCGACCACGTTGCGACTGTTGCCTGACGTTGAGATGCCCACGAGAAGGTCACCTGAGACGCCTAGCGCTTCGACCTGGCGCGAGAAAACCTGTTCGAAGCCATAGTCGTTTGCCACTGCAGTCAGGATCGATGTATCGGTGGTGAGCGCGACCGAAGGTAGACCGCGTCGCTCGCGCCGAAAACGGCCTACGATCTCGGCAGCCAGGTGCTGCGAGTCAGAGGCGCTTCCGCCATTTCCGCACCACAGGATCTTCCCCCCGGAGCGTAAGGTTGACGCCATGGCCACCGCAATCGCTTCCAGAACGGGTTGCTGCGCTTCCACTTGGCGCACCACTTCCAGGTGCTCTGCAATCGCCTTGCCGAAGATAATTGCGGCATTGGGGATGCTAGACATTGATCCCTCGCTTTCGATGAAACTGGGTTGAGAACAAGTCTACACGCCGGAAAGGCACGCGCATCACTATTGCTATCATAACGGAGTGGTCAATTCTATAAGCAGAGATCGGTTGCTTGCCCTGAGAACGGTCTTTATCGACCGGGACGGTGTTGTGAACGAAAAGATGCCGGAAGGCTGCTACGTCACGTCTTGGAATGAATTTCGTCTGCTGGGGGGTGTGGAGGAGGCAATCGGACGGATCAATTCGACAGGGTTGCGGGTGGTAGTGGTCTCAAATCAGCGCGGAATTGCCCTGGGGCGGTATTCGAACGAAGATGTGCAGGAAATCCACTCACGTTTCCAGAATCTATTGAAGACGCACGAGGCGCGCGTAGATGGTTTCTACTTCTGTCCGCATGACAAGGGACAGTGCACCTGCCGGAAACCAATGCCAGGTATGTTTGAACAGGCGGTTGCGCAGTTTCCCGAAATCACAGCGGCAACCAGCATCATGATTGGCGACACGTACTCTGACATCGAGTTCGGAAGGCGGCTGGGCATGTTGACAGTTCTCATCGAAGGCGATCCGGAGCGACGGAAACCGGGGACTGAGGAAGCGCGAAATTTGGCCGATCTGCGTTTTTCGACGCTGTATGAGGCGGTGAACTTTCTGTTGGTCGGTCGGCAGCAGACGAATCAACTGACCTGATAACGGAGATCACTCCCCGATCTTTCGCAAATTGAGTAAGCATTGGACCAACTGGATGGTTGCTAAGAAGGCGGCTGCCAGTTAGTCCTCGATTGGCAGCTGGTGCTGTCGGCATTATCGAGACTGGAGAGATTCGCCATGACCTTCGGTCCTGCCTGGACGCTTCCGAGTTGTATTCGAAGCCGTTCAATATTAGATCGAGAGGCGGGTTATCTCTCTGGGAACCGGTCCAAGAGCGTTACAATTCGAACGGATCGACGCTGACAGAAGGAGATTCCGGTTCACCGTCGAGGTATATTGGATGGCAGGAAAGCAGTGGAGAGATAACAATGGTGGAAAAGCTTAAGCATAAGCTTAGAGGTCTATGGGCTATTCTTGCCTTCGACAATTGGCCAGTGATTCTCTTTGGCCGTTTGTTCGACGGCAACAGTGGTTTCGTAATCTATCGGGAAAAGGGCCTCGATATCCTGGTTGATCGCCTTGGTGGCGATGAGAATGGTACGCGAATGTGTATTGCAAGCGACATGTACCGCAAGTATTTGCCCTCCTTTGCGTTATCGGAGCCCGCCAACGTTCTCGATCTCGGCGCAAATGGAGGTGGATTCCCGCTGATGCTGCGAATTGAAGAAATCGAGATGGCTCTTGCCGTGTGCGTCGAAATGAATCCGCTAACCTATCTCCGGTTGCAATTGAATTTGACCACCAATCTTCGTTCGTCTGCCGTCGCAATCAACGCCGCAGTTTGCGGCATGCCCCAAGACTCCAATATCCTGCTCAAACCAAGCCGGGGAAGCACGGGCGAGAGTATGTATAACAATCGCGCAGATTCCAGCACGTCCCACGTCTCCGTTCGGACGACGACATTTCAGTGTCTTTGCGATAAATACTTCAAGAATCAAGTCGTGGATATCTGCAAGATCGACATCGAAGGCGCGGAATACGAGCTTTTCGAATCCACTCCGGACGATGTGGTGCGAAGGATAAGGTATCTAATTATAGAGTTTCACGATTCATCGAAGACTCCAGCCCTGATGAGAAGAATCGCAGATCTTGGATTTGTGGACATAACGTTGGAGCGAAGTCGCAGAGCGCGCTCCACAACAGAGGTTCGGGCGTTTCTCGGACCCGGCACAATACCGGTCTCCGGTCCCGACTACTTCGCCACCTGACTTGCGGATTTTCTGGCCTGACCCATTTGATTGGATCGCGCGATTCGACGAGGGATTCGACCAGTGGACGATCAACCGCATGGATCACAGGTGTGGCGAATGGAGGGGCTGTTTTCGATGTCAATCTCTGACCATCCCTCCCCGTTACGATATATTCCTCAGCAGCACGCCAATGTGGCGTAGGTCTCCACGATGCCCTCCTCGAGCGGAGTCATCGATAGGTTGCAGCCAAGTTCGCGCAGCCCTGTGATGTCGGCTTCGGTAAAGTGTTGGTAACGGCCTTCGAGATCGGCCGGAAACGGAACATACTCGATTGGTACTTCGCCATGTACAGCCATCAACGCCCGGGCCACATCGTTGAAGCTACGGCTTACACCAGAGCCGGCATTTACTACGCCCTGATATGTCTTTGAAAGCTCGCCCGCCTTGGGCGCATAAGGGCCGATCCGAGCGAAGAACATGTTTAGTCGGGCTAGGTCGCGGACATGAACGAAATCCCTGCGCTGCTCGCCGTCGCCGTAACCGCCGCTTCCGGCAAAGAGGCGGACCTTCCCGGTCTCCTTCATTTGCTTCGTAAAGTGGTGAATTACCGATGCCATGCGTCCTTTGTGCTGCTCGCGCGGTCCGTAGACGTTGAAGTAGCGAAGGCCCACAGCGGTAATCGGCATCTGGTCGTGGGCAAGTTGATTACGAAAGTAGTTGTCGAAGACCAGCTTGGAGAAGCCGTAGATGTTGAGTGGGCGTTCGTTCTCGATGGTTGGCGTGAAATGGCCCGGGCCAGATAGCCCGTAGACCGCTGCTGTGGAGGCAAAGACCAGCGGCGCGCCCACGCGGATGGCGAATGCCAACACCTCCTTTGTGTAGCGGAAGTTGTTGTCCATCATGTAAAGACCGTCGTCCTCGAGGGTGTTGGAGCAAGCGCCCTGATGAAGGATGGCCTCGATTTTGCCCACGCCAAGTGCATTGTTCGCCAGAGCACGGCGGAACTCCTGTTTGTCCATGTAGTCCACATAGCGTGCCCCATGAAGGTTGCGGAATTTCTTCTCGTTGGTAAGGTTGTCAACTACCAGAATGTCGGTCATGCCACGAGCGTTCAACTCATGAACCAGATTGCTGCCGATGAAGCCCGCGCCTCCGGTAACGATCAGCATGGCCCGTATTTCTCCTTCTTGCGTCAGGATTCTATAGCGATGGTTTCAACAGATTGTGATTGAGCGTCTTTAACCCGGGCTTCTCGCCGAGTACCCTGACAACCGCATCCGCCATTTCCGAAACTGCGATGGAGGAAAGGCAGCGCCGAGCCTCCATCGTGCAGGTCTCGAGGCTGCAGCCAAAACAACTAGTCTGATGATAAATGACCTGGTGCTGGGACCCTACGGGGAACCAAACACCCGGCAACCCGCGCGCCGAAAAGGCTATGACGCAGGAGATTCCGACGATGGCTGCCAAGTGCATCGGTCCGGAGTCCGGGCCAAGAAAGACCCGCGAACGCTCAAGGACTGCGGCCGTTCCTCGAGGGGTGAGGACGCCGCAGAGATTCACCTTCGGTCCCTTCCAGCCCTGAGCCGCATAGTCACTTATTTCGGCATCCTCCCTTGCACCGACGAGGGCCAATCCATGGTCCGGATACTCTGCGTGCAGCCGTGTGAGAAGGGCTTGCCAGTTATCCTGGCCCCAATCCTTGGCCTGCATCTTGGTGCCTGGCCCGCAAGCAATCAACGGGGCTTTCCTCAGTGCGCCCAGCGCAACACCAGCGGTCGCGCGTTCAGCTTCGGTGAGTTTCAGACTCCAGCTACCCAGTTCTTCAACGCAGGCATCACCCAGGTCGACAAGCGTGCGGGCCAGCCGGGAGGCTTCGGACTCGTAGCGTCCGCTCGATAAATCAAATCGATGCTTCAATTGTTCCTCGGACGGAATTCCCATGATGCGTCTCACTCCGGCCATCCTGAGAAATATCCGATCCCGCCGCACGCTCTTCAGCGGGCGCACCGGCATCAGGTAGACCAGCAAATCTGGCTGGAAGCGGCGGATCCTGGACGCCAGGCTCAACAGTTCACCGGGCCGGCGGGTTCCAGTGCTATAGCGCATGTACCCGTGAACCAGGCCGGATTCGGCCAAAACCTCCGCCGAGGCCGGGGCCTTGGCGTGGACGGAAAAGTTGGTGAGCAGGATGCGCTCCGCGGCAGGAAAAGTGCGCGCAATCAGCTGGAAGCATGGAAGCGCCACGATG
>Ga0182024_10016504_pt1 | contig 13997 bp, 13 predicted proteins | sample P32metaG_FD_120480 | JGI IMG/M metagenome (GOLD analysis project Ga0182024, IMG submission 120480) | Permafrost microbial communities from Stordalen Mire, Sweden - P3-2 metaG (Illumina Assembly) | ecosystem: Environmental > Terrestrial > Soil > Wetlands > Permafrost | place: Sweden: Stordalen... | reverse complement strand
GCGCTGCAGCGGCGCATCCTGATCGAAAACCCATCAACCTACCTGCAATTCCGGCATTCCACGATTCCCGAATGGGAATTCATGGCCGCGGTCGCGCAGCGCAGCGGCTGCGGCATCCTGTGCGACGTCAACAACATTTACGTCAGCGCCAGCAACCACGGCTGGGACCCGCAAGCGTACCTGGAGGCGCTGCCGGTGAGCGCGGTCGGCGAGATCCATCTGGCCGGCCACGCTGTGCGCACGCTCGACGATGGCAGCGTGGTGCGCATCGATGATCACGGCGGGCGTGTCGCCGCCGAGGTCTGGGCGCTGTATCGGCAGGCCCTGCGGCGCTTCGGCGCTACGCCGACGCTGATCGAATGGGACACCGACATTCCAGCGTTCGATGTGCTGCTCGATGAAGCAGCGCAGGCGAGCGCGCTGATGCACGCCCTCGCGCCTGGGCACCATGCCTGCGCTGCTTGAGCTGCAGCAGGCACTGCGCGCGCAGTTGCTCGGCGAAGCGCTGCCGCCGGACCAGGCCAGCGCGCTGCGGGTGGAGATCTACCGCAATACCTGCCTCAGCACGCTGGTCAACGCGCTGCGGCTGTCGTTCCCGGCGGTGCAGCGGCTGGTGGGCGCGGAGTTTTTCGACGGCAGCGCGCGCGCGTTCATTCGCCGTCATCCTCCGGCAAGCGCCTGGCTGAATGACTACGGCGCCGGCTTTGCCGGGTTTCTGAGCGCATATGCAGCGACGGCGACGCTGCCCTACCTGGCGGATGTCGCGCGACTCGAATGGAGCGTGAACCGCGCGCTACATGCCGACGATGTGCCCGGCCTGGATCTTGCGCGGCTGGCGGCACTGGACCAGTCGGCCCGCTCGCGCGTGAATTTTACCGCGCACCCGGGATTGAGCCTGCTGCGGCTCGAGTTCCCCGCCGATGCGATCTGGCGGGCGGTACTTGACCAGGATGGCGCGGCGATGGCCGCGATCGATCTGGCCAGCGGCCCGGTGCATCTGCTGATCGAACGTGATGCCGACGGCGTGCCGGTGCGACGCCTGAACGCCGCGCGCTGGCAGTTCGCCGCGCGGCTGTGCGCCGGTGAGCCTTTATATGCGGCGCTCGATGACGGGCCGGATGCCGACATCAGTGCCTGGCTCGCCGAGCACCTGTCCTCGGGACGATTCATCGACTTCCATCTGAACGCGCCACCTGCAGGAGCAACGCGCAAATGAACAGCTCGGTTTCTTCGGCGGCCAGCGCTGGCACCGGCGTCATCGGCACTATCGAACGACTGGTTGGCTGGCTCGAGCGTGTGCCCTACAGCCTGCTGGCGCTGCCGCTGCGCCTGGCGGTCGCGACGGTGTTCTGGAATTCCGGCACCACCAAGCTTGCCAACTGGGATGCGACGCTGCAGCTGTTCGAGGACGAGTACAAGGTGCCCCTGCTGCCGCCGGATTTAGCCGCGCATCTGGGCGCAGCCATCGAACTGACGACGCCGGTGCTGCTGGTACTTGGATTTCTGACGCGCCCGGCCGCGCTGGTGCTGCTCGGCATGACCACCATCATCGAGGTGTTCGTCTACCCGCAAGCGTGGCCGACCCACATCCAGTGGGCCGCGATGCTGCTGGTATTGCTGTGCCGCGGTGCCGGCAATCTGTCGCTCGATCACTGGCTGGCGCGCCGCTTTGGCGCACGCCGCTGGAGCGCCGGCACTGAACGCGCCGCGGGCGGCTCACAGTGATTGCCTCACTGTGACCCGCGCGGTCTGTGGCCTGTGGCCGCTATTTGACCGATACGAATACCGGTGCCGACGCGATACCGTTGGCGACCACCTGCAAAATGCTGGCTCCCGTCTCCTGCATCTTCGATAGGTCGAAGTGAGTGTTCACCAGGGCGTTCGATGCAACCGCCATGCTGCTGTGATCATGGGTACGGGCATAGAAAACATGCGAGGTCTTCAGGTTGGTGATGCGCACCAGCGGGAAATTGGTTGCGGCCTGCACATCGTCACCGTAAGCCGCTCCCTGGGTTACGCCATTGAAGCGGATACCGGAGACCTCGTAAGAACCCCCTCGGTGAAGAGTCTGGGGCACCTGGAACACGATCGGTGCGATCTCCTGCTCCTCCTGATCGTTTCTACTGACGGTCGGCGTGTAGATTTCGATGTCGTCCGAGAAGTCCGTCAGCAGGATCTGGCCGGTCGGAAGAACCAGCATGTTGCCGTAGAATGACGCGTCGATCGGCGCATTCGGCGGCCCCGCCACCTGGGTGAGCTGCCTGCCATCCCACTCGAAGAACACGGACGGCGGCGGACCAAAGCCGGGGCTGGCCATCATCAGCACTTTGTCGTTCGGCTCCCATGACGCCGGTCCGTCGGCGATATTGATGTCCGTGATTCCGTCCACTACCGGAAATACCGGCCCGGGGGTCCAGCGTCCGCTATACGAATTGTAGATCGCGGTGTTGGCGATGCCGTTGGGACAGGTATTCGAACCGGTGTAGAACACGGTCCCGTCCGCACGCAGGACCGCCGGCCCCAATTCGAAGGTGGCGTTGGTCTCTCCGCCGCAGTCTGCATTCGAATCCCACAGCTGCACCTTCGTGCTTCCGGCCGAGGTCCACGCGCCGCTGTAGGGGTTGTAGAGTTCCGAATTCTTGCCGTTGGGCAGGTATGGAAACGGTGAGATGGGGACATAGGCATCGACCGCCAGCACCTTGTCATTGGGCAACAGCGTCCAACCCTCTTCATCATTGGGGTCGAACTTGCCCGTGCCGGTCGGCGTCCAGGTCAGCGTCTTGGCATCCAACAACGCCTGCTGCTTGGTGCAGCAGTCGGCCTGCATGTAGGTGCCATTCGCCAGCACAACGCTTTGCGCATCGCCGATCGTCTGTCCGAAAACACCTGGAACGACTTCAATGACACTGAAGAACGGGGGGAGGCGCTACCGGCGTCCAGCTATCGGCGATCGGGTCGTAGATTGACCCCTGGGCGGTCCAGGTGGGAACGAACTGCGTCTGGTCGGCGCTCAGCAGGTACTCGCCGCCCTCAATGATCAGGCGGCCATCCGGCAGCACCGCCGACGAGTGGTACAGCGGGCTGTAGGTCGCAGGCAGCGATGCCACCTGGGTCCAGGCGCCGTTGACGTAACTGCCGTGCTGATCAGGCGTCAATCGCCACCAATCCGGAAAACCCTGGTCCTGCACCAGCACCGTGCCGTCGGTCAGCAGGATTGGGTTAGCGGCGCCGTTGAGCAGGAAATTCGGCTGGTTGGTCAGCGGTGTCCATGGCGAAGCCGAAGCACTGGAAACGCTGTTGGCCTGCAAAAGAGGGTGTTGTAGAACGCCGATCGGGTGCGCAATGGGCGTGAGGCGCTGTGCACCCGCGTCATGCGGCCAGGCCAGCAGCGCGATCAGCGTCACCGCCACGAGCTGCGAGATCATCATGTTCTTTATTGGCATGCTGTTCCCCTGGAGCTGAGATTTGGAATTGCCGCGTCAATATTATTGGTTCATGCCGCCCGATGACGGCCGCAGAAAAGCGGAAGCCGGCGATCATAGCCATGATCAGGCCTCAAATCAGCGGCGATGCGACGCTCTACACAGTTGCCCCCGGCCGAACTGGCGCCGGGTGCCGGTCTGCGCTATGCTCAGATGCGAGTGCGATTGATTCTCATTTAACATTTCGGGGCGCAGCAATGGATTCCTGTGTGGATTGGCTGGCGATCGACACGGCTGCGGCCGTCCAAAGTGACGTGCATTCGCTGGCGACCCTTCATAAGGGCGATCGCGGCACGGTCAGTGCGGTGACGGCACCTGGCGTCGCCCCGATCACCATCGGCGATGGCGCCGGCTCGACGATTACGCGCCGTCTGCTCGAACTGGGGTTCGTGCCGGGCGAGCGCATCGAAGTCGTCGAGGAGATTCGTCCGGGCGGCGATCCGATTGCGGTGCGTATCGGCTCGGCGGTTTTTGCGCTGCGCCGGCGCGAAGCCCGGGACGTGATGGTGAAACTCGAGCCGTCATGACCCGTGAGACTCCCGACCTTCTGACGCGCCGCGTTGCGCTGGTGGGAGCCCCGAACTGCGGCAAGACGGCGCTGTTCAACCGCCTGACCGGCAGCCGCCAGAAAGTCGCGAACTACCCCGGCGTCACGGTCGAGCGCAAGGAAGGCGCGTTCGTCGGCGCGCGCCGCAATTTTCTCTATCGCGTGATCGATCTGCCCGGGGCCTACAGCCTGGTGCCTACCACGCTCGATGAGGCGATCACCCGCGATGTGGTGACCGGGCGGCTGCACGGCGAGGCACCGCCGGAGCTGATCATCTGCGTGCTGGACGCGACCAACCTGCGGCTGTCGCTGCGATTGGCGCTGGAGCTCACGCGGCTGTCGATCCCGATGATCGTGGCGCTCAACATGAGCGACCTGGCACAGCGGCGCGGCTTCACTCTCGATCGCGAAGCCCTGGCCAGGCAGCTTGGCGTGCCGGTGGTGCAGACGGTCGCAGTGCGCCCCGGTGGGGAAGCCGCGCTGCTGGCAGCGCTCGACACGCTGGCAGTGGCACCCGGCCGTGCCGCTTTCACGATGCCGGCCGAAACCGACGAACAGCTGGCAGCGACCCAACGGCAGGCTCGTCGCATCCTGACGATTGCCGGCTATGTCGAGCCGCTGCGCGATCGCGCGCTCGCGCGGCTCGATGCGATCGTGATGCATCCGATCGCCGGTCCGGTGCTGCTCGGGCTGCTGCTGTTCATGGTGTTTCAGGCGGTGTTCAGCTGGGCGCAGGCTCCGGTCGCCTGGATCAACGCCGGCATGCAGGCGCTCGGCCAGGCGGTGCAGCAACTGATGGCGGCGGGGCCGTTACGCAGCCTGATCGTCGGCGGCGTGATCGCCGGCGCCGGCAGCGTGCTGGTGTTCCTGCCGCAGATCCTGATCCTGTTCTTCTTCATCCTGTTGCTCGAGGACAGCGGTTATCTGCCGCGCGCCGCATTCCTGCTGGATCGGCTGATGGGCGGCGTCGGGCTCTCGGGCCGCTCGTTCATACCGCTGCTGTCGTCGTTTTCCTGCGCCATTCCGGGGATCATGGCGACCCGCACGATACCGAGTGTGCGCGACCGGCTGGCGACGATTTTGCTGGCACCGCTGATGACCTGTTCGGCACGCCTGCCGGTGTACGCGCTGATCATCGGCGCCTTCATTCCGGCGCGCGGCGTCGGGCCATTCAATCTGCAGGGCCTGGTCCTGTTTGCGCTCTATGTCGCCGGCGTCGCGGGCGCCGTGCTGGTGGCGCTGGTGATGAAGCGCGCCACGATGCGCTCGCACTATCACCCGCTGCTGATGGAGCTGCCGGAATACCACTGGCCCACACTGCGCAACCTGCTGACCGGTCTGTGGGAGCGCACGCAGATCTTTTTGACGCGCGTCGGCACCATCATCCTGGCGCTGATGGTGCTGATGTGGTTCCTGTCGAGCTATCCGGCGCCGCCCGATGGTGCCACCGGGCCGGCGATCCGCTATAGCTTTGCCGGCATGCTGGGATCCGGGCTCGATCGGATCTTTGCGCCGCTGGGCTTCAACTGGCAGATCAGCGTGGCACTGGTGCCGGGGCTGGCCGCGCGTGAAGTCGTGGTCGGCGCGCTCGGCACCGTGTATGCGCTCTCCAACAGCGGCGGTGCCGGCGTCGAAACGGCGCTGCGTCCGATGATCGCGCACAGCTGGACCCTTGCCACGGCGCTGTCGCTGCTGATGTGGTATGTGTTTGCACCGCAGTGCCTGTCAACGCTGGTCACAGTGCGGCGCGAGACCAACTCCTGGCGCTACCCGCTGATCATGGCCGGCTATCTGTTTGCGCTGGCGTACGTGTCTGCGTTCGCGACCTACCGACTCGCGCTGCTGTTCGGCGCCGGAGCCTGAACCGTGTGGCAGCAGATCGTCATTGCTTTACTGGTCGTGTCTGCCGCCGGCTACGTGGTTTGGACATTCCTGCCGATGATGCGGCGCCAGCGACTGCTCGACGCGCTCGCGGCGCACGGCGTGCTGGTGCGCGCCGCGGCGCAGCACCGGGCGCGGCTGGCGACGCCGGGATGCGGTAATTGTGCGGCTGCGGGCGAGCACGCGCCGAAGATAGGGAAGGGCGGCGCCTAACCGCTATCCATCACGATCGTCATCAAACGAATGGCTTTGATGGTCCTCGACCCCCCGTTCCTTGACCCCTTCATTGTTCGAAGCCGTTCCTCGCTGTAAATTTTGCTGCCGTAGACGCAGCCAATTTTCTCGCGCCTGACGCCGCGTTTCCTCGAACGAGATGGGTTGTAGGTCGCCGTCCTTTCCTCCGATGGTCGAGGAGGGGACAGTCTCTGAAACTTTATCGTCGGGCCTTGGATTGTCGTTCTCGTATTCAACGCCCAGGGAAGACTCGTCAAGAACGAACGCTCGTTCCACCGCTTGTACGAACAGTTCCGCTGTTGCGACAGCTTCTGCGGCGATCTCGGGCTGGATTTCGATTCCTGTGTAGTCCGCTTTTATCCGATGCGATTCTGTGCGGCTCAATTCGGCCCCAAGTTCCCGATCAATCCGCTCTGATTGAACTGCGTGCTGCCGAAATAACTCAATAACTCCGTGGTGCGTTCGAGGCAGTCTGTCTTCGGTAACGCCTGCGCGCAACAGCGCCGCCCGTGCGATATCAAACATCGCGTAATAAGATCTGTTGACCGCGCCGTCGTAATCCCCATCCGCCAAATCAAGCCGCGCACTTCTTAGCGCTCGTTCGCTCTTACGCACCAGGACCCGCGCAAACCGTCTCCAGGTCACATGACAATTCCTTCCCGGTCGACATTCTTAAGAAAGCCAGGCCTTAGAAAGTCATCGGGATGTAACCAATCTTCAATCGCTATTGTAACCGGCTGAATCATAATCCCGGTGTCGAGAAACACGTCCCACGCAAGCCCTGCGAGCATTGACAAAGTTTTACCATCGTTGCCCTGTTCGTGCAGGATCAACGCGAGATCGGCGTCGCTATCCGGCCTGTGTTCGCCGCGCGCCCGAGAGCCAAACAATACCGCTCGCTCCAGCCGAATATCGGCCGGAATTCGCGCGAGGAAGTCGCGTATAGCGCCCTCAGTATCCGGATCCAGGAATTTCATGACCGCTATTCTGGGTGCCAGGCGGAAGGCAGGCAATGGCAGGCTCGCAGCAACACTTGCCGGTCGGGTTATGATCCGCACAACGCCCGCTGGGCATGTCAGAGAAACGGTCCGATGCATCGCGCAATTTGGTTCGCGCTCGCGCTCATCATCGGACCGCTGTCCCGGGCGGCAGCCATGAATGGAGAGCCGTCGATTCCAGAATTGCAGGCCAAAATGGCCACCGGCCAACTCACCGCCGAAACCCTGGCGCGGCATTACCTGGAGCGCATCCACGCTCTGAATCAGCAGGGGCCGGCGCTGCACGCGATCATCGCGATCAATCCGGATGCCATCGCGCAGGCGCGCGCGCTCGATCAGGAGCGACGCGCGCATGGAGCGCGAGGCCCGCTACACGGTATCCCGGTACTGCTGAAGGACAACATCGAGTCGGCCGACCGGATGCCAACGACCGCCGGATCGCTCGCGCTGGTCGAGAATTTTGCCGCCCAGGATGCGCCCGTGGCGGCGGCGCTGCGCGCCGCCGGGGCCGTCATCCTCGGCAAGAGCAACCTGAGCGAATGGGCGAATTTCCGCTCCGCCCATTCCATCAGCGGCTGGAGCGCGCTGGGCGGCCTGACTCGAAATCCGTACGTGCTCGATCGCACCCCCTGCGGATCCAGCTCCGGCAGCGCGGTCGCGGTCGCCGCCGGCATGGCGGTCGCCAGCCTCGGCTCGGAGACCGACGGCTCGATCACCTGCCCGGCGTCGATGAACGGCATCGTCGGCCTGAAGCCGACGCTGGGCCTGCTGTCGCAGCGCGGCATCGTTCCGATCGCCCGCAGCCAGGACACGGCCGGCCCGATGGCCCGCAGCGTGACGGATGTGGCCATCCTGCTGACCGCCCTGGTCAGCCATCAGGCGGACAAGTGCGAGCCGCAGACCAGCCCCTGTTATGCCACCGACTATGTCGCCGGACTTGGCCGCGACGCGCTGCAGAACAGGCGCATCGGCGTGCTGCGCTTCAAGCCCGGCAGCCACCCCGAGATGGACATCGTCTACGAGCGCGCGCTGTCGCGCCTGCGGGCCGCAGGAGCCACGCTGATCGAGGTGCCGAGCCCGGACAGCGCGCCGATCGAGGCCGCGGAACTGAAGGTGCTGCTGAGCGAATTCAAGAGCGGCCTGAATGCTTACCTCGCGGCCAGCAATGCGGCCGTCAAGACGCGCGACCTGGCGCAGCTGATCGAGTTCAATCGCGCTTCCGCGTTCGAACTGCAGCTGTTTGGCCAGGACATTTTCCTGCAGGCCCAGGCCACGGCCGGCCTGGATGAGGCAGCCTATCGGGCCGCCGTCGAGGAATCCAAACGCCTGGCCGGTTTACAAGGCATCGATCAGATCCTTGAGGGCCAGCGGCTCGATCTGCTGGTGGCGCCCACCACCACCGCGGCGTGGCGCATCGATGTCGTATCCGGGGATCGCAATGCCGATTCCTTCACCACACTGGCGGCGGTCGCCGGCTATCCGCACCTGTCGGTGCCGATGGGCCAGGTGCACGAGTTGCCGGTCGGCCTGTCGTTCATCGGCCCGGCCTGGTCGGAGCAGTTGCTGCTGGCCTGCGGTTACGCGTTTGAGGCCAAGACGCTGCCGATAGACCCGCCGAAATTCATCGTCTCGCTGGAGAGCGAACCTGCGGCGAGTGCCGCGTTTCAGCCGCTGCGCGCCGGGCCACCCTGAAGCGCCGAATGGCGAGCCCAAAAGACGGGCATAAAAAAAGCGGGCCTGCTGTTGCAGGCCCGCCCTAGGTGGGATCCTAAATCCCGCTCGTCTGGCGACTACATCTTGTAGTGCACGCCCACACGGAAGAAGCGACCGACGTAGCCGGCCTGGGAGTAGGTCGGGTTGTAATTGACGCCGGCGTAATTCGGCGTGTTCACCGGCGGCAGTTTGTCGGCCAGGTTCTCGATCATCCCCGAGACCGAGAAGTTCTTGGTGATGTCGAAGCTGCCGGTCAGGTCGATGTCGGTGAACGAGCCCACGCGGCAGTTCGACGTCATGCCCACTCCGGTGACCGCTGGCCCCAGGCACAGGTACTGGGGAGCGGCATCGGACGCGAACTCCTTGTAGGCACCGACGTAATAGGCGATCACCGACACCGTCACAGGACCGGTATGCAAGGTATTGGTCCAGGTGACGCGATCCATCGGCGTGCCGGCGCCCGACGACAGGATATAGGGCGCCTGGGTGCCGGCGTACTGCAGCCGGGGCTGGCCGGGCTGTTCGTAGACGAAGCTCATGAGCCGGGTCGCCGACAAATCGCTGACGAACTTGCCGATCGGCCCCAGATTGACCTTCGCGGTCAGATCGATGTCGACGCCATCGGTATATTCCGACGCGCCATTACTGTACGGACCGCTGACGGTCACGATACGAGGCAGCGCGCCCGGGAACAACGGGTCGAGATTGTCGTAAAGCGCGTTGAATCCCGCCGGCAGCGTCCCATTGGTGGCATATTGGCTCAAGGCACCGTTCAGGTTCGGACCGGCGATGAGGCCATTCTTCTTGATGTAATAGTAGTCGACCGTCGCGCTGTAGTTCTTGATCGGCTCCATCACCAGACCCAGCGTGTAGCTGCTCGAGGTCTCCGGCCGGATGTTCGGATTGCCGACCGTCAGCACACCCAGTGAGTAGGAACTGATGTAGGGGTCGGCGCCGTGGGCGGTACACAGGGGCGTCGCCGGACAGGCGCCGTAGGTGATGAAACCTTCGACCTCGCTCGAGCCGTTCTCGGCGAAGCTCGGTGCCCTGAAGCCCCTGGAGAAGGTGCCGCGCAACGAGGCCTGTTGGATCGGCTTGAACACGAATCCGAATTTCGGCGTCGAGGCATTGCCGAAGTCCGAATAGTGATCGAAGCGCCCCGAGGCGGTCAGGTCCAGCATCTTCACGACCGGCGCGTCGAATTCGGCATAGACGCTGGCAATATTGCGCGAGCCGATGGCCTGGGAGAACCCGAGGCTCTGCACTTGCGGCGGCGGGGCATTGAAATTGCCGTCGTACTCCGCCTCGTAGCGCCACTCGGTGCCCGCTGCAAAGCCGAGCGGTCCGCCGGGCAGGTCAAACAGCGGCCGGTTGATGCGGAACACGACGGTATTCATGTCCGAGCTGTCGTTCTGAGTCAGTCGCGGCGCCAATGCGGCGCGCACCGCCGAGGAATTGGCGGCTGGGTTGATGAAGTTATAGGTGCCGTTGGTGACGGCGTTGATCAGCGCCGTGTAGTTCAGCAGGCCGGACTGCTCGTAGTCGAGCCAGGTGCGGTTGATCACGAACGAACCGTCGTAACCCCAACCCAGCCAACTGCCGGCGATATCGCCGACCAGGCGGAAGTTGTGATTCTTGACGTAATTGATGTTCGAGCCGAGATCGCTGAACGCGTAGTTGATCAGCGCGTATTCGCCCAAGGCTGCAAACGGGTTGTTCGGATTGAGCCGCGTGCCGATGCCCCCGGCGCCCGGGATGGTCGGCGGCAATGCGATGTTGTCCGTATTGTTCGGCGCCGAGGTCTGAATCTGAACCGGCCCGAGGAAACTCGGATAGTTGGACTCGTTCTGGTAGTAGCTGGCATTCACATACGCCGTGGTCGTATCGTTGATCGCTACCGTGAAGCGGCTGCTTACGCCGACCCGCTCGGTCGGGGGCGCCATGTCCTGGTACGGAATAAAGCTCTGGTTGCAGAACACATTGCCGTTGCCGTCGGTAGTCTGCGGCGCGCTCACCGGGCACGGACGCAGCGGCTGCGAGACGGCACCCGGATTGGGAACCCCGGTCGTGATATTGCCCGGGGTGCCCAGCGTGCCCGGAGTCACCGAGCCATAGATAGATCCGCCGGAACGACCCGGCTGCGGGTTATTATTCGAGCCGCCAAGAGAGGTGTAGTCGGCGGTATTGAACGGAGCACCCCGCTCCCATGCGCCGATCGCATTGTCAGACTGGTATTCGACACTGACGTAGGCGTTGTAATGGTCGGAAGCCAGATCGCCGGTGCCGGCGGTGAAGTCGAAATGCTTCTCGAAGCCGCCACCGTGCTGGGAATCGCCGACCTCGGCGTTGGCCATGAAGCCCTGGTACTGCTTCTTCAGGATGATGTTGACCACGCCGCCGATCGCATCGGCGCCGTACACCGAGGAGGCGCCGTCCTTGAGGACTTCGATACGATCGATGGTGCCGATCGCGATCGAATTCAGGTCAACGAAGCTGCGCACACCGTCGTCCGGCAGCGCGTAGTCCGCCGCACGCAGTCCGTCGATCAGCACCAGCGTTGAATTGACGGTCAGGCCGCGCAGCGCGATGCCCGAGGCGCCGGCCGCGAACGCGCCGTTGAACGCCGTCGGCAGCGTACCGCTGTTGTCGGCCGAGAGCGTACGCACCACGTCGGCAACCGAGGTCAGGCCGCTGTGCTCAATATCGGCGGAGGTGATGATGGCGACCGGTGATGCCGTCTCGGCGTCGGTACGCGGAATGTAGGAACCGGTCACGACCACTTCCTGCAGCGTGACATCGGACTCCACCGTGTCGGCGGCGCCGGCAGCGGTCCCGGCGGCAGCCATCGCGGCGACCGCGCCGAACTGCAACGCGTGGCGTATGACCGCACCGACAGACAGACTTCTTTGCCTTGGAGCTTTACCCCAATACGAATCGGACATCTCTGATTCTCCCAGCAGATTGCACAGCGACGCGGTATCGAGCCCGGCGATTGCGCAATTCATGCGACGATTTGTTTAACCTTGCAGCTACGCGGGCCAGTCGGCGCACGATACAAATGCACCGTGCCAACGACCAATCCGAGGCTGCTCCCCTAACACAGTGGTGCGAGCATAAGCTGAACAAGTTACGCGGCGCAACACAGTGTAGTAATAGGGCAACACTTGAAACCCGCGATCGAATCTTGTGCATGGCAGTGCTTCCGAGCGTGGCGTCCAAGCTAGCGTGGCGCTGCGACGGCGGGCACTGGCGCTGCGCTCTGCTGGTAAAATATCTAATAAAAACAACAACTATACGATGAAGAGGCGCGGTCTAATTCGCGCACCACCCCGATCGTGGATCGCCCTCCGGGCCGCGGAAAGCCCGCGCCGGCAGGGTGCAAATCGGTCCCTGGGGAAACGGCCCCGCCGTCGTTTGTTCTTCGCCACATCGAAATTAAATCCGATTTCAGGCCATCGAGTGGCGCTGCGGGCGTGCTGTGCGCCGCGCGACGGGTCTAATCGGGCGCCGTGCCGAACAGCGCGTGCAGCACCCGGTCGCCCTGCTCGATGTGCCGCCGTGCGCATTCGCCGCCGGCCAGTTCCAGCACCGCCTTCACCGGTGTCACCACCGGCGCCGGTGTGGTGATGATCGCTTCCGACTCGGGCGTGGCGTCGTGGCGGATAAAGATGATTTCGCCGCGAACGCCGATGAACAGCATATCCAGCGGAATGAGCGTGTTCTTCATCCACATGCGCATTACCCCGGGCGGCTGCAGCGGAAATAGCATGCCGCGACCGGCGGGCAGCGAGCGCACGAACATCAGCCCCTGCTCTGAGCGCTGCGGCGTGTCGGCAATCCAGATATCGAAGTGCTGCCGGCCGGTCTGGGTCTGGATCTCGAGCGGCGAGTGCGGAAAGGCGTTCAGGCTCTCGAGCGCCAGTCCGGCCGGCGCCAGCACCGCAGCCAGCAGCAGCGCCATGGCTGATAAAATTCGCGCACGCCCCCGGCGCGGTGCTGCCGATCGCTCAGGGCCTGGCAGGTGGCGACTCATCGGCGGCATCCTCTTCCAGTACGGGACCGGCAAAATCAAACCGGCTCAGCAGCAATCCGGCCTTACCGGCCTTAGCGGCGAGCGCCGTGGCGGGAGCAACGCAGAAGCCACGCGCCGTGAGGCGCTGCAGGTGCCGGTCAGCCGGGGCCGGCAGCGACTGCTCGGTGAACTCATCGATGGTGCATTTGCCGTCGCCCGCGGTGGAGAACAATTTGCGCTCGCCCTCGAAGATCACCGTGACGTTCGCCGGCACGTTATGCGCGCTGCGTGCGCCAGGTGCGGCGGCGATACCGAATACGAACCGCAGGTTGTGCGCCCGGCCTTGCGCCGGCCCGGCGAAGGTCAGGCGTACGCCCTGCTGACCGGGGCGCGGACCGCCATCGCATTGCATGTCCGCATCACGCCAGTCGATATCCAGATTGCTGTCGCCACGCATGCGCAAGCGCAGATAGCCGTCGTGCGTGGGCAGGCAATTCGATGCGTCCACGGCTGGCGTGATGGCGGCTGGCGTGATGGCGGCTGGCGTGATGGCGGCTGGCGTGATCGGGGCTGGCGCGGCGTCCAGCGTGGCGGCCGCATTCGCGCCCGGCGGCGCCCCCTGGCGGCCGCACGCAGCGCTGCACGCCGCGATCGCGTACAGCAGGCTGCGCATGCGCTTGCGTCGATCAGCGATGATCCGGGCCTTGCAGCCGGCCGGGCTGTGTCTGTATTTGTATCCTTATCGCCTGCACCTCGTGATGCTGTGGATGCAGGTGTCATGCTGTCAACAGCATGCTGGCATTGGTGCCGGCGTTGGCGTTTGTAGCCGTTCTTCTTGCGATGCAGCGCACGGGCGAGCTCTAGCCATGCTGATAGACTTTTAATCTATGATGAATCGCCGCAGGGCAGCCATGCCTAATCAACTCATTGAAATTTACCCGGTAATTCCCACACCGCTAGCGCGACTGCCGGAGCTGGCAAGCAACCTGTTCTTCAGCTGGCACCGCCCGACGCGCGCCCTGTTCGAAGACCTGGAACCCGAGCTCTGGCAGCAGGTAGGCGGCAATCTGCGGTTGATGTTGCGCTGCATCAATCAGGAAAATCTCGATCGATTCGCGACCGATCGCATC
>Ga0182024_10016503_pt1 | contig 13999 bp, 15 predicted proteins | sample P32metaG_FD_120480 | JGI IMG/M metagenome (GOLD analysis project Ga0182024, IMG submission 120480) | Permafrost microbial communities from Stordalen Mire, Sweden - P3-2 metaG (Illumina Assembly) | ecosystem: Environmental > Terrestrial > Soil > Wetlands > Permafrost | place: Sweden: Stordalen... | reverse complement strand
TCCCAGAAGTGCGGTGTAGTCAAATCCTCGATGCGACGGAACGTCCCTTCGAGGTATTGGTTCTTGTCGTCCAGATCGGCTTTGGTCATGTTGCCCGCGATCACCAGTTGAGCCTGAAATTTGTAACAAGCGTTGATGATGTCGTACATCTCAGCCATCCTGAACTCAGATTTCTTGACCTTCTCGAACTCGTCAAGGAACAGGTGGGTGGTGATGCCGTGGTCTACTTTCAAACGCTCGATCTTCTTGGCGATGACCGCAGGGGCATGACCCTCACCGATCTTCCATCGCTGAATCTGATCCATAAAATCCTTGGCTTCATATAGCATCACGGGATGGAGGGTGTGGATGCCGAGCACTGGAGCACCCTCAGTGGGGGTAATACCCATCGCCACATCCCAAGCATTGGTGACCAGAGCACGGCGGTAGAGGGCGTACAGGAAGGTGGACTTCGACCATCCCTGCGGGCTAAAGAAAGCGTAACCAGCGGTGGGAGCTTCCCGCATGATGTTGATGATCGCCTGTTGCTTGTCCTCAGGCATGTGAGATACAGGCGAGGGCTTCAGGGTGCGGAGACGGACGCCCTGATAACGCTCGGGCACAGTCCGCCGCCAGATGGCTTCGATCCGTTCAGCGCATTTCTTCCGTTTGGCTTCCAACTCCCGTTCTCTGATGCGGGCACGAATGACAGCCCGTTCCTCGGGCGATCTATCCTTCCAAGCCTTGGTCGGGGCCTTATCCTTGAGCAGGCGGTTGATGGTTTCGTCGTCAAACTGTTCGAGCATTTCTATACCTCCACCTGATTGAATTTGGTCGGGGTGTTGAGCGCGGCTTTCTCCTTGCCCGACTTCCTTGCGTTACGTTTATTTTTCTCCAGATCGAACTCCCGAGCGGACAGGATGTTCTCCCACTTCTCGGTGATGCAATACTCCATTGGGTCACGCTTGATCCCCAGAGCCTTGATCGCTGGAGCGAAGGAGTCAGATTCAGTAGTTGCGTAGTGGAGGACATCCCTGACATGCGCCAGAGCCGAAGTCTTGGTCTTGGACTCGATCAGACCAGACCACAACTTGAAGGTTTTGGCGTTCTTGAATCGAGCAGGCTTACCGAGCCAACGCCAGAAGTCATGAGCCAGACGGATCGCTTCGTCAGGGACAGAGGAGTCAGGATCAGGAACTTCAGCTTCCTGTTCCTGAGGGGGTAGTTCGGGTGGGATGCCGTCATCGGGGGGCGGAACTTCGGTTAACTTCGGTTTGGTTTTGGTTAGCTTCGGTTCGGTTGTCCCGAGGGCAACGTCAGTATTCACATCAATTCTGAGATTTTTGAGCTTCCTGTTCTCGCACCTTGCTCTCGACTTACTCGCACCACACCCGCAGTCTTCTCTCGACCAACTCGCGGAACACTCGCAACATACAAATAAATGCGAGTAAGTCGAGAGAAACCTGAGAGTAGTGTCAAAGCTGGAATCGATTTTCTTGGCGAAGTCCCAAGCGTTACGGGGAAGGCTGCCATTTTGCCACTGATGGAGAAGTGCCTTGAGAAAGATGCCGATCTGAGCGTCAGTCATGGACTGCGTGTCAGGGTCGCTCTGCCAGTCTTCCACAATGATCGGCAGGTACGGCGGCATTCGATTGAGTTTGTCTTGTTTTGCCATAATGATCCTCGTCGCACGGGCTAGGAGTCGGCGACGAGTCCGACTCCCGAGTTCCCGACCATCACCCCGCAAGTCGCGGGGCAAAGCTTTCTATCTAACAACCCGAAAGTCCAAACATCGGGCGCAGCCGAACCCATTCCGTCCCTTGGGAGGCCGACTGCGCCCGTTCTCCGCTCAGTGGAAGCGGAACTTCACGCCGTGCGCCCTCCCCAACGCAGGGCGGCGAAGTGTCCAGCGACCGTTGACATATATCCGATAAGGCCCTCACCGTAGCGGCAGAGACCATTTCGGCCTTGGGGGTCGGCCTCGTCGAACACTTCAATGTTCTCTATCGTGCCGCCAGATCGGATGTGTATCACGGCGTGGGCGGCTTCATGGACGGCAACGTCCTACCTGTCCGAGTAGTCGTCGTCAACTTCGACTTCGATGGGCGTGACGTTTGCCGCCCGATCCTTGCAGCGTTGGGGGTAAGCCGCCTGTTGCTCTGCACGGCTGGCGTATTTGCGTGGGCGAGGCATTATCGGGTTCTCTCTTGGACTGGCGGCGTTACAGACGTTTCCCGCACCATTGGGACTGGCGACGTTACTTCTGGTTGATCCTCTGGAATGATGGATGCTGCAATGGCGGCGAGGCACGCTTTGCAGGTGGGTGGGCATCCCTTCGTCCTGACATACTGCTCACCGCGTTTCGCCCTCTTGCCCGCCCTCATTAGACATAGGGGAGTCATGACCGCATTCCCCGTGAAGATGTGGGTATCTGGCGGCGTTACCTTATATGCGAGTAGGTTGGTGCGGCACTTCGAGCACGTCACGAGGGAAATGTCCGTGGTCATCTGCACGTCTTCTTGGAACTTGCCGCACGCCGTCACGTATTTCGCACAGTCTGGCTTGGGACTCACAATGTGCGTCTTCCTGCGGACTGGCGGCGTTACAGCGGCATACTCGGAGTAATGTTTGGCGATTTCCGCACAGGCGCACTCCTTATAGCCGCAACCGTGGCAAGCTTTGGCACCGTACATTTGTGCTTTGCGGGCACGGGCGACCCAGAGCAGGTCCCAGCCGTTGTTGGTCTTCCAAGGTGCGTCCTTGCCGCCTCCCGCAATGTAAGCACGGTACTCAGGCACCGTCATGTCGAGCTTTATGGCTTGGCGGTATTCGGCTTGCCGTGCGGCGTTCGAGTTGTATTGGCGAATGCGTGGCATCGCTCCTCCTTCGAAACACTTATTCCTGTTTTTGATTAGGAGCGTGCGGTGTCCACGGGCACCTACCCTCGGCTGAGGGCCGCTTGAGATGAGGCAGGGAAAACTTGCCTTACTACATCCCCGCTACTAACTATAAAGTTAACACAGGCCAAAAGCCTCGTCAATAGGCTTGTTTGGGGCGATGGTAAAAGCCGACAACATATCCGCCCTCCATCGGTCTGACGCCCTAACTCCACGGCTGACCCAACCTTTTTCCCGAAAAATTCCCGAAATTAGCAGTCAAGTTCTCTGAAATCTGGGTATTGAATAGTAAGTGGCCTTTCGGAATTCGGCCCGCGTGCACGGTTTCGTTCGCCTCAGATTCTCGTCATCCAACTTCGCGGTTGCAGGATACTGGCATGACAAAACCGACCACATTCTCGAAGGACAAGTCGTTTGGAACAGTGCCTCCAAGTCTCGGGCTTGATACCCACCACCAACGTGGGCGTTCTGCTTTCCGCCGTGTCTTTCGCCGTCTACGCGAAGGTCTGCCCCCAACGAGACTTGATCTGGGTTGCAGAAACCCAGACGCAATGCGTGAAAACTGGCGTAGACTATCGGCCAGAGTTACGGGGCAAGCAGAAGGAAGGAAGCTTGGCCCGAAGGAGATTCCAAGAAGGATCGCTTATCCTGCGAGGCAAGAGGAGTCCGAAGTGGAGCGGAAGGTGGCTAGACGATGTAGTTCTCCCAGACGGCACCACCAAACGTATCCACAGGAGTGCAATCGTCGGCACGAAAAAGGACTTCCCGACCCAAAAACTCGCCAAACGTGAACTTCGCCGTCTGATTGAAGCATCAGGCGTCAACGGACTCGACTACAAACCGAAACCCACCGCCACGTTCAGCGAATTTGCCGAGCGATGGAAGCGGGACATCATGAGCAAACACGCACTTTCAACGCAAGCCTCGGAGAAATCCGATCTCAAAGCTTGGAACACACTCGTTGGTCATATGCCCATTCGAGACATCACCGAAGAGCTACTCCAAAGAATTGTTACGAAATGGGAGGATACAATTGGAGATGACGCCGTGGGAGCGAAGACGATCAAGAATCGAGTCGGAACTTTGAGGCTGGTGATGAAGAAAGCGAAGAAGTGGGGATACATCTCGGTCAACCCCGTTTTGGATTTGGAACTTCCCGAATGGGACAAGACTGAACAGCCTCACTTCAGCGTTGATGATGTTCGGTGCATCATTAAGGCAGCGGAGTATCCCTACAACCTCGTGTGGTGGCTAATCTTCGAGACCCACATCAGGCGTGGAGAGGTTTGTGCCTTGGATGTGAAGCATATTGACGTGCCCAACCGCATAATCAATGTGCGTCGTTCCCGTTGGGGTTCTACTCTCAAGAACACGAAGTCCAAGAAGCCACGCAAGTTTAGTTTTTCCTCTGAACTCGCGGAAGCGTTGAAGCCGCTAGTAGAGGGTCGAGACTTGGATGAGCCGTTGTTTCTGACGCCGAAGGGCGAACGGCTCCACCCTGACAACTTCGTGAAGAGGGAGTTGAAGCCCGTGCTGGAAAGGCTCGGTCTGGAAGGCGGAACTCATGCGTTTCGGCACGGAGCCGCTACGCTGATGGATGAGCTTAACGTTCCAATGAAAATTCGGCAGGCGCGGCTTGGTCACGTGGACCCTGAAACGACGCTGAATTACTCGCACATTGTTGGAGCGGATGATCGGAAGTTCTCTGCGTCACTTGGAAAATTGTTTGCTCAAGTTTACGCATCTTCCGCGATTGGCTCAGCGTAAGTAGCTGATCTAATTAGTCAAGACTGGATTTCGGGGAGCGTTTTAACAGGCTCATAACCCAAAGGTCGGTGGTTCAAATCCACCCCCCGCAACCAACGCAATCATAAGGTTACGAGGAATCGGGTTTTTTGATTGTGGTCTGAAATGGTCCAATAAGGTTTGGAACGTAGCAAAGGCCGTCACCAGACGGCCTTTTGCTATTTGGTGTGATCTTGAACCAACACACGCTGCACGACGGATGTGTTGGCTTTGCGCTTCGATTCCATGAAGGCTCCGCCATAGACGTTCATCGTGGTTGAGATGTTGGCATGACGCATGAGTTTCTGCTGTACGCCGAGAGGAGCACCCGTTTCGTCGAGCCAAGCACGATAGCTGTGACGAAACGTATGCCAGCCGATCCGTCCCTGAATCTTCGCTCGTAACACTGCGGCCTGGAGCACTTTCTTCCGCAATGAGCCAGAATCGTAGGGTTTCGCTGTTCGTGGGCTGGGGAAAACCCAGTCTCCCTCCGTCGCCGGACAAAGCCGCTTCCATTCGAGCAGAATGGTTGCGACGTCCGGATCCAACGGCAATTCGTCTCGGGAGCACTCGGACTTCAGCTTCGTGACTTGGCTTCGAGCATACCCTTCTCTGATTTCGATCACCAAGCTTTCGAAGTTGATTCCGCTCCACCGCAGACCCATGACCTCGCTCACACGAAGTCCGGTGCAGCCAGCGAGGAGGACCATACAGCGATAGGGATGAACAAGCTGATTGAGAAAAGCCCCAAACTCCTCCTCCGTCAAAATGCGAGGCGGCCTCAGACGTTTGCTGACTCCCTTGAGTTCGACCAAACCCATCGGATTGCGTTCCAACGGAATCAATTCCCAGAGCATGGCCTTCTCGAATAAGCGGTACATCAGGCTTCGAACGTGCCCTCTGGTTTTTGGGGCCATGGGCAGTTTTCTGAGCCATTCTTGAACGGGATAAGGTTTCACCTCCCCTAGCAGGCACATACCCCACTTCGGGGAGATGTGTTTGTTGATCCGATTGAGATCGGGTTCCTTGCTGGTATGTGCGAGGTCGCCCTTTTCGATCTCTTCGTTCACGTAGCGATCGATCAGGCCTTGAAAAGTAACGGCCTCGCGCACCGGCAAGCCATGGTTGATTTCGAGTCGGAGACCCTCGGCCGCACGTCTGGCATCCGTCTGGGACGGATAATCTTCGACCGTACCCAGTGTTATCGAGGGTCGTGTCGCCGATGGATTCTGTCGATCCCAGTAGCGGAATAGCCATACGTCCGGGCCTTTGGTTCTCTTGCGAAGTTCGAGACTGCCAAACTGATAACGGTTTCGTCTAGGCAACTTGTCCTCCCTTGCCTTGACGACGCCGGGATGAATCGGAGCATACCTGAGCTCGGAGCCAATCGTCTAGTTCTGAGATGTAGAAGAGCCATTTCTTGCGCTGACCGTATCCGACAGGATGGCCGGGAATGTGTCCGACCCCTGCGAGGCGCGTCACACTCCTTACATGCATCTGCAGAAACTCAGCCGCCGCTCTCGCGGTCACAGGTCTTTCGGAAGGCTGTGGTGCCTTCCTCAGCATCTCCGGCTCGGTATTGATCGAACTACCCATAGACAGTCAAATGCAAGAAAGCAATCGGTCAAAGCAAGGAACCTGACCAGAGTGGGCCGTCGCGTTCAATCACAATCTCATTTGAAGGAGAATCTCGGATGGAGCTTCTTACTGCTTCGCCACAGGGCGAGGACTACCGGAACGGAATAGTGTCGCTCCAACGCAAGAGAGCAGAGGGCTGCGCCTTGTGCGGCCTTTTTTTCTGACGGTAGAGGGTACATGGTTTCGATCCCCAAACGTGCAAATGTTAACTAAGGAGACTCTTATGGGGCGGATTTGTCCAATGAGTTTTCAGAACTGAGTTATGCGTGGGGCTCATTACGATTGTCTCTCGCTTTCCTTGCCGTCAGGTGAAACCGGTGAACAAGCGGCCAAAACCGCCCTGAGATCGGTAATAGGGGGTTCGGGTACCAGTGTCACAACCGACCGCGCCTGGGATGGCCGATGATTGCATGCAGCGTGTTGCGGTCAGTTGTTCCACGGGCTTGAGAATGCAAACACTCCTTGAAATTCGGTACCTGATCGCCGCAGTGTTTCTTGCGGAAGACCTCAGCTTTACAAGGGCAGCAAAGCGACTGAAGCTGTCCCAATCAGGACTGAGCCGCCGATTGAACGAACTGGAAAGTCGATGTGGTTGCAAGCTCTTTACCCGCAATCACGCCCACGTAGCCATCACGGATGCAGGCAGAGCATTCGTTGAGGAAGCCAAACTTTCGCTAGTTCACCATGAAAGGGCAATGCAGTCGGCGAAGACGGCGCATGCTGGTGTAGTCTCACATTTGACGATCGGCCACTCCCCTTACGTCGATCCTGTGTTGACTTCAACGCTGTTTTCCATTCGCCTCCCTCTGCATCCCAACCTGCTCCTCAATATGCAGAGTGATTTCGCCCCAGAACTCGTCCATGGTCTGCTGACATCGAAACTCGATCTTGCTCTGATCGCCAATCCTGGCGCTAACCGCAAGCTCACAATGATAAAGATTGCGGAGGCTCCCTTCTACGTCGCCTTTCCCGATGATCATCCACTAGCGGCCAGAGAAACCCTTACCTTAGAAGACATGCGCGGCTGCACTTGGATCATCTTCGATCGCAAGGTCCATCCAATACTGCACGATATGATTTCTCGGCGCGCGGCAGAAGACGGTATCATTTATAAGAACAATCAGAATGTGCTGACGGCCGAAGAAGCTTTTCAATTGGTTTCGGAAAATGTTGGCATCGCATTTCTGACGATGGCGAGCGCACTACGAACCAAGAGCCCTGGAGTGACAGTACGCGCTCTTGTCGATAAAGAGCTTCGAATCGAGCTGTACCTGGCATCCCGAGCCGAAAATCGATCCAAACTTGCGAGCGAGTTCGTGCGGGCGTTCATGAAACGAGTCGAACAAGTGCTCGCACCGCCCCAAATGATTCTGCCATTGAGCGACAGTCCCCCTATTCCGAATGAGAGGATGGCGGCAAAGCATAGGCCGAAAAGTGAACGGGGAATAGGGACCAAACCTGACGCTCGACAAGCCGGCTCTCGAAGGACCAAGTCTTGATGAAGGCTGGCGGTTGCTGCTCCGGAGCTATCATTGTGCCCGGTTGCCCCTGCGTCGGGTCCGACACACCATCTACCTGCATCGCTTTAGCAATTCTCTACAAACTTCTGATAATAAACCTTCTACCTTTCGCCTCAATCACTTCCGATAACGTCGGTAGTGGTGCCGTGTGATTTCCACAGTCTAGCCAAGCCGTCCTTCCTGTGCGAAACTAGTTTCATGCCAACGCGCAACCTTCGAATCGTAAAAACCACGCCCAAGGCAATCGGCATCTGCGAGTACTGCAACGCTCAGTTCACGTCTAGCCAACCACTGGAAGATGATGCGGAAGCCGAAATGAGAGCGCAGTTTGATGTACACAAGTGCAAGCCGCTGGATTCAAGCCAGAATGCGCTGCGGATCGTAAACGAAGCTACGAAGGAAAGCTGAATCAAACGGCCTTAATTGGGCGCTTCATGTAGGTATGCGGTTCACCATACAACGGGCCTTTTAAGCACTCCAGTGTCAAGTGCGTAATGTCCTCGAATGGCCCTAGCTTGCTCGTCCACTTCCCATCCGCCAATTGCCGCGCCGCATGTGTAGGTATTCCCTTGAGCGCATAAATTACAATCTTCTCAAACCCAGCTTCTAGAGTCCCATCGTCACAGCGTTCAAACTCAACGGTCTGATATGCGGCAATGAATGCTTCGATTGTCTCTCGTCGATCTATTCCGTTGGGCCAATAGCCATAGCCGATAAGAGGATCATCCGGCCACACCAATTGTCACTATCCGAAGCGGCCCATGCTATGCAGTTGTAATCTGTCGTTGCACGATGAAGAGGGCCGAGCCCAAGCCGGCACGTGACACAAAATAGCGAAAACTGCAGCAAGTGCGGCAAGGTAAACTGCCGACATTCGCAGAAGTTCCTCATGCCTGGTGCCAGTTGTGGATTTCAGACCGGATTCGGCTCTTCTTCGCACTCTGGTAACCCATTTGTTGCTTTAGTCGAAGTATCACCTGCAGTCATAATCTAAGCAGTGATTCAGATCACAGTGTGCGGATGGGCGCCACGGCAGGGTCGGTTAGCAGTCGTGCAGTGGTGCGCGACCCTACATTGCCTTGGGGTGTTAGCTGGGACCGTTCTCTAAGCAATTATCTTCGAGGCTTCAGTTTGAACCGCAAAGGCCCCGTCGCTTCGGGAGGGCTAGCAACATCCGTTCAGCACTACACTTCAACGACCGCGGCGGTAGTTGATGCCTTCTAGAGTTGATCTCGATGTTGCTCTAGGACGATGCGCACCAATTGGCTGCGCGTCCGGACTCCAGTCTTCGAAAAGAGCTGCTGAAGAGTGGATTTGACGGAGCCTTCGGATACTCCTATCCGCGCCGCGATTTCCTTGTTCGCGAGACCTTCGAATACAAATGAGAGGACCTGCTGTTCTCGCTCAGTGAACCGTCTAGTTCCGCTGGACTGTGGCGTTGTCGATTCGGGTCTCAACGCGATCTGTAGTTGCTCCTGGTCCAGCCAAACCTTGCCCGCCATCACGTCGCGGATTCCTTGTGCCAGCAATGCAGCAGAATCGTGTTTGCGAAAGACACCGGAAATACCAGAGCGGATCAGTTCCGATACCGCTTCAGCATCCACTCCTGCCGTCACGACGAGAACCTTTCCATTGAATCCCTGTTCCTTGGCCAATCCGATAAATTCTCGGCCGTCGCGCTCACCAAGATCGAAGTCGAGGAGCACAAGGTCAATTAACTTTCGCCGAAGGACTTGGAGAGCCTCTTCAATCGTCCCACAGTGGGCAACAACTTCGAACCCAGGCTCTGCGCCTAGAAGCCGGCTTACACTCTCCCGAAATAAAGCATGGTCGTCTAGCAACAGAATGTGAAGCGACTGTTCCGCAGTTTTAGGCATTTACCGCCTCCTCCGCGACGACGTGCAAAGGCACGACCACGGCGAAGCAGCACCCTTCTGATCTCGGCTCGTGGACGAGTTCGCCACCAAAACTGCGCATGATCGCTCGTGAAACATAGAGACCAAGACCGCTGGACTTAGCTCCTCGCTGAAAAGGCCGAAAGAGATTTTCGGGCGAAGCGACGCCGATGCCGGTATCTTCGAATCTAATTACGACCTTCCCATTCTCCTCGCGTGCAACGATGCGAAGGCACTTTGTTTCGCGGGGCATCATGGCCCGCTGGCTATTCTTGGCGAGGTTCAAGAAAACCTGAATCAGTCCGTACCGGTCAGCCCAAACCAAGGGCAAGGGGTCCTGAATATCCCACTGCACCATGATCTCCGACTCGTGATACGTCGTTTCGATCAGGATCCGCAACTCATCAAGCACCGAAGTGAGTTCAACCACCTCCCCGTTCTGCGCGGGCGTGGAGCCCAGTTCCAGTGCTGACATTCTCTCCAGGCTCTGGATCAGACCGCCGAGAGCTCGAAAATCTTCGTTTGTCTCAAGCTCTTTAATGAGCGACAAGTTCTTGTGGACTACAAGAACTGCTCCACTCAAGTTTCGGATTTCGTGGGCGACGGTGCTCATCAGGATTCTCGTGTTCTTCAACAAATGATCGAGGCTTAGCTCCTCACGATTACGCAAGTCTTCTGAGAGGTCCACGATAATTGCCGCCAATCGAGGGCCGGATATAGTGCTATAGGTGGAAAACCAGACCCCGGCCAGAAACACTTCGCCATCACTCCGTTGTCCCGTGCATTGCAGAGTGGTGCGAAAAGCACGCGAAGGCTGACTTTTTAGAACGGTTTGCAGGGCCGGGAGATACGATCTGACCGGCTGTCCTTGTAAAGGCGCGCCGCCTGAGGCGAGCAACTGCTGCGCCGCTTCATTTGCAAGCAGCACTTTCCCATCCGAATCAACTGTGACAATCGCTGCGGGGCTGCTTTCTACGAGCGAACGCAATTGTTGTTCAGCGTCCTGGCGCAGCCTGACTTGGTCTTCGAGCTCCTCAGAGTGCTTGAGGACAATGCGTCGGTTGCGGACCATCTCCGAAATAAAGAGCCCCGTGGCGACAAATCCAGCAGAGCTGAATAGCAATCGGATTATGGCTTCATTTTCGGGCAGATTGCTGAAAGCCTCCTGAAGAGCTGCGCAAAGCAGGGCAACCCCCACAATCCAAGTGCGGGGTAGAAATCCGCCTACGATGATGATCGGAAACAGATACAAGAACCCTAACGAGATGTAGTGGGGGACCCACCAGTCGACCCCCGCGATCGCCGCGACAAAAAGGGAAGCAATGATCAGCATTCTCGTGCGATTGGCCGGGGCATAGATGGATAGTGGATCTCTCATCATCGTTCCTAAATCTTGCTCCACTCTCGGCATCCCTGGGAACTGATTTTTTCACGAGTGGCCAAAAGATAGGCTTAAAAGCTCCAAAAGATACGCTAGCGATCTGAAAGATACGGTGTGCATTCCCGCGCGACGACTTACACTCAAGCCAAATTGGTGAACTGCTGAGAGCCAGCGGAAGAAATCGTGGTGCCTGAAAGATTCAGACACGTTGCCGGTAGTGCTCGTGCAGACTGGCACGTTACCGCTAGCACTTTGCCAGAAGACACGCAAAGTGTGGAAGTGTCGCTTCTGGCAACAGACTTCTGAGCCAGTGACACTGTCCAATTCGTCACCGGAGCATTTGGGTGAACTATGAGGCGTGGAATCAATACGTTTTGATGTCCATCGGCCTGTTCGGCGCGCTTTTGTATATCGGTTTGATCTACGCCGGTTTTGTTGAGTTTATGTCGCGTATAGCAAAAAGGGGTAAGAACAAGAAACGTTCCCGGAATCGGGTCACGGCTCGCAGATTGCGCAACCCCAAAACTTCGGGACATTAAGCTGTAAAACAAAGAGTCCAAAGATGAAAGATTCCGAACACTTCAACAAGAGAACAGTGGTAGCAGTTGTGACGGCCGCGATGATCGTTATCGCGGCAGGCGCTTTCCTATCCGGGTGTGGTCACTCTGCGAGCGCGAACACCCCACATGAGAGCGGTTCAGCAACGAACTCGCCGCAGTCCGCCCCGACGGTCGACCTATCGTCCAGCCAACTGAACTCGATCAAGATCGAAACAGTGGGAAGTTACCAGTTCCCAGTTGAAAAGGAAGCGGTGGGAACCATCAGCTTCGCCGACGATTTCTCAGTGGACGTCTTCCCAGCCTATACGGGCACGATTATCAAAGCTTTTGTTGAACTCGGGGCCAGAGTCGAGAAAGATCAGCCCTTGTACACGATAAAGAGTCCCGACTTGATTCAGGCCGAGTCGAACCTCATCGGGGCAGCGGCGACATTTGATTTGACCAATAAGGAATTGGCGCGGGTTGACGGCCTTCCGGGAGTTTCGCAACGGGAAAAAGAGCAGGCGGTTTCGGATCAACAGACGGCGGATGGCGCGCTCAAAGCGGCCCGGGACGCAGTGCTCGTCTTCGGCAAAACCCCGGCAGAAGTGGATCAGATGATCGCGTCGCGCAAAATTGATCCTGCTTTGGTTGTGCGCAGCCCGATTGCCGGCAAGGTCACAGCATTCAATGCGCCCGTCGGACTTTTGGTTCAACCGGGAAATGCACCCGCGCCTTACTCGGTCGCCAATGTAACGGTCAAGTGGATGCTGGCCAACGTACCTGAAAGCGACAACGCTTCGTTTCAACTGGGACAACCCGTCACCGTTAAGGTAATGGCCTTCCCTGATCGCACATTTAAGGGAAAGGTTTCGAAGATCTACGAGACGGTTGATCCAAACACGCATCGAGTGACGATCCGTTCCGAAATCACAGATCCCAAAGACGAGCTACGTCCGGGGATGCTTGCCAACTTCGTCATTCGCGTTCGGGGCCCGGTGGAAGCCACTGCGATACCGGCCAACGGCGCGGTCCGCGAGCCCGACGGCACCATGGCGGCCTGGGTCACGACGGATCGCCGCCGATTTACCGAACGCTTCATCAAGACCGGCCTGCGAACCGACGGTCAGGTCCAAATTCTCGGTGGTCTGCAGCGTGGAGAACTGGTGGTCAGCGACGGTGCGGTATTCCTGAGCAACATGCTGGAGGCGCCACCCTCCGACTAGATCGGAAGACCAGACGGGCCATTTTTTCATTAAACGACACCAATCATGTTCAAGTCTCTCCCTGCATTTTGCCTGAGCCGCCGGACGATCGTCGTGTTAGGCCTGCTGTTGTTTACCGGCGCCGGATTAGTCTCTTTCAAGCTGTTGAATATCGAGGCGTATCCGAATCCGACGCCCGTGATCCTGGAGATCACAGCGCAGGCGCCCGGCCTCTCTGCCGAAGAGATGGAGCGTTACTACACCCGGCCGATGGAGATCGGCCTCTACACCACGCCGGGGATCGAGGTCATCCGCTCAACATCGTTCTATGGACTCTCTTTCGTCCGTGTCAGCTTCAAGTACGGTATCGATTACTTCTTCGCCTATAGCCAGGCAGCGGTGGCATTGGCGCAGAACGTAAATTTGCCCGGTAATCAGGTTCCGAGCATCCAGGCGAACAGCTCGACGGGAGAAATCTATCGCTATCAGGTTGTCGGTCCGCCACACTTTGGAATCATCAATCTGCGCACGGTTCAGGACTGGATCGTCGCGCGGCGTTTGTTGACCATCTCAGGGATTGCAGCCATCAACAGTTGGGGTGGGCCGACGAAAGAATTCCAGGTCGAAGTCGACCCTCACAAGCTGGAAGCCTACAGCGTCACCGTGCCTCAGATTCTGAGCGCACTTGGCAACGCCAACATCAACGTCGGCGGTCGAGAAATCCGCATCGGCCAGCAATCCATCAACATCCGCGGCATCGGCCTGATCGATGACGGCGGCAGTGATGACCTAAGGGAAGGCTACAAGGTTGATGACATTGAGAATGTGGTTCTCAGCCAGGAGAACGGCGTCCCGGTATTGGTGAAAGATGTCGGGAAGGTCTCCGTCGGCTACCGGCCGAGGTTGGGCATTCTGGGCCGTGACACCCACGATGACGTGGTCGGGGCCATCGTCGTGCAGCGGCGGACGGAAAAGACCGCCGATATGATCCCGAAGGTGAAGGCGGAAATTGACCGGATCAATGTCGACGGAAGCCTGCCGCCCGGAGTCAAAGTTGCACCTTTCTATGATCGCTCTTCGCTGATCGCTCTAACCACGCACACGGTTCTGCACAATCTGATTTTCGGGTGTTTGCTCGTCTTCCTGATTCAATGGATTTT
>Ga0182024_10016502_pt1 | contig 14000 bp, 11 predicted proteins | sample P32metaG_FD_120480 | JGI IMG/M metagenome (GOLD analysis project Ga0182024, IMG submission 120480) | Permafrost microbial communities from Stordalen Mire, Sweden - P3-2 metaG (Illumina Assembly) | ecosystem: Environmental > Terrestrial > Soil > Wetlands > Permafrost | place: Sweden: Stordalen... | reverse complement strand
GTTCCAGCCGCTGACCGGCCTGACCGCCGAGAAGCACGACAGCTTCTATGCCCCCACCGGGGAGGGCACGGCGCTGGCGGAGTTCTCGGGCAAGGAGCTCATCCAGGCCGAGCCGGACGCCTCCTCGTTCCCGACCGGCGGCATCCGCGCCACCTTCGAGGCCCGCGGCTACACGGCGTGGGACCCGACGTCGCCCGCGTTCATCCTGGAGAATCCCAACGGGGCGCTGCTCTGCATCCCCACGGCGTTCGTCTCCTGGACCGGGGAGGCGCTCGACTACAAGATCCCGCTCCTGCGCTCGATGGACGCGCTCTCGAAGTCGGCGATCCGGGTGCTCAGGCTGTTTGGCAACGACCAATCGGTGCGCGTCTTCACCACGGTGGGGCCCGAGCAGGAGTACTTCCTGATCGACGAGCAGTACTACTTCGAGCGTCCCGACCTGGTGACCACGGGCCGGACCCTGTTCGGCGCCAAGCCGCCCAAGGGCCACGAGCTCGACGACCATTACTTCGGCTCGATCCCCGAGCGGGTGCTGGCCTGCATGCTCGACACCGAGAAGGAGCTGGCCAAGCTGGGCGTGCCGATCAAGACCCGCCACAACGAGGTCGCCCCCGCCCAGTACGAGGTGGCGCCGATCTTCGAGAACTCCAACGTGGGCGCCGACCACCAGCAGCTGACCATGCAGATCATGCAGAACGTGGCCCGGCGTTACGGGCTGGTCTGCCTCCTGCACGAGAAGCCGTTTGCCGGCGTCAACGGGTCGGGCAAGCACAACAACTGGTCGATGGGCACCGACGACGGCGAGAACCTGCTCGAGCCCGGCGACACCCCGCATGAGAACCTGCAGTTCCTGTTCTTCGCCGCGGCCGTTATCCAGGCCGTCAACAAGCACCAGGGGCTGCTGCGAGCCTCGATCGCGGGGGCCGGTCAGGACCACCGGCTCGGCGCCAACGAGGCGCCCCCGGCGATCATCTCGATCTTCCTGGGCTCAGAGCTCGAGAAGGTCTTCCAGGCCATCGAGCGCGGCGAGGCGGGCGAGTCCACCCCCGAGTCGTTCCTGGGTCTGGGGACTCCGGTGCTGCCGCCCATGCCCATGCACGGCGGCGACCGCAACCGGACCAGCCCGTTCGCGTTCACCGGCAACAAGTTCGAGTTCCGGGCGCTGGGCTCGAGCATGTCGCTGTCGCTTCCCAACACGGTTCTCAACACAATCGTGGCCGAGGCGATCGATTACCTGGCCGAGGAGCTCGAGGATGCGGTCGGTTCCGGAACCGACGTCGAGACGGCGCTGCCGCCGATCCTGCAGCGCAGCTACGCCGCCAACAAACAGATCGTGTTCGGTGGGGACAACTACTCCGAGGACTGGCATTCCGAGGCCGCATCGCGGGGACTGCTAAACCTGCGGGCGACCCCGGACGCGCTGCCCTACCTGATCGCCGATGACACCGAGGAGCTGTTCTCAAACTACGGCGTCCTTTCTCAGCGCGAGCTCGAGTCCCGTTACGAGGTGTTCCTCGAGCAGTACGTGACCACGCTGAACATCGAGGCCGAGACGGCGTTCTCGATCGCCAAGACGATGCTGCTCCCGGCGGCGGCCCGTCACCTGGCGTTGCTGATCAGCGCCGAGCTGACCGACCTGGCCGGCGAGACCTCGGAGCTGATCACGACCTTCGTGGACGCGATCGGCGAGCTCGAGTCGGTCAACAGCGAGGACAGCCACCCTCAGGGTGACCTGATGCAGAGCGCCGAGTACATGCGCGACACCACGATCCCCGCGATGGGCGCCGTCCGCGACGCCGCGGACAAGCTCGAGAAGGTCGTGGCCGACGACCTGTGGCCGCTGCCCAAGTACTCGGAGATCCTGTTCGTGAAGTAGTCCCGGCGCAGGCACGGCCGACAGTCTCGCGGTAGGCAAAACCCGGCGGACGCACCGCAACTTGCGGGATTCCGCCGGGTTTTTCGCTACGGTGATTCGCCGTATGCCGCAAGGCCCTCCGTGGCGCGGTTGTCGAATTCGGCCCCACCCGCCCGGCCGGCTCCGCAGCTTCCTCGTGATCCTGCTCGTTTTGGCGTGCGGAGCGGGAGCGTGCGTCGCCTCGGCGACGGCGGGCACGGGTGGGGCGGCCGTCAAGCGCGCAGGCCACGCTGCCGGCGGCGCCGCCAACCCCCTGTCGGGCCGGGCGATGTGGATCTGGGAGCTGCCCGACGCCAACGGCGGCAACCTGAGCTCGATCGTCGCCACGGCCCATCGGTACGGGATCAGCACGCTGCTGGTCAAGTCCAGCGACGGCACCGACCCGTGGTCACAGTTCAACTCCTCGATGGTGGCCGCGTTGCACGCCAACGGTCTGAAGGTGTGCGCGTGGCAGTACGTGTACGGCAACCACCCGGTGACCGAGGCCTACCTGGGAGCCGACGCGGTGCGTGACGGCGCCGACTGCCTGGTCATCGACGCCGAGAGCGAGTACGAGGGCAAGTACATCTCCGCCCAGACCTACATGGGAAGGCTGCGCGAGCAGGTCGGCTCCCGCTACCCGATCGCGCTGGCCGGGTTCCCCTACATCGATTTCCATCCGGGCTTCCCGTACTCCGTGTTCCTGGGGCCCAACGGGGCGCAGTACAACGCTCCCCAGATGTACTGGAAGGACATCGGGGTCACGACCGACACCGTGTTCGCCCACACCTACGCCTACAACCTGGTCTACGGTCGCCCGATCTTCCCCCTGGGTCAGGTCTACTCCAACCCGCCCGCCCGCCAGATCATCCGCTTCCGCGAGCTCTCCAAGGTCTACGGCGCCCCCGGCCTCAGCTGGTGGGATTGGCAGGAGGCCGCCTCCTATGCCTGGACCGCGCTCTCCCGGCCGGCCGGAACGCTGCCCGGCTACGTCCCCTACAAGGTGATGGCCGACCTCGGCGACGGGGCCCAGGGCGACATGGTCGTCTGGGCCCAGGAGCACCTGATCACCGCCGGCTACCCGATCGGCGTCAGCGGCGACTTCGGATACCACACCCTGCTCCAGGTCGAGAACTTCCAGACCGCCCACGGCCTCACCCCCGACGGGGTCATCGGCCCCGAGACCTGGCAGGCCCTCCTGCGCTACAAGCCCGCCTACATCCTCTGGGCCGACGGCGCCAGCGTCCACGCCCGGCGCCAGGCGCTGGCCAGCGCCGCCTCCACCTCAGGCGTCGCCAGCGTCCAGCCCGTGCCCAAGTCCGCGTCCCGGCCCGCCAAGCGCGACGAGATCCCGGGCAACGGCGGCGCCGGCACCCCGGGACGCCGCTAAGCGCGCCGGGTCGCCCGCTCGCCTCTCGCCCACCTCGCCGACCCCCAGGGCGCCCGGGCACGGTGCGAACGTCCCACTCGAGCACCAAATGGCCGGCCGCGGGGCGTTTGCATCCACCCAGCAGGCAAACGTCCCGTTCGACCTTCGGCCACCGAGTCGCAGGTCGTTTGCATCCGCATATGAAGCAAACGCCCCACTGACTGCGAATGGGGCATCGAGTGGGGCGTTTGCCTGCCCGACCCCCGCCCCGCGGCGCCGACCCGGCTACCGCTCAGAGCAGCTCGTGCTCGCGCGCGTAGGCGACCAGCTCGGCTCGCGAGGTGCGCTGGGTCTTCTGCTGGATGTGGGCGCGGTGGGACTCGACGGTGCGGACGCTCAGGTAGAGCTGCGCGGCGATCTCGCCGTTGGTGTGGCCCAGCGCGATCAGGCGCAGGACCTCGAGCTCGCGGGCGCTGAGGTCGTCAGGCGGTCCGGGATGGGTGGTGACCTCGGCGGCCAGCCGCGCCCCGAGCTCGGGATCAAGGTAGGTGCGGCCCGCGGCGGCCAGGCGCACGGCCTGGATCAGCTCGGCCTCGCCGGCGTCCTTGAGCACGTAGCCGGTGGCCCCGGCGCGCAGGGCCTCGCGCGCGATCTCCGGATCGCTGAGCATGGTCAGCATCACGATATGGGTCTCGGGCGCGGCGCCGCGCAGCCGGGGGATCGCCGGCAGGGCGGGACCGCCGGATGTGTCCACGTCGAGCACCAGCACGTTCGGGCGGTAGGCCGTCACCCGCCGCTCGGCCTGCGCGAGGTCCCCGGCCTCGGAGACCACCTCGAAGTCCTCCTGGGCTTCGAGCAGCATGCGCAGGCCGGCCCGGACCATCTGATGGTCGTCGGCGATGACGATCGTGATCTTGTCGCCCCCCAAGCGGCCGGCGTCGACGGGGACGCCGTCGGCGCTCACGGGCTGGACTCCAGCACCGTCCCGGTCTCGATCTCGGTGGGCTCATCGGTCTCCAGCATCACGGCCCCCCGCACCTTCACGTCGGCGCCGAAGGTCACGTCGCCGTGGACGATCAGGCGCTCAGCCTCGCGCAGCGAGGGCGGGCCGTCTGGGAAGCGCTGCTCGAAGGCGTCGATCAGGCGATAGAAGCGCTTGTCGAGCTCTACGTAGGGCAGGTCGTCGGCCCGTTCGGGGACGGGCACAACCTCGAGCTGGTCGCTGACCTCATAGACGTCAGAGCGCAGCACGAGCAGGTCGTCGGTCGTCTTGACAGGCGCGAACCGGGTACGGGGCACGAGCAACAGGCTGGCCCCCGCAAACGCCTCGATGGCAGCGCCCATCGCACTCTCGAGCTGGATCACCGGCGGCGAGTCGGCGTCACGGGGATCGACCGTCTTGTGGTTGACGATCAAGGGCAGCTCGAGCACGCCGTCGCTGGCGGCGAGCATGTCGGCCAGGACCCGCAGGTCGATCCACAGGTTGTTGGTGTTGTAGTAGCGCCAGCGGCGAAAGTCGCGGAAGGATTCCTCGTCCTCGGGCGGAGTCTGGGCCGTCTCGCGCAGGACGAGCTGGCCGTCGGCGCGCCGACGCGCCACGTGGCCGCCCTTGCGGTCGGCTTCGGTGCCCTTCACGACCTCCATCAGGAAGGGGATCTCCTCGGCCGCCATGTGCGCGGGCACACGTGGGTCCAGCTGGGCGCCCAGGTTGTCGGCATTGGAGATCATCGCGTAGCGAAACCTGCGCGCCAGCAGCTCGTCGAGCATTCCCGAGCGCCGTAGCGCCCCGTAGACGTCGCCGTGTCCGGGCGGACTCCACTCCAGCGTGGCCGCCCGCGGCCAGCTCACCGGCTCAAGCGTTTCGGCCTCGAGCTTGGGGATCATGCTCTGCATGAAGTCGGGCTCGAGGCCGTCGTTGTCGAGCTCGGGATGCTCGGCCAGAGCCTCGAGCGTCGCCTCCCGGGTGGCCTGGCTGTCCATCAGGATCAGCGGCAGGCGGACCCCGTAGCGCCGGCGCAGGGCGATCGTCTGGCCGATGATGATGTCCAGAAACGAGCGGCCGTCGCGAGCCTCCATCAGCGACTTGGGCTGCTGGAGCCCCATGGTCGTCGCCAGACCCCCGTTGAGCTTGACCACCGCCACCGCCGACAGGGCCTCGGAGGCGTCGGACTCCGGCAGCTCCTCGAGCGTGGGGATCTCGCCGGCCGGCTCGAGCTCGGAGCTCGGCAACATCGCCTCGTCCCCGGCGCGAAGGCGCGAGTAGGCGCTCTCAAACGCCCCGATCGCCTCCTCGTGGGCCCCGGCATCGTGCATCTTCTGCGCTGCGGCGCTCATCGCATCCTGATTCATGTCCGCCATTCTGTCGTGACAGCTACCCGGAATTCACTCTCGCGCGCATCGCCGGGACCGTAGTGTGGACGATCGCCTGCTCGCGCGGCGCTCGGCCTTTGGTACTCGGCGCGGTGCTCTCAGGAGAGGGTGGCGGACCGCTGCCTGACCAGCGAGTCCAGGGTGACCGCCGCGATGAGCACGATCGCGGTGGCGATGTCCTGCCCCGCAGTGCTGATGCCCATCAGACCCAGCCCGTTGAAGACCGCAGCGATCACGACTCCTCCGAGCAGGGCGTGGAGCGGCCTGCCGCGCCCACCGAACAGGCTGGCGCCACCGATCACCGCGGCGGCGACGCCGTAGAGAACCAGGGTCCCGCCGTCGATATCGGTCGCCATCGAACCGAGCCTCGACTCGTAGACCAGGCCGGCCATCCCGGCGGTGAGGCTGCACAACACGAAGCCGAGCGTTCGCACTCGGGCGACGTTGATCCCGGCGCGGCGAGCCGCCTCCGGGTTTGCGCCGATGGCGTATAGGTAGCGGCCAAGACGGGTGCGCGAGAGCAGCCAGGAGTAGAACAGCAGGACGACGAGTACGATCGGCACCACCCACGGCACGCCGCGCAGCGAAGTCAGCAGACCACGGTTGGCGTTGCAGATCAGAACCAGAACCAGACCCGCGACCGCGGTCACCCCAATCGTCAGAAGACTGATGCTGAGTGGAAGCACGGTCAGATTCTGAGCTCGCCGCCGTCGGGCTCGCGCGAGCGTCAGACCGGCGAACGCGGCCACCCCGGCGACGAGGAGGATCCAGCTGAGCGCCGGGCTCATGTTGCTGTTGACGAGCTTGTAGACCGGGCTGCTCTGGCTGATCGTCATGACGCCGCCGACCGCCGTCTTGTCGACGTTGGCGAGCTCGAGCATCACGCCTTCGAACCCCAGCAGGCCGCCCAGGGTGACGATGAACGAGGGTAGGTGCAGCCGGGTGATCAGGGTTCCCTGAAGGGCGCCGATCGCAGAGGCGACGACAAGCCCGCCGATGATCCCCAGCCACCACGGAAAGTTGACGGGCGGGGGCGATCAGCTCCGCGATCGTGAACCCGGCCACGGCGGCCACGTAGCCGATCGACAGGTCGATCTCCGACAGGATCAGCACGAAGATCTCGGCGGCGCCGAAGAGCACGAACACGGCCGCCTGGATGAGCAGGTTGACGATGTTGCCGGCGGTCAGGAACGACGACTGCTCGATCTGGACGAAGGCACCTTTTTGGCGCCTCCTGGTTTCCTTTTTCTTGCCCCGGTCCCTCCGGCTCGGTGCCTCAAACTAACCGTCGCACACCGGGGGGGTCCTGTCCAACGATATTAATGAAGCGTAAATTTCCCGCTCATCCTGCCAGAGCGGAGCGCTCGTCGATCAGCCAGCGGGCGGGCCGGGAGCCGAGCCCGGGTCCGAGCCGGAGCTGGCGTCAGCGCTGTGGCTCGCGTCAGCGCTGGAGACGGCGTCGGCGCTGGGGACGGCGTCGGCGCTCGCGCCGTTGCCCGCGGGGCTCCCGACCCCAACCTGGGCCTCCAGGCGGGCGCGCCGGTACTCCTCGACGACGATCTCGGTCAGCTCCTCGACCGAGGTCTCGGCCGTGGGCTTGTCGAGCGCGATCACGCCATCCTGGATCAGGCTCACCCGATCGCACGCCGCGAACACGTGCACGTAGTTGTGCAGGATCATGATGATCGAGACGTTGCCCTCTTCCCGCAGACGCTGGATCAGGTCCAGGATCATGGCGCCCTCTTTGGCACCCATCGCCGCCAGCGGCTCGTCGAGCAGGATGATGTCGGCATCGCCGGAGATCGTCCGCGCCACGGCGATCGCCTGCCGCTGCCCGCCGGACAGCCGGGCCACCGGCACGTCGATGCTGGGAATGTCGATCCCGATCTCATCGAGCGCCCGCCGCGCGTCGCGGCGCATGAGCGCGTTGGCCAGGAACGGGATCGGCTTGTGCACGCGCTCGCGTTGCAGGAACAGGTTCTGGAACACCGTGAGCTGATCGACCAGCGCCAGGTCCTGGAACACGGTGTCGATGCCGTGCGAGCGTGCCTCATCGACGCTCTTGGGCGCATAGGGCTCGCCCTTGATCCACATCTCCCCGGTGTCCTGCTTCTGAAAGCCCGACAGGATCTTGATCAGAGTCGACTTGCCGGCCCCGTTGTCTCCCAGGAGCCCCAGGACCTCACCCTTGCGCAGGTGGAGGTTGACGTCGCGCAGCGCCGTCGTCGGCCCGAAGCTCTTGGCGATGTGCTCGACCCGGAGGACGTCGTCGGGCGCCGAGCTGGGCCCGACCACCTGCTCGTCGGAGATTGTCTTATCCGCCACGGCCGGATCCGGTTCGGACGCGCTGGACGTAGACATTGACGGTCATCGCGATCAGGATGGCGATGCCGAGGTACAGGTCGAGATAATTTGCGTTGACCCCCTTGATCACCAGGCCGTCGTTCAGGATTCCTAAGAACAGGGCTCCGATCAGGGCGCCGACGACGGTTCCCGCGCCGCCGGTCATCAACGTGCCCCCGATGATCACCGCCGAGACCGCCTCAAAGAGGATTGCGTTGGAGCCGGAGGGGTCCGGGCTGGCGCTCGAGGACCGCACCGCCTCGAGCATGCCCACGAAGCCGGCGGTGACCGCGCAGAGCGTGAAGTTGCGGACCACCACCAGTTTGGTGTTGATTCCCGCCTCGGAGGCTCCGAGCCGGTTTCCACCCGACGCGACGGTGTAGATGCCCCAGCGGGTGAACGAGAGCAGGACCTGCAGGGCGATGACGATCACGATCGCCCAGATCAGTTCCGAGTACGTTCCCCCGCCGAAGATCTGCGAGAACGTGGTAGACCCGACGACTGACGTCCCGGGCGTGGTGACCTGTTCGGAGTGTGAGATGACGAGCGTGACCCCGTCGAGCACGAACAGCATTCCGAGTGTCGCCACGAATGACGCGATTCCGATGTAGGCCACCGCAAACCCGTTGAACGCACCCAGCGCCATCGCTACCAGCAGCGAGATGATCAGGGCCGGGACGATCGGGAGACCGGCCTGGTCGAGCTTGTAGTACAGGAACGGCGTGAACAGGTACATGGCGCCGATCGACAGATCGATCTCGCCCAGGGTCATGACGAACACCTCCCCGGCGGCCATGATCGCGATCGGGGCGAAGTACGGCAGCAGCGTCTTGAAGTTGGCGCTGGTGAAGAAATGCGGCGTGCTGCTGGCGAAGTAGATCAGCGTGATCAGCGTGACCACGACGATGCTGCCCTCGCGGAGCGTCAGGAACCGCTTCAGCATCCCGATGCCCCCCGCGCGAGCCCGGCGAGCTGCCGGGCCCGGCGGTGAGGCGCCGGCCTGAGCGCTGGTGTCAGACGTAACCGCCATGCCTGATTGGAGCCTACCGCTGTCCCACGGTCGCCGCGAGCCCGCCTACGACTTCTGGACGCCGGGCGAAGTGCCGGTGCCCTCGAAGAGGCTCTTGGTCTGGCTGTAGGGGAGCACGGTCGTCTTGTCCAAGAACTTCAGGCCGGTGTCGACGTCGGCCGGTCCGGTCAGCCCGTCGGAGACGTTGTACAGGTAGAGCTCCAGGATCGGCAGGAAGCCCTGCAGGTAGGGCTGCTGGTCGATCGTGAACTGGATGTCGCCCGCCGCGAGCAGCTGCTCGGTGATCGGGGTCAGGTCATAGCCACCGCCCTTGACACCCTTCTTGGCCAGGCCGAGCTTCTGGATCGTCTGAGCAAGGCCCTGCGTGCTCCCGGCGTCCACGGCGAACAGCCCCTTCGTGTTCGGGTGTCCGACCGCATAGGAGTTGATCACCGTGAGCTCGGCCGGCACGGCCGCTCCGGTGGCCACCACGTGCGGCTTGATCGACGGGTGGGCCTTCAACGTGTCCAGGGCGCCGTCGATGCGGGGCTGGATGTTGGCGGCGCCGGGGGTCGCGATGAACAGCCCGATGTCGCCGGACGGCACCAGGTCGACGATGTGCTGACCCATCTCCTGGCCGGAGACGAGCAGGTCCTGACCGATGTAGGCCAGGCGCCCGCTGGTGGGCTCGTCGGCGTTGTAGGCGACCACCGGGATCTTGGCGGCCAGCGCCTTCGCGATGGGCGCGTTGAACGCCTTCGGATCGATCAATGACGACGCGATTCCATTGACGCCCGCGGTGACCGCGGTGTTGATCGAGTCGACCATCTCGTTGATGTTGCTCGTCGACGAGCCGGTCCATAGATAGGAGCAGCCGAGCAGCTTGCACGCGTCGGCGGCGCCGCTCTGCGTGGGGGTGAAGAACACGTTCGTGGTCACGTGATTGACCATCGTGAACTTCAGCTTCTTGGTGGACCCGAAGATGGTCGCGGCGCCACTGCTTCCGCCCGAGGCCGCCGAAGCGCTCGAGCTCGAGCTCGAGCTGCCACAGGCCTGAAGCATCGCTGCGGCGATCCCGGCGGCCCCGCCGGTCAGGGCGGTGCGACGGGTGAACTGCCGGAAGCGCGACTGGGGGGTTTCGTCCTCCTTGCGCTCGTCCCACTCGAGCCGTTCGACTGCCTCATGGACTAGATCTTCATCCGACATGTGAGCTCCTCTCTCCGGGACGTTCAGTCGCGCCTACGCTCTCAAATGGCGGGCCGCTTGTCCAGTGAATTGACCCCGGCCTGACCGCGGTGGTCGCAGACCGGGTTCCGTTGCGGGCGCGCTCGGGCACACCCTGGTCGGCCACCCGGGCCGACCCACGACGTTTTGGCTTCCTGGTCGGAGCCGGGCCCAGGGGGCGCACTCCGAACTCTTCCTCTCCTCTCAAGAAGGGCCACTCGCGGCGCGATGTTAGCGATCACATCGGAAGCCTGCAATAAGGTTCCGTGAGGCCGATTCACCGTTCAGCGGCCATCGCGGTGCTCGCGCGCATCACCAGCTCGGGGGCCACCAGCGACCCTGCGGGCGGCCGCTTTCCCGAGGCCAGGTTCTCGATCGCCCGGACCAGGACGTGCAGGCTCCGGCTGCCCACCTCGCCGAAATCCTGACGCACGGTGGTCAGCGGCGGGATGAAGAAGGGCGACTCGGGAACGTCGTCGAAGCCGACGATGCTGACCTCGTCGGGGACCCGCCGCCCGGCCTCGTGCAGGGCCCGCAGGACCCCGAGGGCCATCTGGTCGTTGGCCGCGAAAACCGCGGATACCGCGCCGTCGCGGGCCAGCCTCTGGCCTTGGTGATAGCCGGCGCGAGCGCTCCAGTCACCGACCAGCGCCTCGGGACACGGAGCGCCGGCGGCGGCCAGGGTGGCGCGCCAGCCATCGATTCGCTGGAGGGCTTCCGTCGACGCGAGCGGCCCGGTGAGGTGGTGAACGGTCTCGTGGCCCAGCTCCAGCAGGTGCCGCGTGGCCAGCGTGGCGCCCTCGAACTGGTCGACGGCCACGACCGGGATCTCGCTTTCGGGCCCGGACTCGACTGACACCAGAGGAATGTCGGGGGGCGCGTGCAGCAGCGCCTCGGCGGATTCCGCATCGGGAACGATCACCAGCACGCCGTCGACGCCGTGGACCCGGAGCCGGTCGATCGCCTCGGGGACCGAGGATCGATCCAGCGCTCTGAGGCTGGCGACGACGATGAAGTAGCCGGCTTCGTGGGCGGCGCGCTCGATCCCGAACAGCGTCGAGGCGGGACCGTAGAGCGTGGTGTCGAAGCTGACCACCCCGAGCGTGCGTGAACGTCCGGTGACCAGTGCCCGCGCGATCGAGTTGGGACGGTAGCCGAGCTCATTCATCGCCCTCACCACCCGCTCACGTGTCTGGGGGCTGACGTGGCGGCTGCCGTTGATCACCCGCGACACCGTCTGGTGCGAGACCCCCGCGAGCCTGCCGACATCGGACATCACAGGCGCCCGCCGGGGACGCGCGGCCGCTGCATCCTCCCTCTCCAGGTCCATCGCCAGCTCCTTCCGGGGCTTCCGAGCGCGTGCCGGAATCGCGGCGGCCATGTTAGCGCTAACGGCCACCCTGCTCGCGGCGGCGCTGCCGGCTACTCGTCGATCAGCCTGGCCCCGGGACCGGGCCGGACCTCGATCGCGTCCTCCGGCGCCCGGATCCCGGGCGGAAGGAGCCCGAGCACGTTGCCCCCAAATCCGCCGCCGACGATGCGGGCGCCCGTGGCTCCGGCCTCGCGCAGGCGCTCCACGGTCGCCTCGACGGCGGGGGTTGAGATCTCGAAGCAGTCGCGCAGGCTGGCGTGCGAGGCGTTCAGCAACTCGCCAACGCGATCCAGCTCGCCGTCTCGGAGTGCTTCCACCGTCTCGCACACGCGCTCGTTCTCGGTGATCACGTGCCGGGCACGCCGATCGAGGGGCGGCGGCAGGCGGGCGGTCATCTCGAGCGTGGCCTAGCGGAGCCTGCCGATGCCGAGCTGCTCGCAGGCCTGGTTGCACTCTCGGCGGCGCTGGTTATAACCCGGCTCCTCATCCTCGCCATCCTCGGATTTGCCGGCGTTGGCATGGCGCTCGCCGGAGTCGACCGTGACCAGCAAGTAGTCGCCCAGTTGGAGCGAAACCGGCGTGACCTCCAGCGATTGGAAATCGATCTGCATCGCCCGGTCCCGCTCTCCGTACAGGGAGGCCATCTGGTCGAGCAGCCCCGTATTGGCCCCGACCCAGTCGTTTTCCACGCGCGAGCAGATCCGGGCCAGGTCGAGCTTGCCGGGTACCTCGGCACGACTGTTGGCCAGCAGCGCCAGGCAGATCGCGACCTCCAGGGCCGCCGAGGAGGAGAGGCCCGAGCCCCGGGCCACCGAGCCGCTGACATCGAGCCGGGCGCCCACCAGCTCGGCTCCGGCCCGCTCCAGCTCGGCGACCGCCCCGCGGGCGAAGGCTCGCCACCCCGTGATGCGCTCCGGACATTGCACGTCGAAGCTGTCGTGAGCGTCGAGGTCGCGGGCGAAGACATGGATTCGCTTCTCGGCGGTCGGCGTGGCCTTCACGGTCACGCCCTGGTCGATCGCGAACGGGAGAGCCAGGCCCTGGTTGTAATCGGTGTGCTCCCCGATCAGGTTCACCCGGCCGGGAGCAAAGGCAGTCACGGTGTCAGTCACGCTGTACTCTCCCGCACATGATCGGCGACATTCTGGCGCCCGTGAGCGGATCACGAGCGCCCAGGCCGGCGATCGAGTCGGCTGACCGACGTCCGAGAGGCGCCAAGCCGGGAGGCGGGATCCGGTGAGCGTGCAGTGGGGAATCCTGTCCACCGCCCGCATCAACACCAAGTTCCTGGCCGGAGCGAGGCTGTCGGACAAGCTGGAGGTCGTGGCCGTGGCCAGCCGCACCCCGCAGAACGCGAGGCGGTACGCGAGCGAGGAGGGAATCGCGCGAGCCTATGGCAGCTACCAGGAGCTGCTCGATGATCCCGAGCTCGAAGCCGTCTACATATCGCTGCCCAATTCGCTGCACCTGGAGTGGACCGAAAAGGCGTTGCAGGCCGGCAAGCACGTGCTCTGCGAGAAGCCCCTGGGGCGCCGGGCGGCTGACGTGGAGGCGATCTTCGACGTCGCTGCGCGCGCGGACCGGCTGCTCATGGAGGCTTTCATGTACCGCCACCACCCGCAGACCGCGCGGGTCACCGAGCTCGTCGCATCGGGGGCGATCGGGGATCTGAGGCTGGTCCGGGGCGCCTTCAGCTTCAGGCTCGAGGGCGACGGCGACGTACGCCTGAGCAGCGAGCTGGGAGGCGGTGCCTTGATGGACGTCGGCTGCTACTGCGTGAACGCCGCCCGCCTGCTCGCCGGCGAGCCCGAGGCGGCCAGCGGGCACCAGACGCTCGGCGGCGACGGCGTCGACGTCGCCTTCATGGGCTCGATGCGCTTCGCCGAGGATCGCCTGGCTCATTTCGATGCCGGGATCGCTCTCGCCGCGCGGGACGAGCTGGAGGTGGTCGGAGACCGGGCCAGCCTGTTCCTCGATGACCCGTGGCACTGCCGCGAGCCGGTCATCGAGCTCCGCACCGAGGGCGGGGTGCAGAGGATCGAGGTCGACCCCGTGGACCCGTACCTGCTGGAGGCCGAGAACTTCTCGGCGGCGATCCGCGGTGACGCGGCCCCCCTGCTGGGTCGCGCCGACGCCGTCGGCCAGGCACGAGCCATCGAGGCACTGTATGACTCGGCGGGCCTCGGGGGCTCGATCGGGGGAGGGCGATGAACGGGAAGCTCGAGCGCCGCCTGGCCACCAACGAGGACGTCTACCGCGAAGTCAACGAGGGAATCGTGCGCGGCCAGTGGCCGGGCGAGACGCAATCGCCGGTCGGCTTCCGCTGCGAGTGTGCGCGCCTGCGGCCGGGATGCCGAAGCGCGCACGGATTGACGTCTCGGTGGGTGGTCGTTCGGGTCAGCGGCGCGACGGGGCCGAT
>Ga0182024_10016501_pt1 | contig 14001 bp, 16 predicted proteins | sample P32metaG_FD_120480 | JGI IMG/M metagenome (GOLD analysis project Ga0182024, IMG submission 120480) | Permafrost microbial communities from Stordalen Mire, Sweden - P3-2 metaG (Illumina Assembly) | ecosystem: Environmental > Terrestrial > Soil > Wetlands > Permafrost | place: Sweden: Stordalen... | reverse complement strand
CGCGTTCGACGCCGGGTGGGGAGGCGCTGTGTGGAAGACCATCGGCGAGCCCATCACCAATGTTTCTTCGCGCTATTCGTCCGTCGATTGGAATGGCCAGCGCATGATGGGCCTGAACAATATCGAGTTGATTTCGGACCGGCCCATCGAAACCAATCTGCGCGAGATCACCGAAGTAAAGAAGCGCTACCCCAAACACGCGGTGATCGCTTCGTTGATGGTGGAGTCCACGCGCGAAGCCTGGCACGACATCGTGCAGCGATCGGAAGACTCCGGCGCCGACGGCCTGGAGCTGAACTTCGGTTGTCCGCATGGCATGTCCGAGCGCGGCATGGGAAGCGCGGTTGGTCAGGTGCCCGAGTATACAGAGATGATCACGGGTTGGGTGAAGGAAAGGGCGCGGACGCCGGTGCTAGTGAAGCTGACGCCGAACATCACCGACATCCGCCAGATCGCGCGCGCGGCCAAGCGGGCGGGCGCCGACGGGCTTTCGGCCATCAATACCATCAACTCCATCACCGGCATCGATCTGGATACTTTGGAGCCGCGGCCGAATGTGGACGGCCTTTCTTCGCACGGCGGTTACTGTGGACCCGCTGTGAAGCCCATCGCGCTGAACATGGTGCATCAACTCCAGAACGACGATGCTTCACGGCTACCCATCTCTGGCATTGGCGGCATCGGCACATGGCGCGACGCGGCCGAGTTTATTCTGCTGGGTTGCGGCACCGTGCAGGTGTGTACCGCAGCGATGCATTACGGCTATCGCATCGTCGAGGATATGATCGACGGCCTCGAAAACTGGATGCGCGATAAAGGCTTTGCGCGCATCGAGGATTTCCGCGGGTTGAGCGCGCCCAAAGTCACCGATTGGAATCACCTGAACTTGAATTTCAAAATCGTGGCGCGCATTCACCAAGAGAAGTGCATCGGCTGCGAGCTGTGTTACGTGGCTTGCTGGGACGGCGCTCACCAGTGCATTCACTTGGATCGCACGCATTCCACGCCACCGATGATCGAAACAGCGAGCCGCGCGCGAATCTCGGTCACACCGATTCCAAAGCTGGACCGTAATGTCGCGTCCGATGCGCCGCACACCCGGGTCCCGCGCGTGGACGAAGAAGAATGCGTCGGCTGTAATCTCTGTGCGCTGGTTTGTCCGGTGGAGAATTGTATAACGATGGAGCGCGTGGAAAATAACTTGCCGCGCGAGACTTGGGAAGATTTGGTCAATGGGACTGCTCATTAAGAACGGTACGGTGGTGTCCGCGGATAAGACGTTCGCGGCCGACGTGCTGATCGAGCGCGAGACGATCCAGCAAGTGCGTCCTGGGATTCCGGCCGATCCCGGCCACCACGTGGTGGACGCCACCGGCATGCTGCTGCTGCCTGGCGGCATCGACGCGCATACGCATCTCGACATGCCGTTTGGCGGTACAACTTCGAGCGACGATTTCGAAACCGGAACCCGCGCGGCGGCCATCGGCGGCACCACGACAATCGTCGATTTCGCCATCCAAGCCCGCGGCACCAAGATGCGCGATGCGCTGGACACCTGGTGGAAGAAGGCGGAATCGAAGGCCTGCATCGATTACGGGCTGCACATGATCGTCACCGACCTTCCCGAAGCCGGCCTGGAAGACATGGACGACATGGTGCGCGAAGGCGTCGCCAGCTTCAAACTCTTCATGGCGTATCCGAACGTGTTGATGGTGGATGACGCCACTATTTTTCGCGCGCTGCAGCAGACCTCGAAAAACGGCGCGCTGATCTGCATGCACGCTGAGAACGGCAGCGTGATCGACGTGATCGTGCGCCAGGCGCTGGCCGAAGGGCACACCGCGCCCATCTATCACGCGCTCACCCGCCCCACTCTGGCCGAAGCCGAAGCCGTGCATCGCGCCATCGCGCTGGCTGAGATGGCCGGCGTTCCCATCTACATCGTGCATCTGTCGTCGGAAGACGCCTTGAATCAGGTTCGCGAAGCGCGCGACCGGGGCCTGCCCGCGTTTGCCGAGACCTGCCCGCAGTATCTGTTGCTCTCCATCGACGACATGAAGCTTCCTGGCTTCGAGGGCGCCAAGTACGTCTTCACGCCGCCGCTGCGCGAGAAGAAAAATCTTCCGAAGCTGTGGGACGGTCTCCAGAGCGACAACCTGCAAGTGGTCTCCACCGACCATTGCCCGTTCTGCTTCGAAGACCAAAAGGCGCTCGGTAAAGACGATTTCACCAAGATCCCCAACGGCGGCCCCGGCATCGAGAATCGCCTGCAGCTCTTGCATCATCATGGCGTGAGCGCCGGCAAGATCACGCTGAATCGCTTTGTCGAAATCGTATCCACCGCGCCCGCGCGCATCTTCGGCATGTATCCCAAGAAAGGCGCCATCGCTCCGGGAAGCGACGCCGACATTGTGCTGTGGGATCCCAAGGCCGCGCATGTCATCAGCGCGAAGACGCACCACATGCGCGTCGATTACTCCATGTTTGAAGGCTTCCAGGTGCAAGGCAACGCCAGGCAGGTGTTCTCGCGCGGTGAATTGATTGTCGACAACGGACAATACGTGGGACGCGTTGGGCGCGGCCAATACTTGCGTCGCGCGGCCAGGGGAGGAGCATGGACCTAGGAGATCCTCGCGAATCGAGCCTCTATAACAAAGACCTTGCTCCGGTGCCTGCTGACAAGCGGACCTGGGGAATCTACAACTACGCGTCGCTCTGGGTCGCGATGAGCGTCTGCATTCCCACCTACATGCTGGCCTCCGGCCTCATTGCCGGAGGCATGAGCTGGAAGCAGGCCATTGGAACAATTTTGCTCGGGAATGTCATCGTGCTGATTCCGATGATTCTCAACGCCCACGCCGGCGCCAAGTACGGCATTCCGTTTCCGGTCCTGGTACGGGCTTCGTTTGGAGTGCGCGGAGCGAACGTGCCCGCCGTGTTGCGCGCCTTAGTGGCGTGCGGATGGTTCGGCATTCAATCCTGGATCGGCGGACAAGCCATCTACACGATGCTGCAAGTGCTGTGGCCTCGGGCCTCTTCGAGCGCCTGGACGCCCTGGGTCTGCTTCTATTTGTTTTGGCTGCTCACCATGGCGGTAATCTGGCGTGGAATCGACACCATCAAATACCTGGAAGGCATCGGCGCGCCATTCATGCTGGCCGTGGGACTGCTTTTGCTATGGTGGATCGCGCGCAAGGCCGGCGGACTTGGTCCGGTGCTTCACAACCCGAGTAAGTTCCAGACAACGGCTGAGTTCATGCGCTTTTTCATTCCGTCGTTGACCGGCATGGTCGGCTTCTGGGCCACCGTGGCGCTGAACATTCCCGACTTTACCCGCTACGCGCGATCGCAAAAGGCGCAAATGATCGGCCAGGCGCTGGGCCTTCCAGCCTCCATGACCATCTATTCGTTCATCGGCGTGGCGGTTACGTCGGCGTCGGTCATTCTCTTTGGCCAGGCCATCTGGGATCCCGTGGTTCTGCTCGCACGCTTTCATGAGCCGGTGATCGCCTCCATCGCCCTGGTTGCGCTGCTGGTGGCCACTTTGAACACCAACGTGGCGGCGAATGTCGTCTCGCCCTCGAACGATTTTTCGAATTTGAATCCACGCCTGATTTCTTTTCGCACCGGGGGTCTGATCACGGGCGTGGTGGGCGTGCTGATGATGCCCTGGAAACTACTGAAGGATTTTCAGAGCTACATTTTCGGCTGGCTGGTTGGATACTCGGGTCTGCTGGGTCCCGTCGCAGGAATCATGATCACGGATTATTTTCTGCTGCGCCGCACGTATCTCGATGTGGGCGAGCTATACAATCCGCGAGGCATTTATCGCTACGGAAGCGGCGTGAACTATCGCGCCATCCTCGCGCTGCTGGCCGGCGTGGTGGTGGCGTTGATCGGCCTGGTGGTTCCCGCGCTACGCTGGCTTTACGACTACGCCTGGTTTGTAGGATTCCTGATCGCGTCGGTGACGTATTGGATTGCGATGCGCAGCAGAGTGCGCCCAACCCGCTCCTCGGCTGAGTACTCTTATTCAGCCTTGCCCGGATCGCCTGGGCCGCCATCTCCCGGCGAACCGCTATAAAAGGAACGGCCATCGCTTAACGTGATGCGCCGTGCGTCCATCAGGTGCGACCCGTCCTTGGCGCCATAGCCGTCAATGGTGACGGTGTCCCCAAGTTTGATGTCGTTTTTCCTGAAGCCCCGGCGCGACAGAGCGTTCGGAGCGCCGCCCTCGCACGTCCAGGTGAACTGGTTTCCTTGGTCGTCTTTCACGTCCACATACAAATAGGAGTGCGGATTGGTCCATTCCACTTTGCTGATCACGCCCGTGACGCGGATCGCTTTACTCGCATCGTATTCGGCCGCGAAGGAGTGGTGCGCCGCAACCGGCAATACCGATGCCGCAAATGCCATGCCAAGGAGTGCCGCCAACCGGGTTTTCATGATGGAATCTCCTGATATACTCTAGCATCGGGATGAGAACTCTGGCGGCTGTCTTCCTGGGCTTTACAATGGCTTGCGCTCAAGTTCCGCGCACTGCCGATGGGCACCCGGACCTGAACGGATTTTGGAAGGGCACGCGCGACACCAAGCCCGTCGGCAACATTGCCAAGGATCTTCCCGGTCTCAAGCTGCCCCTCACCCCCGCGGGCGAAGCGGCCTGGAAGCACAACACCACGGCCACGGTCGATCCTGAAGCCCTGTGCATTATGGGGGGCATCCCGCGCCACAATGCGAGCGGTCTGCCGTTCATGATTCTGCAGACTCCTCACTTTGTCGCATTTCTCTACTTCTATAGCTATTACCGGATAATCCCGACCGACGGACGCAAGCACGAAGAAGACCCGGATCCGTCGTTCTTCGGCGACGAAGTCGGCCACTGGGACGGCGATGCGTTCGTCATCGACTCCGTCGGGTTCAAAGACACGCAGGTGTGGGCCGATGAAAACGGCAGCCCGCATAGCGACGCGCTGCACGTGATCGAGCGCTGGACGCGGCCCGACGCCAAGCACATTCACGTGGACACCACCATTGAAGATCCGAAGTTCTATACCAAGACGTTCACTTATTCGAGGAGTTGGGAAGCGGGAGATCCAGGTCAGCGTCTCGGGGAATATTCGTGCGCCGAAAACAGCGTGGACCGCGAGCACCTGGGATTCGGTCCCGGGCCGATTCGTCCGGATGGAACGCGCGGGTACATCAACGCCGTGCCGTTGCCGCCGCCTCCACCACCGCCCGTGCCGATTAAGAAATAGCGCTTAGTGCGCGCTGCCGGCGTACTTTTTTTCACCGGCGGTAATCGCAAGCGTCAGCCGATTCTGCGGCGGGGGTAACGGACACGTCGCATAAGCGGTGAACGCACAAGGCGGATTCTCAGCCTTGTTGAAATCGAGCAATACGACGCCATTCTTCGGCTGCTCGGCATAAAGAAAGCGAGACGCGCCATAGGTAGTTTTGCCGCTAGTCTGATCGCGAAGCACGAAGAACAACTCGCCGTCATCGAGCGTCGGCTCCAGCCGGAACTCGCGCCCGTCCTTTTGGAACGTCACGTAGCCGGGGCTTGGCTCGCTCTCTTCCTGGCCGATGGTGTTGTGAAAAACCAGAGCGTGTGGTTTGTCCCAGGCCTTGTATTTCGCTTGGATTCGCCAGTCGGGATCGACCGGATACCACGCGAGTCCCTGGAAATGTTTGCGCGTCGCGCTGTCATTATCTTTCAGCCGAATACCGGCCCGGTCGCCGCGCCGGATCAGGTAAAATTTTAGCCGGTTGATGGCCAGGATGTCGTCGTCTTCACGAAGCGCCGTCTCGATCGCGGGCTTTCCGTTCAGCGTCAGTGCGACGCCGGGCGCTGGATGCAGCACGGCCTTACCGGCGCGTAAAGAAATGGTCGCCACCCTTTGCGGCGCCGAACCCGGTGGAAGCGGAATGTCGCTCGATGGGTCGGCGCCCACGCGATTCTCGCCGTCTTTCAGCCAGTCCAGCCCCACCACGGTGAGCCATCCGTCCTCAGCCGCCAATTTTCTCTGATGCTGCGCGCGCCACTGCTCCAATTCGCGGCGGTAGGCGCCGGCAGTATCCGAGGCATCGATTGAAAGGGCAAGAAACGCTGCCGCCGCGATGAGCCTTTCTTTCACAATGATTACTATTCTAAATCACGCGATCCGCCGCGACGTTCCCACTAAGCGCTCGGCAGTCTCCCTAGCTACCACTTGCTCGGCCACCTGTAGCATCGACAGGCGCGACTGGCGCGATTGCTGTGAAATCCAGAGTTTGGCGGACGCCGGGGGCATGCCATGCCGCGTCATCAGGATTCCTTGCGCCCGCTGTACGGCTTTGCGTGTCGCAAGCTCTTCGCGAAGAGTCGACAATTCGCCCTCCAGCCGCGCGCGATCTTTGCCGAGACGCGTTCGCTCCAGCAGCATTCCAAGCTGTTGCCCGACGTAGTTCGAAATGCGGCGCGGCGCGGCGCCGTGGAAATCGGACGACGCGAAATAGGCAATCAGTTTGCCTACCTCTCTTCCGCTGGATCGCAGGGGAACCAAGTAGACGGACGGATGCGGCAGATCCGGGGTTTCGAAGAACTGCTCCGGCAACTCAATCGCGAAGGCTCCCCCTCCCAGAGCCCGTTCCAGCAGGGCGCGGATTTTCTCCACCGCGCCCGAGAAGTTTTTCGCCGCGCTAACGATGTCACTCACTTGAAACAAGATTTTGTCTTCAGTCATAAAGGCTTCCTTAGTAAAGATGAATTGGGGATCGATAAACGCCGGAAGATCGGACGTTTCAACAACACAAGAGCCGCATGAGCGGAGGAGTTGCATAGTCTATTTCAAAATTTACTAGGGTCCAGTTAAGATCGCGTGTCAGATGTAAACATTTCTCTTGACTGTCGCATCTGGCGATTTCTGGACGACCCCATGATTCGACCCGCCGATCGCGGCGCTGGATTGAATCGGCGCGTATCGGATAAGCGCTTAGATGTGATACATCAGCGGCTGGCGGCTGTGCTTCTGTTTGGCCGCGTCCACTTGCCGGATCAGATCGGTCAACGTGGTCTTGTCCAACACATCGGCGATGGCGTCGCGCACCTGCCGCATGATAATGCGCGTACCACAATGCTCGATATCCTGGCACTCTTCGCACGGCTTGAACGCGGTTTCGCTGGCGCAGGGCAGGGGAGCGAGCGGGCCTTCGAGCAGTCGAATGATCGACCCGATCGTAATAGTAGACGGTGGACGATTCAGTTGGTAGCCGCCGCCTTTGCCCTTTTTGCTTTCGAGCACGCCGCGGCCTTTGAGATCGAGCAGAATGCCTTCCAGAAACTTGAGGGGAATGGTTTCCTCGGTAGCCAGCGTTGCGATGAGCACCGGTCCCTCTCCATATCGCCGGCCCAGCGCGATCACAGCCTTGAGCCCATATTGGGTGCGTTTGGAGATGGTTCTCATCCGTCTCCAGCCTATCAAACCACGAGAGCCACGCAGCCAGTGACGATCAGCGCCACGGCCCACACCAGATCGAGATTGAACCAGCCCTTCCGCAACAACGATAGTCCGAACTTCCGATAGACCAAGAGCGCAATTAGGGCGGTGACGCTGAGGTAACCCAGGGTATGAACCAGCGTCGCGGCGATGCCGGTCCAAACGCCCCTGCCGGCGGCCATGTCCATGTGATGTTGGTGAGCGGCGGGCATAGCGTTAGAAGAAGGGGCGTGCAACACGATAGGAAGCACCATCAATCCTGCCCCATGCGCGCTCGCCATCAGGAACGACCAGAAGGTGAGGTCTCGGAAGCCCACTTGCATTCCGCCCCAAGCAAAATGCTTCCGCCGCAGAAGACGAAAGACGCCTAGCGAGATGAGCGCAATCGCCACCACGATCTGGACGTAGCCGAGCGGCAGCACGATCCGAATCAGGCCGGCCAGCGCGACCACCAAGCCGATGGACAGCGCGTGTCCCAGCGTAATCGGAATCAGCGCGCGAGCCACTGCTCTGGTGGCGTGCTCCTGCATCCCACGCGCGACCGCAAACAGCCATCCCATGCCCGGATTGATGCCGTGGTAGGCGCCCAACAGAAACAGGGCGGGCCAGCCCCAACTTGTCATGAATAGCAGTAAGAATCGGACGAGGCGTCGCCTCCGTCCAGGCGGATCTGATGGCCCCGCAGATCGCCGAACTCGAGAAAGAACTTGTGATCCAGTTCCATCCCACCCTCCGGTTTTGCATCCACTTTGACCATCCAACTGCGGACGCCTTCCGGATAAAATTGCGCGTCCCACGGCGAATACAGCGAGTTGGTGAAATAGATGCGTTTGCCGTCGCGGCTCAACTCCACCATCTGCGGACCACCGTTCAGTTCGGTATTCGGCGCTCGCGGATGCGCTGCCTTGCGCACTATCCCGCCAAGATGAATGGAGCCGGTTTTCTTGGGGTGAAATGGATCGGACACGTCGTATTGCAGAAACTCGCCGGTGCCCCAGCAGGAAACGTAGAGGAAGCGATCGTCGAGTGAGAGGTTGATATCGGTGATCAGCGGCGGCACGGCTTTGAAGCCTTGCAGCAAGGGCGGCAGCTTCTCCGGATCGGCGGCCTCGGCGGGAATCTCGATGATTTTCTTCACGCCCCATTTCCCGTCTTCGCGATGCCACACCCAGATGGATGCGGAAAGATCCTTCAGCGAAACCACGACGCCCAGGAATCCGTAAGCGCGCGTGGGGTCGTGCGCGGGGCGCAGTTCCAGCGCCATTTGATACTCGGGGCCAAGATCCAGTTCCTGCAAATGGCGGCGCTTGCGCAGATCCCATATGTGCAGCTTGTGCCCATACCCGCCCTTGAGAAGAATCTCCGGATTTACGCCGTGGCGCACCATGTTGGGCGTGCCCCATTCGCTGGTGACGGCGGTGTCCAAACCCAGGTGCCACCAGAAATCATAAGCCAGATATTGTGGGCCGCGGTCGAGTTCCCACTTGCCCAGAATGTCGAAGCTGTCGTGATCCATCACGAAGATGCCGCCAGGGCCTTCGCCGTTGGTGGCGCCGAGCGCGCTGCTGTAGATACCTTCCGGACCGCAGTGAATGGTGTGCGGAGACGCGTAGCCGGTGCGCGCGGCCAGCGTTTCAGGCTCGATCACTTTGACGATCTGCGGCTTCTTTGGATCGGGCTTGGTATCGATAATGTGGATGCGCGAGGAGTTGATTCCAGGGACGATCAGATAGCGCCGCTCGATGTGCGGATGCGGCGCGTAGGGGCAGAGACTCGCGCTGCAGGCATTCCATCCGAAATGGTGCAGTTCGTCGCCGGTGTTGGGCATGTCCAACTGGCCGATCAGGCGCCCGTAGGCGGTGGATTGCGGGTCGACATCCACCACCCCCAGCGCATCCGGGCGTTGGCTGCCATTGGCATTCAACATCGCGACGTAAGCCAGTTTTTCCGGAGGCGCCAGCATGGCCAATTTTGGGGATGGATAGAAGGTGGGATCAGGGCGCCAAAGACTCATCGTGGTCTCCGTTCTGGTGGGGATTCTAGCACAGCGAGCCTTCCGGAATTTCCGGTAGAAAGTCGCTGGGTTATTTACCACAATAGGAACTGAACTAAGCTTATTTGGGCAACAATTTACTTGACGCACAAAGGTAGTTGAGGCACAATAGATGTATGGCAAGTCAAATCGTTGCGCCGAAAACACTTCAAGAAGCAATCGTTCTGTTTAACGATCCCGACAAATGCCATGAGTACTCTACGTCGCTTCGCTGGCCTGAAGGCGTCACCTGTCCGCGCTGTGGCCACAAAGAGCACTCCTATATTTCGACTCGCCGGAAGTGGTTCTGCAAAGGCTGCAAGAAGCAATTCACAACGAAGGTAGGAACCATCTTCGAGGATTCGCCGATCAGCATGGACAAGTGGATGATGGCCGTGTGGCTGATCGTCAATTGCAAGAACGGAATATCGAGCTACGAAATCGCCCGCGATACCGGCGTCACGCAAAAGACCGCATGGTTCATGGATCATCGCATTCGCCGCGCTCTCCAAGACGGAACCTTTGAGAAACTTTCGGGCGAAGTGGAAGTTGACGAAACATTCATTGGCGGCAAAGCTCGCAACATGCATATCGAGAAGCGCAAACGCCGGATCACTGGCACTGGCGGTCATGACAAGGTTCCGGTCATCGGCATCCTTGAACGTGGCGGCAAGGTGCGTACCAAGGTCGTTCCCAACCGCAAGAAGAAAGCGCTTCAGGCTGAAGTCAGAGAGCATGTGGAAGCTGGCTCCACGCTGTACAGTGATGCCCTGCTCTCCTACGAGGGACTCGCCGGAGACTTCGCCCATCAGGTTGTGGATCACGCTGTAGCTTACGTGGATGGTCGCATTCACACTAACGGTTTGGAAAATTTCTGGAGTCTGCTAAAGCGATCCATCAGTGGCACCTATGTGAGCGTCGAGCCATTTCACTTGCACCGTTACCTTGACGAGCAGGCATATCGTTTCAATAATCGGAAGCTCACTGATTCGCAGCGCTTCGAGCAGGCCATGAATAACATCAACGGCAAGCGCGTCACATGGGACGAATTAACCGGAAACGATGGCAGCCGTGCGACGTGGCTTAACTGAGAAGGAAGCTAAACGCCAGAAGCGGGGAAGGAAGTGAACGCTACTGGCAGAGTACTTGTCCCGTTATCGCCTCGGAAGCTTCATCAACGGAAAGAAACTTATCCTCGTGTTTGTAGCCAACAGCGTCCCGCTCCGTTACGGCTACTTCTAGCGTGTCATAACGGGGCAGATCTCCGATTTGATGCCGAACATTGATGACCGTTCCGTTGTTCTTTTTGACGTACGTAGTGACGTTGTTTCGTGAGATTTCGAATCCTTCGGCTACGCGGCGAAAAACGGCCTTGCAGTCCTGCACACTTCCGAAGAGACGATTATAAGTGGTAACGTCCTTGTCAACTCTTTGTTGCAACTTGTCAAAGAGCGCATCGTAAGAGGCTAGCGCTTTATCGTGAAGCGAACGCTTCCGCGCTTCATCGGCGAGGCGATCTTGATACCGCTTGAATCGCTGCTCGACCCAATCGTCTGCCATAGTTCCCTTACCACAATTCTAGCCCAAAAACATCTGGAAAGGTATTTGTTCTAAGGCGTCCGGCTTGTGGCTTCGATGGTGCGGCGGGTAACTTCTCATCAACGCCGATAGTATCCATCGCCACGCGGATTCGACAGGTGGACGCGCTTGCAGGGCGGACAGATGCTAGGTTCAATCTCGATCCGTTGAAATCCGTCCTTTTCAACCTTGCCCTTCAGCCTGTAACGAAAGTGGACGGTCATCACGTTCTTGGGGCCAAATAGTTTAAGGTGTTGTGCTTTGCTTGCGGCCATGTACTCTTCCGGTGACAGTAGCACGCTCTGTCCGTACTTCGCCGCCTTCTCCGTGCTTACTTCCGTTGCGTCCAACATCTCAAAGTACAAGCTGCAAAATATGACGCTGGTAGCGGGCGAGCATTCGATATAGTCCGCAATCTTGTTTACGGTCAGGCTATGCACACCGACTTTCGAGCCGTCCTCCAGCGTAAACACGACCGCGTCGGGAGTTCCGCCGATGCTGTCTAGCTCTGTCCATTCCAGAATCGTGCGACAGACTGGCCCAAGCATCGTGCTCGTCGCCACTGGTGCAGTAGTATTCCCCGTCCCCAGAGCGGAAAGTTCTACGAGCCGAGTTGTCTGCGCTCTTCCCTTGCGTGAGGACCGCTGTCATTGTGAGTGGATATTTATCCCCGGCAAAGGCAGAGCCGGGTATTGCGAGAACGGCGGTTATCACAATGAGGAGTCTCATCGATGCTTCCGCTTCGGTTGCTTCACGCTACTGACGCTTGCGGCTCTTTTTGCTTGCGGGCTTTTGCTTCTGCTCTGTCGTGTGCTTCGGAGCTTTGAAAAGGGTCTTCATCGCATTCGTGAAGTTGTCCTGAGCCGTCTTGCCTTCCTCGGTGACGTGGGGCTTCATGAGTCCATCTTCCCACTATTCACGCAGGCGCGTTGCGAGCGTTCGCATAAACTCGCGCACGTTGCCGAATATTTTCTCGGACTCTTCTTCTGTGCTCTTATCGCGTCCGTGTGCGACATAGTTGCGCCATGCGGCCTTGATAAACATGAAGTGTGTCGCTGCACCAGAGTAAAACTCCTGCTGATCCTTCCAGTCCACTGGCCGATTAGGATCTTTGTCCATTACGCGGATCTTACTTTCGATTCCTTCTATGATGTTGTGCCAATTTTTTCGATCAGACTCGACGCCGAATCGATCAGCAAATGCGCGTAGTGCGATCTCTAGGGCGCGCATCAGATGAAACACGCAGGCAGTGGAGCGATACAGGGCGTAGCATTTACCAGCTTCCGCAATATCGAACGCTGTAGACGGGAAATTGTCATCCACTTCTTTCCCGAACAGGGGATGTTTCGGTTCATAGTAGGGAACGCGAACCGGAGGGATCGCCAGGAATGTCTCTTTGTGTAGATCCTCTTCAAGGCGCACCACGACTTCCCCGAGTAGTTGGCTTAGAACTTGATTCCGTACGTCGCCACCGTCGAAGTACGCCCTTATCCGTAGCAGTTGGCTGACTGATGAATGAAGGCCGTGCCTCTCGCATTCTCTTTGTAGTTCGCCAAGAGCAGACGCGAGTTCCTGCATTCCAGCGCTACTAATCGCCGCGCCATGTCCGAGCCCCTGCCAGTATTTGATGATGCTACACGCGCAACTGACAAAAGATCCAGCATCCACCGGAAGCATATGCCACAAGCTCACCAGCCTGTATGGATTCTCTCGCCACAGCGGAAGGCAGGCCGGTACAGGGACAGCATTAGAAACTTCCGAGCGATCTTCGATAGTGGCCAGCACGAACGATTGCCTTTCCGGGGCGGATTGGATACACTACCCCTAGCCCACCGGAAAGGGCGTTTGACGCTGATCGCCGCCAAGCAAATCCAGCGCCTCAAGCCGCCGTCCTAAAACATTTACACTCTGCCCTGTCGGGCTGAGTGTACCATGAGCTTGTGCGTCAAGTAAATTGTTGCCCTTATTTGGCCGGCTAGTCGACATCGGAAGGTCCGCGGCTTGCAACTGGCCGGTAGGTTTGAAGAAAAAGAAACCAGGGACTGATGCAGTGCACAAGGCAGAGCTTGTTGGTTGTCGCGTGTGCCACGGCTTTGCACGCGCAAGTCGTCATCACGACTATCGCGGGGGCGGATCGGCCTTTCCCCACTTCAAGCCTCAGCCTGCTGCAGGCGCCCCTGGGGCAAACCACCGGTGTAGCGATCGACGCTCTCGGGAATGTCTATATAGCCGACGCAGAGAACAATATGGTAATGCGCCTGTCTCCGGGCGGCACTCTCATGGCTGTCGCTGGCAATGGCGAAGGAGCCTTTTCAGGAGATGGGGGGCCGGCTCTGAAAGCGTCGTTGCACGATCCTATCGGCTGGCGGTAGATGCCGCGGAAAATCTTTACATCGCCGACGAATTTAACCACCGCATCCGCAAAGTGGCTCCCGACGGCACAATCACAACCGACGCGGGTATAGGGACGCCAGGCTTCTCTGGCGATGGAGGCCTCGCGGTTGCCGCCCAGTTAGACGATCCCTATGACGTGAAGACGGATGCGGCGGGAAACCTGTACATCGCGGACTCGAACAACCAGCGTGTCCGTGAGGTCTCTCAGGCGGGTGTCATTTCGACAATTGCCGGAAATGGGACCGCGGCATTCTCAGGAGATGGCGGAAAGGCCACCGCTGCTGCTCTGAATAAGCCTTTGAGTATCTAGGACTTCAGATAATCCTCAGCCTGCTGGAAAAGTCCCGGGATGTCGCCCCGCCAGTCGCGGCCGCACACGTCCTCGACCGAGAGCTTGCCTAACAGCCTGTGGTAAAAGTCGCAAAGCGCCGTCCGAACATGTCACCTATGAAATGTTTCAGACGTCAAAGATAGTATGGCGATGGGCAAGCGCAAACCGAAGCAGGACGAGTTGTTTTT
>Ga0182024_10016500_pt1 | contig 14001 bp, 16 predicted proteins | sample P32metaG_FD_120480 | JGI IMG/M metagenome (GOLD analysis project Ga0182024, IMG submission 120480) | Permafrost microbial communities from Stordalen Mire, Sweden - P3-2 metaG (Illumina Assembly) | ecosystem: Environmental > Terrestrial > Soil > Wetlands > Permafrost | place: Sweden: Stordalen... | reverse complement strand
CTGAATTTATGCAAGGGCAATTTAATGCGTTTGGCGAGCAAGCAAAGAGTCTGGGCGAAACACTTACGAAGGTGACAACGGGTGCCATGCAGACGCCTTTCAAAAAATCTTGATTAAGGACGGCTTTCTCCGCTTGCTTAGCCGCGCAGACGAAGTGTTCGAATGAATTTTTCGCACTGCGTCAATTTACGGTGACGAAGCGACGTCATAGGTCATTCGCGCCGATTTTGACCCAATCCGACCATGTCGGCTCCTACCCCAATAACGACAAACCGGCGACCCGCCACGACGGTCGAAAAGGGCCAAAAGCCGAATTTGGCCACCCTATTCGATCACCTCGTCCGTGGTGGCAATAAGCGTCTGCGGAATTGCAAGCCCAAGCACCTTGGCGGTTTTGAGATTGACGACGAGTTCAAATGTGTTCGCCTGCTCGACTGGTAGGTCAGAGCAAAACTTTTTCGCCGGCTCGTTCTTAGTAGGCATCCGGTGCCCAAGAGATTTTCGGTGAAGATTCGCGTTGAATTGCTCCGGACGGGCAACCCGACAAAAAACTTGTAAACGAGGAACCTGCGACCAGCCATGCCCACCTGCAGCCCATTCTGGAGACTGTGCCGGATGCGATGGGCAGGTTATGGAAGGCAATTCCGGCGATGAATCGATTGCGCCCAGAGGACGGAGTTAAGCAAGTGGTACTTGTGGTAGATGATGACGCCGGCGTGAGAGATTCTCTCAAGTTCACGTTGGAAGTCGAAGGCTTTGAGGTGCGCACTTATTCGAGCGCCGAGGCATTGCTGAGCGAAAGCAGGCTGCCTGCCAATAGTTGCCTTGTGACCGACTATCAAATGCCCTCAATGAATGGGCTGGAACTGATAGCCCAACTACGGGATCGGCGCGTATCGGTCCCGGGTATTCTCATCACGTCGCTGCCCAACGAAAATTTGGGCAAACGTGCCGCAGCGGCTGGAATTTCAAATGTCGAGAAACCATTGATGGGCAGTCGCTTGTTGGACTCCCTTCACCAAGCTCGGTTCTGCGATGTCGGCGGCATGTCCGCTAATGCCCCGCTTAGATACCGAGGAACGACGCAGTTTTGCCCTCCCCGGGCCCGCTCCGGCAGCATACTCGAAGGCATCCGCGCCGGGGCGAATTTCATCGATCAGTCGTTCAGTTCCGACATCACAAATGTCCGGTTTCAGACATAGTTGATCTAGATCAATGCAACTGGGCTTTGCCAGCCATAATCATATCCCTCATTCGGGCCGTAAAAGCCCTAAAACGCGAGGGAAAGTCATGTCGACATTCAAGTTTGGGGTTGCCGTCATTGTTCTTGCGACCGCGCTCTCGACCGCGGCCTACGCGGCTAAAGGCGGTGGCGGTGGTGCCCACGGCGGCGGTGGCGGCGGTGGCTTCCACGGCGGCGGTGGCGGCGGTGGCTTCCACGGCGGCGGTGGCGGCGCTGCCCACGGCGGCGGTGGCGGCACGGGCTTCCACGGCGGAGGTCGCAGTCGTGGTGGTGGCGGCGGATACGGCGGCGGATATGGCGGCGCCTATGGTGGCTACTACGGTCCGGCTTACGGGTTTGGCGCGTGCCTTCCAGTGCCGGTACCCATTGTTGGTTGCTGGTAAACTAGCGGCGCGAAGGCCGACAATTTGGAAGATTATGAGCAAAATTTGGAGATCTCCCATGAGATGGAAGACACTGCTTGCTGGAACGACTGCCTTGGCACTCGCCGGCTCGTGCCTCGCTTATGCACAACAGCCCCCCGCCGGCGATAACGCTTCGGCTTCCTCCAGCACCAAAAGGGTGCCGCTGGAAGACCGGGCCGCGGCTGTGGATGCGCGCATCGCGGCGCTTAAGGCCGCTTTGAAACTGACCCCCGATCAGGAAAAGAACTGGCCGGCCTACGAAGCCGCCTTGCGCAATCTTGCGAAGCTGCGTGTCGAGCGGTACCAAGAACAAAAATCGACGAACCCCATCGATCTCTTGCGCCAACGCGTCGAGGATCTGAGCGGCGCCAGCACGGCGTTGAAGCAACTGGCCGATGCGGAAGAACCGCTGTTCAAGAGCTTCGATGACGCGCAGAAGAACCAGTTAGCCACCTTCGGCCGCGTCGCCCGTGAGCGACGACATGCCAGGACAAGGCGATAACGTCCACGGCGGCCCGGGTGCGCGCCGGCCCGTATACATGCTGTTCCACGCAGGGGCTGCGCGAGCGGCCAGATCGTGATTGTTGGCGAGATCCTGCGCCAACTCTTATCGAAGGCGACAACCATCGCCATGCTCGTGAACCGAAAGTCGGCCTGCCTGATCCGAAAGGCCGAGTAGTACGGTTTTGACATCGCGAATGGGGCCTTGAGCTTGGCGGATCAAACACCCCAGAAAAACAGCAGCCTTTTCGCCGTCGGACCGCCGTGAAGTCGGTCACAAACCTGCCGATTGAGGCGCGATAGACTTCCGCGCACGAAACGCAAAAGGAGGAAAACATGACCGAATCCGACAAGGAAACAAATCGCTTCGATGCGGTTGATAACGAAGGTGAGAAATATATCATTGTTGAGCTACAGCGATCGATATTCAGACGAGTTAAGCGCCTCGCATTGCTCAGTGGCGAGAACGTCAATCGTTTCAAGGATGGCACTTTCCAAATCTTCGAGACGGGCAAAATCCTTCGGAAAGTCGGCTGACGAAACTTCGGGACGTCGCCCCGCATTTACAGGAAGTGGATCGAGGTAATTTCACCGCTCGCTGGCTCGAACGGGTCTACAGTTTGCTGATAGTCATCGTGATCTTGTTGATCTATATGTTTCACCCTTAGATTTGCCCCGCTAACTCTCCCGAACTTTTCTGCGGTGCGATTTGTCACTAATGGCCCTGCGTGTCATTTAGTGCGGCGCAGCCATTCGGTCGCTTCCGAGGGTGGAGCGGAAGTCGCGCGGTCATCGCAAATCGATCGCTCGTTACCACGAACCAGACATTAGCTGGTTGCTGAGGAACCTGTGCCCCCGCGCTGTCATCGCCGGATCGACGTTAAGGGCTTTCCCTTAGGGACAATATCTGACTTTTCGAGCGCTTAGCCGGCTCGTATTGGGGAACTATCCTTAACGGGGGGTTGACCGATGAGCAGCCAGCAACAGTTTCGTTGCACACGTCGACAGTACGCCCATGCTCGCGCTGTCGCCCAGGTGCAAGGGCAAAACCACCACAAAATTTCGATGGTGGTCGTTTATGCGCTCGCGAGTGCGATTGTCGTGCTTTGGATGGCATACTTGCCCACTCTGATGGGCAATATCCTGACAATTTTGAACATCGTGCCGACGCATCTGTCATCCGCATCTGACAGCATCAATCGCGCCAACAAGGACGATCAGCTTACTAGCGTTCGATTCGACGACCGATGGAACGCCTTCCGGCCGACGACGATAAAAACGCTAGGGGAGAACGATATCCATGGCGGCGTGACTGTCCCAGCGGAGGACATGCAGCAGCGAATTCCGGTCGGTTGCGAGCCGGCGTTCAGCCATCTCATCAAAACCGGGAATTTCAGTACGCGCTGCGTTGCTCGCACTGACATTAATACGCGGCTGGCGAAAGTCGAATAGTCGCGCTTCACCTCAGTGGCGATGTAACAAAAGGCAGTCCACAGGATATTGGTGGGTATAGCCTTCGCCAAGCACCATTGCACCACCGGCAACGGACGACGGCTCAAGTGCTGGAAGCGGCCTGAACGATCCTGACCCGCCCGCTTCCCCCGGATCATGCGTCAGCGCCAGATAACCAGCACCGACAGGGAGGCTCCGACTTCGGTCGGAACCTCTTTTGTTCGACTGCCACCAGGCGATTCACTGATGGACTTCAGCGCCTGGTTCGAAGTCTATCTCCGCGCTCGCTGGTATACCTTCGATGCGCGCCACAACAAACCGCGGGTCAGTTGAATCATGATGGCTCGCGGGGCGCGACGGCACCGACGGCGCGATCGCACTTCGCGTTCCAGCAAGTTACGGTGTCTCGAATAAAAGGTGCGATTCTGGCTTGGCTGTTCAGAGCCTGCCGAGCAAAACCAAGATCAGCAGGATAACGATAATGAGGCTGAGTCCGCCGCCCCCCATAATCGGGCGCGCCCGTTGACCCAAATCAAAGCGTTCGTCGGCGGTATCGGGCAAAAGAAGACAATGGCGACGATTGGGTGGCGGCAACCAATGCCTCTCCCGGCATAGGCGTGCGTCAAATTAACGGATGCGAGAGATGACTACGAGTGTTAGCTCAGATTCATCTCAGGTCGAGAGCCGCGGGAAGGTGGTGAAATTTACGGGGACGCCGTCCGCCGCATCGAAAAGCTGGTCGGGAATCAGAAAATATTGGCTGGCCGCGACGGTGGTCTCGGTCATCATCGTCGCGGGTGTCGCTATATGGTTATGGACGATAGTTACAAAAAACAGCATACAATACGTAACGGTGCCGGTCACGCGCGGCATAGTTACACTCAGCGTGACCGCGACGGGGACCGTCAATCCTGAATTGACCATCATCGTCGGCAGCTACGTCTCCGGAGTGATCCAAAGTCTCTCCTGTGACTATAATACGGAGGTGAAAGCGGGGCAGATTTGCGCCAAGATTGATCCGCGTCCGTTCCAGGCGACGCTCGATCAGTATTCGGGTCAGCTGCTGCGCGATCAGGCCATCCTCGCAAAGGACCAAGGGGATCTCAAGCGCTATCAGCAACTCGCCGCGGAGAACTCGATTGCGCGCCAGCAGGCCGAGGATCAGGCCTATCTCGTCCAGCAAGACCTAGCGACCGTCAAGCTCGACCAGGGGCTTGTCGAAGGCGCCCAGCTTAATCTCGGTTATACCAATATCGTGTCGCCCGTGGACGGCACTGTCGTGTCCCGCAATGTGACCCAAGGGCAGACCGTCGCGGCCACCTTCCAGACGCCGACGCTTTTCCTGATCGCTAGTGACCTCAAGAAAATGGAGGTCGATACCAATGTCAGCGAGAGCGACATCGGCGGCATCAAGGAAAGCCAAGACAGCAGTTTCACTGTTGACGCGTTTCCCAAACGAACGTTCCAGGGCAAAGTGCGTCAAGTCCGTCAGTCTCCCCAAACCGTGCAGAACGTCGTCACCTACGACGTGGTGATCAGCGTTGACAATTCGGACTTGGCGCTCAAGCCGGGCATGACCGCGGCAGCCCGGATTGTCATCGACCAGCGCAGTGATGTCATTAGGGTGCCAGACCAGGCGCTTCGTTACGTTCCCAAAGGCTATATTGCGGCACCCAATCGGCCTGGCGCAGCGCCGGCGGCGTCCTCAGGGTCCCAATCCAATCAAGGCCAGGTCTGGATTCTTCGCAACGGCGTGCCAACCGCTGTTGCAGTCGTCCTCGGCCTTGACGACGATAGCTTTACCGAGATCGTGAGTGGCGACGTTAAACCGGGCGATCTGGTGATCACCGCGGAGCAAACCACGACGAAGGGCCAAGCCGCGACATCGCAACTGCGATTGTGAGCATCGAGTCAGGCCGCGGCCGAAAGTGCGAAAATGTCGGAACCGACAATCAGAGTTGAGAACGTGACGCGCGTTTACCGCGTCGGCGATGTCGACGTGCATGCACTTCAAGGCGTCAGCCTCGTTGTCGAACGCGGCGAATTCGTTGCCATCATGGGCTCATCCGGGTCGGGCAAATCCACGCTCATGTCGATCCTCGGCTGTCTCGACCGGCCGACGAGTGGCGAATATTACTTCGAAGGCACCGACGTCGCCCATCTCAGCGAACCCGAGCTTGCGCAACTGCGCAGCGAGCGATTGGGTTTTGTCTTTCAGAGCTTCAACCTGCTCACTCGTACCAGCGCGATCGAGAACGTCGCGCTGCCGCTGTTCTACGCGACGACGAACCGGGCAACCGGTGCCTCCCGCCTGGAGCGCGCGCGGGCGGCGCTCAGCCTGCTCGGGCTAGGCGATCGCGAGCGTAATACCCCGGGCCAGCTTTCGGGCGGGCAGCAGCAACGCGTCGCCATCGCCCGTGCCCTTATCAACAACCCGGCCGTGCTCCTTGCCGATGAGCCCACCGGCAATCTCGATACGCGCAACTCCCATGACATCATGGACACGCTGCGATTATTGAACCGCGAGCGCGGCGTCACCTTCATCGTTGTCACCCACGAGCCCGATATCGCAGCTTATGCAGATCGCGTGGTGACGATGCGCGACGGCAAGATCGTATCCGACGAGCGAAAGCGCAAAGACAAGCCGCCGCCGCACATTGCCGGCGACCTCCTCGCGGCCCACGGCGAATCCATTTCGCCGCGCGAAGCAGCTGGTCCGGCGGGTGCGCCGTCCGGCGCGTTCTGGGCGTTCGGATCGATGATCGCAGCCGCCGCGATGGAGGCAATCCTCCGCAACAAGATGCGCTCCGCGCTCACTATGCTCGGCGTCTTTATCGGCGTCGCCGCGCTTATCGTAATGGTTGCAGTCGGTCAGGGCGCAAACGAAGCGGTGCTCAAGAAGATCGAGAGCCTCGGTACCAATCTGGTGGTCGTCGTTCCCGGCGCCACCACGATGGGCGGCATACGCGGCGGATCGGGAAGCGCCTCCACGCTCACGGTTGCTGATGCCGAAGTTCTGCGCCGCGAGGCACCCGCCGTCGTCAGCGTCAGTTACCTCATCCGGCAGACGGGACAAGTTCAATATGCCAATCAGAATTGGACGACGAGCATTCAGGGCGTCAGTCCAAATTATCCGCCGATCACCAACTGGGAAATCGCCGGCGGACGCGGGATTTCTCGAGATGACAACGATAATGCCGCGCTGGTCGCCGTCCTTGGCCAGACAGTCTTCCACCAACTGTTCGCGGCCGACGAGAACCCGATTGGTGCGCTTCTCCAAGTCAAGGGCGTGCCGTTGCGCGTCATCGGCATATTCGTGTCCAAAGGGCAATCGAACTATGGCACCGATCAGGACGATCTCGTCATGATCCCGTTCACGACTGCCGAGCGCAAGGTGCTCGGCGTCGCGGCGCCTAGCGCGGCACAGACACCCCTCAATTGGGTTTATCCGCCGCCGCCCAATCCCTACAACCTTCAGCCGCGATTGATTGGTTATGTGAACCAGATTTACGTCCAGGCGACGAGTGAGGATCAGGTGCAAACCGCGATCGGCCAGGTCACCGAGATACTTGCGCGCCGCCACCAAATCCGGTCCGGCGACGTGAACGATTTCCAGGTCCGCAACTTGAGTCAGATCGCCGAGACCGCTGAAAGCAGCAGCCGCATCATGGCGCTTCTGCTTGCCGCTGTGGCCTCGATCTCTCTCGTCGTTGGCGGCATCGGCATCATGAACATCCTGCTCGTATCGGTGACCGAGCGGACAAGGGAGATCGGGCTGCGCATGGCGATCGGCGCCCGCCGGCTGCACGTCTTGTTGCAGTTTCTTGCCGAGGCGGTCTTTCTCAGCGTCAGCGGTGGCATTGCCGGTATCGTGATCGGCGTGGCATCCGCGATTGGCATTTCACTGATTGCAGGCTGGTCCGCTCCGATCTCCCTGCCGGCCATTGCCGGCGGCTTTTTGTTTTCCGCCGCCGTTGGCATGTTCTTTGGATTTTATCCGGCGCGCAAAGCCGCCAGCCTCGATCCTATCGAGGCGCTACGGTACGAGTAGGCATCGTAATTGTAATTGCGGCATTGCGAACCGGGCAGCGCAAGAAACCGAAGCTCCCGACCTTCAAACCGGGACACCACCGCTCATGGACAGGGATGGCGCAGGCCGTCGTAGCCGACAAATGTGCCGCTCCCGGGATCGTAGGACCTGTACCGCTGTATGCAGTACGCAACCGCATTCCCGGGCACTGGGGCGCCATAGCCGGGCGCGTAATAGGCGGGAGGACCATAATACGCAGGAGGGCCGTAATACGGGCCGGGGCCATAAGCGTAGGGAGCGGCCAGTATGCCGCCGATGATCGCGCCGCCCAGCACGGCGGCACCAAAGCCCCAGCCTCCACCGCGCCATTGCACGGTCTCGACGGCCGGTGGAGCGGCATTCTTGATAACGCGAGCGCTAACCATCGGCATCGCCGATGCGACGTCTGCGATCGGCATGATGCTCATTGCAACCAATACCGCAATCGCCGCGGTAGTCGGCCGTTTCGTCATTGAATCGTCTCCCTTGCTGGGTGCCCATCCGCGCTTTTCCGATAGTCCACCGGCAGCGCTGGAGTGGGGCAACTCATACTTTTAACCACAATCACCAAATGACGAAATTGATCTAGATCAGCAAGACATCAGTAGCATCGCCGATTTGATTTTTGAACGCTACTTATCGATCAAGATCGCTCTCAAGGTATGCAACCAATAAACGAAATGCGGCAGCATTCCGTGTGCTGGCTTAATAGCCTCATCGCTGATCAGACGCGAGCCTCCCGGCCGATGCTCGAACACGAGTACGCGCTGATGGAAGGCCTGAAGCTCGGGCCGGTGCGCGATGCTGAGAAACGCTGCCCGCGATAGGCGCTCCGAAATCACCGTCAGGAGATGCTCTTGACTTGACGGATCGAGCGCGGACGTTGCTTCGTCCATTACGATAAAATCTGGCTCATGCAACAACAGCCGAACGAAGGCAACGCGCTGCTTTTCTCCGCCGGACAACGCGTATTCCCAGGACGATTCTTCATCGAGCCGATTCGCAAGATAGTCGAGACCGACGATATTCATTATTTCGCGAAGCCTCTCATCGTCGACTTCGCGCGACGATAGAGGGTAAGTGACGACTCGCCGCAAGTTGCCGAGGGGAACGTAGGGATATTGCGGCATCAAAAACAGCTTGGCCTCGCGCGGAATGTATATCTCTCCGTTTCCCCATGGCCATAGGCCGGCAATCGCCCGCACCAGGGTGCTTTTCCCGGTGCCGGATTCGCCCATCACAAGAATTCTTTCGCCAGGTTGGACGACGACATCGGCGTCGTTGATCACGACGGTGCCGTCCTCGAGAGTGACAGAGAGATCGCGCAGCCGCAACGCCGGTGCGTCATACTCGATCCGTCTGATCGTGCCGGGCTCGCCCGGCCTGCCCACCGCCTCGAGATAATCGAGCGACGCCATCAACGATCCGACGCGCCGCACCGACGCCAGCCAATCCGCCAGCCTGGGATAGTTCTCGACCAACCAGTTGAAAGCCGATTGGACATAGATAAAGGCGCCGGCGACTTGCATCACCTCGCCGAGCGCCATCGAGCCGTCGAGAAATTTAGGTGCGCATAAAACGAGCGGGACCGCCGGCGCCAGCACGGTATTTCCGTTGGAGACGATAGTCGCTCGCATCTGCTGGTAACAAAGCAGGAGCCATTGGCGCAGAACCGCGCCGAGCGATCGCCGCAATCCTTCATGCTCTTCCTTCTCTCCGCCGAGCAGCGCAATGCTTTCACCATTGTCACGCAACCGCGTCAGTGCATAGCGGAACTCTGCCTCGGTCTGGTTGACCGCCTCGGCTACGCCGACGAAGCGACGCGCGATCACGACCATCGTGAAGCTGGCGAGGATCGAGTAGATGATGGCCGCTAACACGAGATATCTCGGAATGATCACCGACACTCCCGCCGCTTCTATGGCGAGATTTCCGCCAACGAACCAAAGAACTCCGATGAATGTGATCGCGGTCACCGTCGAAGATAGGATACCAACGGCGAAATCGACCGGCGGATCGGTCGCCACGCGGGCATCCTGCGAAATACGGGCCTCGGGATTCTGGTGGTCGCCGCGCACCAGATTGAGCTGGTAATAATGGCCGTGCGCCAGCAGGCGCTCCATCAGGCGTTCGGTCAGCCATTCGCGCCATTTGCGCTGAGTGGTCATGCGCCCGTACACGGCGATAACTGCCAGACTCACGATCGCAACGGCGAGCGGCACGAACAGGATCGCCTGATGCAGCACCGCGGCGCCGTCCCTTCTGGCGAGGGCGTTGAAAATGTCGCGATTCCAGATATTCAATCGGAATTGAGCCGCAAGCTGGAGAAAGACAAGCAGAACGAGACCAATCGTCAGCAGCCAGGCAAAGCGCCGCGCGTCGCCTGACCAGAATTGTCTTGCAGTCGACCAAAAGAGCCGCGCACGCGCCCGCTGCGACGGTATTTGGTGTAGCTCTTGAACCATGCGCCCAAGTGCCCGGATTGGAGAGCTTTCGCGCTCGCGCCGCTGTCCGCGATCGGACGCCGTCGACCAAAGCTAGTCAAATTCGCATCGCCTGAATACCCTTGCAAAGACGTTGGTTCAGATCGGCCGATTTTCCGGCTCTGGCGCTCAGGCGCGTCCAAGCGCGACCCCAATTCTCTGAACGCCGGTTTTCGGGCTCAGGTCCAGCGAATGCGCAGCGCTAGCCCAAATCAGGCACTAATTTGCAAACAATGCGCTGCCCCACCGCGTGCGAATCTCGGCCAGGAAATTTCGAGCATCATGAGACAACAGTATCTGAAAGGCGCTCACCCGATCTTCCTGAGCTAAAGGCACCAAATAGGGCCGCAGCGGCGCAAGTCCACGATCAGTCAGCGTCCCTCCATTGTAGGCAATCTGCACGCGCTCAATCCAGGCGCAAAGCTCTTGCCTGCCCGCGGCGCTGATCAGCGCGGGGAAATGCTCTTGTTTGACCCCCGAGTATGAAAGCGGAGCGTCAGGCAATATTTGATTTCTGATGATCCAGACCCTGCGGCCTTGTATGAAGCCATAGCTCGGATCTGACGGCGGATTCCATTGGGCTTCGTCCAGAACCGCCCTGATCTCCACGGGCAGGAGCCAGAGACCGGAGCCACTTTGCGTTTCCGGCAGGCCCGGGTTGCCCGACAATTTCGCCGTTTGGCTATTTTCGCCCTGAAGCAGCCAGCCCTCCTGCAATGAGACTATGGCGACCACTTCAGAAAGCAGCTCCCTCGCAGTGCTTTCCTGGAGAGCTTTTGTTCCAATATAAAGAAACACGCCGGCCGTTATTACACTGCCTCCTATGGCACCAATCAGAGCGGCGAGGACAACCCTCCAACCTGACATTCGGTCCTACCGTGCCCGCTGAAATGAATTCCTCTGCACAGTCAATATCATCTACGAAAAGTCCAGACAACCGAAAGGATATTGCAAAAACTCCGCAAGCATACGGAGTGACTTCGATGGACACTTGAGCAATTTCCATCGCCGCGTATCGAACCGCAACGTCGCGCGCCCCCCTGCAATCAAAGCGCTTCGGAACGATCTGGGGCTCTACTCCGACTAGCCGCGGAGCGCGAAGCGGCAGCGCGCGACCGCCGGGTCATGGCTGATCATGATGCGGAGGTAGGCGACGGCGCGTGCGGCCTCACTATGCGTCAGCGTCAGGGGAAGCCCAGCCCGCTCGGCGAGTTCTCTGCACCCCTCGGGGACGGACACGCGCGCTTCCTCGGCGCGCGAGGGCAGAGCAAGCAGCAGCAGAGCCGTCACTGCGAGTACGGCAGCCATCCCGAGATATGACCCGACATTCCCCATATGGCTTGATTGCCGAGCGCAAGGTTGCCGCATTTCGGCTTTGGTAACACAGATCGGACGGGGACAAGACATCGCCGGCGTGAAAGAATTTACTGGGTTATAGTCGTTTGCATGCATTCTGCGCGGGTATGCAATCCCATCGCGATCAGGGCGAAGCCGCCGAGGATCATGTTGATCCCGACTAGGAGACCCATAGTCCAGGCAGAAGTCCCAGGAAGGTCGAAAATAATTATGCTCGCCAAAATAATGTCGACGACACCGCTTGCCAACTCCCAGGCCCAGCGACCAGAGAACTGACGGCGGTGCTCGACAGCGAACATGATGGACGCGCCGCCTTCGACCAGAAAGAACAAGACCAAGATCAGCCGCAGCGGGCCCGCAGCCTCAAATGGCAAGCCAATCAAACCGCCGTACAAATCCTGCGATTTGTTGGCGATCAGGGCCACACCGACGAGAATTGCAAGCAAAGCCGATACCAGGGACCACCAGAACCCCGGCGCCTGTCGCACCCAATATGTTGTCGCCAATCCCAAAATTCCGCTGACAAAAAAGAGACAGCCCAGAACAATAGTCACGTTCACGCTAACGATTGATGGAACGGCGAGCGCGAGCGCGCCTAAGCAAATAAGGATCACGCCTTCGACAAGAAAGACATTCCAGTGGTCTTGCATCGCTCGCACCCCTTCCCAAGCAATTATTGCGTCCCGCACTGGCATTCGTCGTTGACCTGAATCAACAAAGATTGCACCTTGCGGGAGGCCCTCCCGGTCCCTCACAGAATTTCCGCACAAACCGTTCCAACACTCGTGAGGCCGATCGCACGCGCGGCTCCCCGCGATAAGTCTATGTCGCGGCCGCGCGTGAAGGGTCCGCGATCATTGATTATTACAATCGTCGAAGCGCCCGTGCGGGGATTTGTGACCTTCACCCGCGTGCCAAACGGCAGTTTTTTATGTGCCGCAGTGAGGCCGTCGGGGCGGAACGCTTGGCCGCTAGCCGTGCCCGAACCGACGCTATATTGGGTGGCGTTCATTGAACCGCTGGGACAGCTGCCCTGGGTCGATGCAGCGAGGGCACCGCTGCCAAACCAAGTGGGGACAAGCAACAAGGGAATTGCGAGTATGAGTCTGATCGACATGATCAATCTCCCGTTGCGGGTGTACCGCACAGTTGGCGCTATCGGAGCGTTGCCCCACGAGAAAGACCCCGCCGAAGCGGGGTAGCATCTCAAATCAATCCAGACTTACCGGCGGTCTTATTTGCCGCGCAACGTGTCCTTCAAGCCGCCAATCGCATTTTGCACTTGGCCGACGGCTTTCTCGGTCTTGCCTTCCGTTTCCAGCTTCTTATCGCCGAGGATCTTGCCGGCGACTTCTTTCACGGTTCCCTTGGCTTGCTCTGCAGATCCTTTGATTCGATCCTTATCCACGGTCAACTCTCCTGCTCGTTAAGTGTTGGAGATAATGGCTTCAATGTCTTGTTCTCAACACGACGACAACGGGCTTTATAGGCCCACATCATGTGCTTTTTGATTATCTATGTTCGGTAGCGGACATAATTGATTTGGATCAAGAACATTAAAAGTTTTTGGTGCGATCGTGAAACGTCTCAGAGATGGAGCCTTGGAATGGCGACATATAGATTTAATCCTCCTCTACAGCTGCGCAACGATCCAAGTTGGACAATCGTTTCGCTCGAAGACGTAGCGGAGCTGCTTGCTGCACATGCCCTCGCCCACGCTGATGGCGAGGCGGCACGATTTCGCGATCAAATCAAGCATTGCACGACACCAGAGGCGGCCGAGAACCTCGGGGACACGTTGCGAAATTGGGCTATTCGGAAGCGCTTGGTGGCTGCACCGCTGAATTGATCTTCAGTCGCGCGACTGCCCAGATTTGCCTTTCAGCACTTCTTTGGACAGCAGCCTTTCGATCGATTGGCGCTGAGCCTCGTCGAGCGACCCCGTTTCCAACAGCGCTTGTTGTGCGCGATGTTCTGGCGATGAATGAATGAGTCGGTCGGTTCGCCGCCGGACCGAGTGACGTCCTTGACATCAGAGCGGCTGCGCCAGCGCGCAAGCTCGGCAACCCTCGTTTCAGCGCTGGCGGCAGCGAGTAATGCTCCGGCATACATTTGCGGCCCGACCCAGCGGCTGTGCTTATCGAAGCAGAATAAATGTCCGGTATCCGACACAGTTGATCTGGATCAATGCAACTGAGCTTCACCCGCCACAATCATACACTTCAGTGTATTCGGGCCACAAAAGCCCCAAAAGGTGAGGGAAAGTCATGTCGACATTCAAGTTTGGGGTTGCCGCCATCGTTCTTGCGACCGCGCTCTCGACCGCGGCCTACGCGGCTAAAGGCGGCGGCGGTGGCGGTGGCGGTGGTGCCCACGGCGGTGGCGGTGGCGGGGGTGCTGCCCACGGCGGTGGCGGCGGCGGTGGCTTCCACGGCGGTGGCGGTGGTGCTGCCCACGGCGGTGGCGGCGGTGGCGCACGTATCGGCGGCGGCG
>Ga0182024_10016499_pt1 | contig 14002 bp, 9 predicted proteins | sample P32metaG_FD_120480 | JGI IMG/M metagenome (GOLD analysis project Ga0182024, IMG submission 120480) | Permafrost microbial communities from Stordalen Mire, Sweden - P3-2 metaG (Illumina Assembly) | ecosystem: Environmental > Terrestrial > Soil > Wetlands > Permafrost | place: Sweden: Stordalen... | reverse complement strand
GCCGCCGAACAGGAGGCCGGCCACCACGTAGGGATTACTCAACGAAAAATCCGGCGCCACGCCCTGGAAATACGGATGCTGCGCCGACCCGCTGATGAAGAACTTGAGGTCCTGGTTATAGGCCGCGAACAGCACCAAGGCGCCGAGGCCGGCCGAGCCGATCGCATAGCCCTTGGTCACCGCCTTGGTGGTGTTGCCGACGGCGTCGAGCGCATCGGTCGATTTGCGCACCTCCTTGGGCAGCCCGGCCATTTCGGCGATGCCTCCGGCATTGTCGGTAACCGGACCGAAGGCGTCGAGCGCCACCACGATCCCGGCGAGCGCCAGCATTGTGGTCACCGCGATGGCGATGCCGAACAGGCCGGCGAGATTGAAGCTGACCAGGATGCCGGCGATGATCACCAGCGCCGGCAGCGCGGTTGACTCGAGCGACACTGCGAGGCCCTGGATGACATTGGTGCCGTGGCCGGTCACCGAGGCCTGCGCGATCGAGCGCACCGGGCGATAGTCGGTGCCGGTATAGTATTCGGTGATCCAGATGATCAGCCCGGTCACCACGAGCCCGACGATGCCGCAGATGTAGAGCGTCTGGCCCGAATAGTCGGCGCCAGGCAGCCGCCCGAAGCCGATCAGCTGATGGATCACGGCCGCGACGCCAATGAGCGAGAAGACCGCCGTCGCGAGCATTCCCTTGTAGAGCGCGCCCATGATCGATTGACTGCTGCCGAGCCGCACGAAGAACGTGCCGAGGATCGAGGCGATGATGCACACCCCGCCGATGGCGAGCGGTAACGTCATCATCCGCAACAGCATGTCGCCGCCGGCCGCGCTGAAGAAGATCGCGGCGAGCACCATGGTGGCAACCGTCGTCACCACGTAGGTCTCGAACAGGTCGGCCGCCATGCCGGCGCAGTCGCCGACATTGTCGCCGACATTGTCGGCGATGGTGGCCGGGTTGCGCGGATCGTCCTCCGGAATGCCGGCCTCGACCTTGCCGACGAGATCGCCGCCGACATCGGCCCCTTTGGTGAAAATCCCACCGCCCAACCGGGCGAAGATCGAAATGAGCGAAGCGCCGAAGCCAAGCGCCACCAGGGCGTCGATCACTTCGCGGTCGTTCGGCGCCATGTGCAGCGTGCCGATGAGGAAGCCGAAATAGAGCGTGACGCTCAGGAGCGCGAGCCCGGCGACCAGCAGGCCGGTGATCGCGCCGGCACGGAACGCGATTGCCAGGCCGCCCGCGAGCGAGCCGATTGCGGCCTGCGCGGTGCGTACATTGGCGCGCACCGAGACGTTCATGCCGATGAACCCTGCGGAGCCGGACAGGATGGCGCCGACCGCAAAGCCGATGCCGACGAGCCAGCCCAGGAAGTAGCTGACGATCAGGAAAATCACGGCGCCGACGACGGCGACGGTGGAGTATTGCCGCCGCAGATAGGCCTGCGCGCCCTCGCGCACCGCCGCGGCGATTTCCTGCATCTTCTCGCTGCCGGGATCGGCCCTCATCACCGAGAAGGTGGCCCAGATGGCGTAGAGGATTGCCAGAACGCCGCACAGAACGATGAGCCACAAGGTATGCATTGAGACGACCCCGGTTGTCATGAAGGGCCAGACATCAGAGTCGGCCCGCAGGCGAGGCGCCGCCGCACGCTCATGTGCACGCGTCCTGCGCAAAACGGCGCGGTCATTGCCATAATGCCCAAGCCGGGCAAGGTCAACGGAAAGCCCCCGCAACGCGGACTTGCGACCGGCAACGGCCATCAGGCCCCGGACGAAGTTCCGGATTGTCCCACTCTGCGCCGCAATGGACGCTCAGAAGGACAGCCGGTCGGTGGCGGATGGGACTGCGCCGGAGCAGGCATCGCCGCGGCAGAGCAGGTAGCGGGTGCGCTTGCCGTCGGCGTTGCGGCCCAGCCCGAAGGTCATGGCGACCTGCCCGATGCTGGGGTCGGGCCGATCGGTCAGGACAAATCCGGATGCAAACTGCGCGGGCGGCGTGATCACCGGCGGCTTCGGCGCGCGCTGCGAGTTGAGATTGGCCACGATGCATTGGCCCACGGACGAGAAGTCGGCGGCAAAAAGCGGAAAGTTGCCGGCTCGCGCGACAATCGCCTGCGCCGCCTTGGCGTAGTTGCCGCGGATGTAGTGCTCATAGAGCGGAAATCCGACCAGGGCTGCCACGTAGGCGACGCAGACAGTCGCGATCAGCGCTTTGCAGCAAAAGTCGATGATGAGCGGCCCGGATTTGAGGACGATATAGGCCATCAGCAGCGCGAACAGCGGATAGAGCGGCATGATGTAGCGCGTGCTGCTGCCCGGAAACACCCAGTACGGGAGCACATTGACGGCCAGCGTGAGCAGCGCGATCTGCACCGCATTCACGCCAAGCTCGGCGGTCGAGAACCGTCGCGACCACAGGCAATAGAGGGCGATGGCGCTGACCGGCAGCAGGTACCAGAACGTGCGGAACGGGTAGACGACCAGGAGCAGGAGATACATGCCGATGTTCGGCGCATCGACATTTTTCATCTGGTAGAGAATCTGGCTCACCATGGGCGAGATCACGGAATCGCCGGCGATGGCGTAGTTCCAAACCAGCGGAGCCGCCAGCGCGGCGCCATGGATCGCCAGCGACCACGGCGTGAAGAGAAATCCGCGATTGCGATGCCGCCACAGCAGCACCAGACCCAAAACTCCGTAGAAGACGTATCCGGTCAGCGCCTTGGCGAGAAACGAGCCGATCAGCGCGAGCACTCCGTAGAGCAGGAGATCGCGCCGGCGTTCCTCGACCGCGACCCACAGACACGCCATGGCGGCGAACGTGCACGCCGAAAATATCGGATCGGCGTAGGCGAGCCAGCCGCGATAGAAGAGCGCGTCGCCGGTGAGGAAGACGGCGGCCGCGAATGCCGCAAACAGCCGGTCATTGAAGAGCCGCCGTATCAGCCATGCCAGCATGAGGCCCATCGACAACGTCGAACAGACGGTGATGAGCCGCGCCGCGATCAGGATGTGGTCCTGGCCCAAAATTCCGGTCACGAGGAGGATGAGCCAGGAATAGACGCCGGGTCGGCCAAAGTTCACGCCGTAGAGCGTCGTAACGATGAACTCGTGTCGCGCCCACATTTCCTGGGCCACGATGGTGTAGAGCGGCTCTTCGCCGACATATTGCAGGAACAGTAGCGGCACGAAGCTGCCAGCCCCGGCCCAGAAGATGGTCCACATCGTGCGGGGCGTGACCTTGAGCTCTTTGCCGAGAAAGGCGCCGCGAGACTCCAACGTCGAAGGGACGGCCATGCGCGCTGCTCGCAAACGGGCCCGCATTCCTCCTCGCCGGCAAGCGTGCCGGCGGAGGCCGGTTCGGGGTGTGGGATGAGTGGCTGTGCGTCAAGCCGGCTTATACCGGCCGCGGACGATTTCCGCCATGCGGCGGCGGCGCAGGCAAGTCGGCCGCCTTCCCGCCGAAATCAAACCACCCCGAGATGCCGGATCGGACCTCCGGGCGCGATCGCCTGCGCGGCGGCGATGATCGCGTGCGGATCGATGCCGTAGTGGCGATAGAGCTCGGCGATGGAACCGGTCTGGCCGAAATGCTCGACGCCGAGCGGCCGCACGCGATGGCCGAAAACCGAGCCAAGCCAGGCGAGCGTCGCCGGATGGCCGTCGAGGACGGTCACGATGCCGCAGTGGCGGGGCAGACCGGCGAACAACCGCTCGATATGCGAGCGCGCATGGACGAGGCCGCGCTCGCGCGCGCGCCATGCCGCGGTCCAGCCGGCATTGAGGCGGTCGGCCGAGGTAACCGCGAGCAGGCCCACATCGCGACGGTCTTCCGCCATCAGGCCGATCGCCTGGATCGCCTCGGGGGCGACCGCCCCGGCATAGGCCACCACGACCTGGCAGTTCGGCCCGGGCTCGCGCAGCCAGTAGGCGCCATCGACGATCGCCTGGCGCAGCGCCGGGGTCATGTCGCGCCTGATCTGCTCGATCGGCCGGGTCGAGAGGCGCAAATAGACTGAGCCGCCGGTCTCGTCGCGCAGCCAGTTGCGCTCCGAGCCTTCGCCGCCGCCATCCAGTTGGATGTAGTCGAGTGCGAAGGCGAGGATGGCGGCGAGCTCATCCACGTAAGCCGGCTCGAACGCAGCAAGGCCGTCCTGGGCCATGCCGATAAGCGGCTCCGCGATCGACTGGTGGGCGCCGCCCTCCGGCGCCAGCGTTATGCCGGACGGCGTCGCCACCAGGATGAAGCGGGCATCCTGGTAGCAGGCGTAGTTCAGCGCATCGAGGCCGCGGGCGATGAACGGGTCGTAGAGCGTGCCGATCGGCAGCAGTCGCTCGCCGTTGATGGCATGCGAGAGGCCGAGCGCCGAGAGCAACCCGAACAGATTCATCTCGGCGATGCCGAGCTCGATGTGCTGACCCTTGGGCGAGAATTCCCAGCTGAAGGTAGATGGGATGTGTTCGCTCTTGAAGATGTCGGCCATCGCCTCGCGCGCGAACAGGCCGCGGCGATTAACCCACGAGCCAAGGCTCGTCGAGACGGTCACGTCGGGAGAGGCCGTGACGATCCGCGCCGCAAGCGGCGTTGCGCCGCGCGCCAGCTCATTGAGCAGGCCGCCGAAGCCGGCCTGCGTCGACATTTGCGCTTGGATGGTGACGGCAAGCTCCGGCGGCACATCCATGCGGGCGGCTTGCAGGGAGCGTTCGCCGATGCTTGCAAACGGCACGCGGTCGAGGAATTCCTGAATCTCCTCCGCCGGCCGGCGCAGGCCCTCGAACCGCGACCACTCGTGGCCCGGCCGGATCTCCATCGCGCCGCGAAAGGTCTCCATTTGCGCCGGCGTCATCAGCCCGGTGTGGTTGTCCTTGTGGCCGGCGAACGGCAGCCCGTAGCCTTTGATCGTATAGGCGATGAAGCAGACCGGCCGGTCGTGATCGATGCTGTCGAAGGCGTCGATGATCGAGACCAGGTCGTGGCCGCCGAGATTGTTCATCAGCCGCGCGAGGTCGTCGTCGCTGCGCCGCTCGATCAGCCTCGTCGCCGGTCCCTGGTCGCCGATCTCGTCGAGCAGACGCTTGCGCCATGCCGCGCCGCCCTGGAATACCAGCGCCGAATAGAGCTGGTTCGGGCAGTTATCGATCCACTGCCGCAGCACCTCGCCGCCCGGCTCGGCGAAGGCGGCTTGCTGCAGCGAGCCATATTTCAGCACGACGACGTCCCAACCGAAGTTGCGGAACAGGTTTTCGTAGCGCTGCCACAGCCCTTCGCGAACCACCGCGTCGAGGCTTTGCCGGTTGTAGTCGACGATCCACCAGCAATTGCGCAGCCCCTGCTTCCAGCCCTCGAGCATCGCCTCGAAGATGTTGCCCTCGTCGAGCTCGGCGTCGCCGAGCAGCGCGATCATGCGGCCTTCGGGCCGGTCCGTTCCCCAGCCGTGGGCGCGCACGTAATCCTGGGCGAGCGATGAAAACAGCGTCTGCGCGACGCCGAGCCCGACCGAGCCGGTCGAGAAATCGACGTCGTCGGAATCCTTCGTTCGCGAGGGATAGGATTGCGCGCCCTTGTACCCGCGAAAATTTTCGAGTTTTTCGCGCGTCTGGCGGCCGAGCAGATACTGGATGGCGTGAAAGTTCGGCGCGGCGTGCGGCTTGACCGCGACACGGTCCTGCAGCCGCAGCGTGTGGAAATAAAGCGCCGTCATGATGGCGGCGAGCGAGGCGGAGGACGCCTGGTGGCCGCCGACCTTCAGCCCGTCGTCGTTGTCGCGTAGGTGGTTGGCGTGATGGATGGTCCAGCTCGCCAGCCACAGCACCTTGCGCTCGAGCTCGGCGAGGATGCGCAGCTCCTGCGCCGCCGCGGACGCGGGCGTGGCATCCATGACCATGACGCGGGCCCCTCGCCTGCCTATGCCAGCTCGACCGTGTCGAAATCCGCCGGCATGATGATCTCGAGAAGCTCGCAGTCGTCGGAATAGTCGAGCACGGTGTGCTTGATCCGCGGCGGCTGCAGCCAGCACGAACCCTGCCGCATGATCACCTCGCCGGCGCCCTCGTATTCGGCTTTGATCCAGCCCTTGAGGACGTAGATCATCTGAAACTCGACGTCGTGATAGTGGCGCTTCGACACCACTGCCGGATCGCAGGGCGGCACCATCCTGATCACATGGGCTCGCACCAGTCCGCCGGTCGCCGCCGCAATGTCGAGGTCGCGGTAATGGGCGTAGCTGCGCAGCCCTTCCTTGAATGCCCCGGGGTCGAGGTGGCTGGCGACGAATGTCTGCTTGCGCGGGGCCGGCTTGGCCTTTGCGGCTGCTCGGGGTTTGCTGGGGGGCTTGGGCCTTGGTCCGGCCTTGCGCTTGGCGGCCGCCGTGACGCGACGGCGCGCCGACATCTTGGCGGCCGGTCGATGCGGCTTGCGCGCGGCTGCGGCCGCTCCTTTGACCTTTCGCATGGGCCTCGCCTTGGTCATGGGCTTTCCTTTCGCGATGGATTCGGTCGCAACCGCATGGCGCGATATTAGCGCATTTGCGCGCCGCCGTGGCATTCCGCCGTGCCCCGCCGTCAAGCCGGCGTCGGCCGGCGCACCAGCGAGCCCCAGACGAGCAGCAGCGACGCCACCAGAATGACCGGGAACACCACCTCGTTGACGGCCGCCCAGCCGTAGCGCGCCAGCAGCGCGCCCGAGGAGAACGAGGCGATCGCCATCGAGCCGAAAATCAGAAAATCGTTGAAGGCCTGGACCTTGTTGCGCTCGCGCGGACTGTGACACTCGGTGACCACGGTGGTGGCGCTGATGAAGGCGAAGTTCCAGCCGACGCCGAGCAAGGTCAGGCCAATCCAGAAATTCCACAACGTGATGCCGAGAAGGCCGGTGACGGCCGAGGCGACGATCAAGGCGAGCCCAGCCGCCATCATTCGGTGAACCCCGAAGCGCACGATCAGGCTGCCGGTGATGAAGCTCGGCGCATACATGCCGAGCACATGCCATTGGATGCCGAGCGCCGCATCCTTGACCGAATGATTGCACATGACCATCGCCAGCGGCGCAGAGGTCATGACCATGTTCATCATCGTGTAGCTCGCCAGCCCGCAGACGACCGCGACGATGAAGCGTGGCTGGGTCACGATCTGCGCGAGCGGCCGCCCTTCGGCCAGCGAGTGCGAAACCGGCGGGCGCGGAATATTGAGAAACGTCAGCACGCCGGCGGCGAGCACCGCGCAGACCGATTGCGCCACGAAAGTTCCGGCGAACAGATAAGCGGGAAACATGTCCTTGGTGAAGATGACGAGCTGCGACCCGATGATCGCGGCGAACACGCCCCCGGCGAGCACCCAGGCCACCGCCTTCGGCCGAAACTGCGCGCTCGCCGTATCGGCGGCGGCAAACCGGTAGGAATTATGCGCCGCCGCGTAGAAGCCGCCGCACAGCGTACCAAGAAGCAACAGCAAAAAGGAGCCGCGCAGCACCGCCGCGCAGGAGATGAGCCCGGACAGTGCGCCGAAGACCGATCCGATCTGCAGGGCAAAGCGCCGGCCGTAGGCCTTCGACATCATGCCGACCGGCAGCGTCCCCAGCCACAGCCCGACGACCATGACGCTGATCGGAAGCGTCGCCAGCGCCGGATCGGGCGCCAGCATCGAGCCGATGATCGAGGTGGTCGCGGCGATGACGGTATTGTTGCCGCCGGCAAGCGCCTGCGCCACGGCGAGCACCGCCGCATTGCGGGCGGCGAGCCGGTCATCGGTGAGTTCGATCGCTGGCTCGGCGACGGCCGCCATCGTGGATTCCCTTCGGAATCGCTTCTTCTACCGGGCGCAGCGTCGCGGCGCTACTGCATGGCGTGCAGATCAGCCCGTTGGCGCACGATGTCGGGCTCCGGGATTCGCCCTGACCCGACCTGCAAGACGTGGCTCAGAACTGCAGCGCGCCGGTGTGGCGGATGACGACCGAGCGCGCCTCTTCGGGCGTTCGCGCACCCAATTGGCCGAGCGCCGATTGCGTCTCCTCGATGAGGAGGTCGATGACGTGGCCGGGCCCTTCCTCGCCGAGCGCGCCCAGGCCCCACAAGAACGCCTTGCCGGCGAAGGCGGCGGCGGCGCCGAGCGCATAGGCGCGCACCACGTCGGTGCCGCTGCGGATGCCGGAATCCATCATCACGGTGGTGCGCTTACCGACCTCTTTGACGATCGCCGGCAGCACGTCGATCGGCGCGGGCAACGCCTCGATCTGGCGCCCGCCGTGGTTCGACACGAATAGGCCGTCGACGCCGAGCGACACGGCCTTGGCGGCGTCCTGCGGGTGCATGATGCCCTTGACGATCAGCGTGCCCTTCCAGCGGTCGCGGTATTGTGCGACCTCCTCCCAGGTGAACGCGCCGCCCATCTCGCGGCGCGCAAACGCGACCATGTCGGCGATCGATGCGTTTGCGCCGGCATAATCGCGCAGATTGGAAAAGCGCGGGATGCCGTTTTTCCATAGCGCCATGGTCCACGCCGGCGACAGCACCATCTGCATCATCGTCTTAAGGTCCGGCTCGAATGCGCCGCCGAGCCCGACCACGACTTCGCGCGCGCGGGTGGTGCGCACCGGCACGTCGAGGGTCAGAACCAGCGCCAAGCAGCCGGCGGCCGCGGCGCGGCGCACGATGTCGAAACCGATGGCATGATCGTTGTTGGCGGCGCGATAGAGCTGCAGCCAGAACACATCCGGCGCGACCTGTGCGATCTGCTCGATAGCGGCGCAGCCGACCATGCCGAGCGTATAGGGAATGCGGGCGCGCTGCGCCGCGCGGGCCAGATGCAGGTCGGCGCCCGGCCACACGATCGCGGGGCCGCCCATCGGCGCGACGCCGATCGGGGCGGCATAGCGGCGGCCGAACAGCTCGACCTCGCACGGCGGCAGCGACGGCATCACGCCGTAGCGCGGCACCAGCTCGACCGCATCGAGCGCCGCCCAATTGCGCTTGATGCCGGCATCGTCCTTGCCCGAGCCGCCGTCGCAATATTCGAAGGCGAAATGCGGCAGGTGACGGCGGGCGCGGCGGCGCAGGTAGTCGATGGTCGGATAGTGCCGGTAAAGCTCGGCGAAGCGCCGATTGGCGCTCTTGCCCGCGAGGGGTTTTTGCAGTGGCGCGGCGGTCTGCGGGGCGGCGATTGCCGTCGTATCGTGCATGGGTCTTTCTCCGGCGGGCGCACAGTATAGCTGGTTCGCCGGGAAATGAACGCAGTCTGGCGCCGCCACCACGTCTCAACTACGATCGCGCCGCTCACCCACTCGATTACAGCGTTCGGATGACGTGCGGATTTCCACAGTGCTCGGCGCGCTGATCGCCATTCTGATTTTTCTCCTTGCGTCGGGCTGGGTCTATCAGACCGTAGCCGAACGGGGGGACCTCAAGCGCTATCCGCCGCCGGGCCGATTGATCGACGTCGGTGGCAGAAACCTGCATCTCGTTTGCGCGGGGAATGGCAATACCGGTCCGACCGTCGTGATCGAGGCCGGCAGCGGCGACGACTCAAATCAGTGGCGCGACGTTCTCAACCGGGTGGCGGCGTTCGCCGCCGTTTGCAGCTACGATCGCGCCGGACTGGGATGGAGCGATTCGGCACCGGCTGCCCGCACCTTCGCGGATCGTGCGGCGGATTTTTCGCGCCTGATCGAGCGCGCGGCGCTTCGGCCTCCGTACATCCTGGTCGGCCATTCCTATGGCGGCTACATCGTTCGCTTGTTCGCGCGCGATCACCCCGGCGATGTTGCCGGCGTTGTGCTCGTCGAAGCGTCGGAGGAGGGATTTGCCTTCCAGCCCGCGGCGCTGGCGGCCGCGGATAAGCTCCGCAGCCGAAATCTCGGCCGCGGTGTCGCCGCGCGATTCGGCATTCTTCACCTGGTCGCGACCCCTTTTCCCGAACAGTTCAGAAAAATCGCGGGGATGCCGCGGCACTATCCCGGCCCCCAGGCGCTCTATCTACGCGCCGATCGATATTTCGAAACGGCCGACGAGATGGCGGCCTACCACAAGGTGCCGCCGGCGATGACGGTGCCGGGTGGGTTTGGATCGCTCGGCGGCCTTCCTTTGACCGTCATCAGCCGGGCTGACCGTGACGCCTCGACCGGCGAGGCCACGGACCCCAGTTGGCTTGCGGGTCAGGCGCGGCTTCTGGAACTTTCGAGCAACAGCCTTGCGGTCGTGGCGAGCAAAAGCGGTCACAATGTCCAGGATAGCGAGCCTGGACTGATCGCCGAGGCGATACACAGGATCTGGAGCGCCGCCCGCTCATGATCCGCCTGCCCCGGCGTCCTTTTTGGCGCCTCAATCCTGCCAGGTCGTCGCAGCTTAAGTCTTCGTAATCTTTGCATAAACCGTCTTGTCAACAACAGGCCGCTCGTTTAAATTCCCTACGGATCAGCAGATGGCCTGCGGACCATAGGAGCGACGAATATGCGCCTTTCCAGATCGGCAGTGCTGGGTCTTCTCGCCCTAGCGTTAGGTTTCATCGGCATCCTGCTCGCGGTCGAACAACCCTCCGCTGGGTTTGACTCGGCAGACAACCAGGGCGTGATCAGCACTTCGCTCGGAATTTGATCCGCGCTCGTCGCGGCAAGCGGGAGATACCAATGCGCCTTTCCACCGTCGTGGAAATTCTTGCGCTCGTGGTAGCGTTGGCGGGTGTGATGGTGATGGCGACGCAGCCGTCCTTTGCGGTCGACTCAGCGGACAACCAGGGCGTGATCAGCGTTTCGCTCGGAATTTGATCCGCGCTCGTTCGAAGTTGCCCGGCCCCGCGCCTGATCGCGCGCGAGGGGTCTTCCTTTCCACCTGGAGCCGCAGCGGCGCGTTGGCGCTTTTGGCTGCGGCTTTTTGTTTGCTTGCTGATGCTGGCGGCTCCGCCGGCGCGACGGCGTCCCGGCAGGCCGTACTGATCTTCTACGCGAACGAAACTTCGCAAGCAGCGGCCCACTCGGAAAATTATGCAAAAGTCCTGGGCGTGCTTAAGCGCACCGGCGGAGCCCAGGCCGACAAAGCCACGGCCAGCATATTGCGCGACGCCGAGCGCTTCCCCGCGCTGGTGAAGCGGGATATCGGCGACCTCTTGGCCGCCGCGCGGCGCGGGAAATTCGATCTCGCGGTATTCACCAACAAGATGGCGTTCGAGCATCGCTATCTACTCTATCGCGCGGCGACCGACACCATCGAGCAGCAGGCTCTTGCGGAAATCCCCGCAACCTCGAGCGTCATTCTAGCGACCTCGCCGCTGGCGCGGCCGGACGTCTTGCGCTCCGCTTTGGCCGCGGTCGCCGGTCAATATCCAAGGAATTCAATCGACGCCGTGCTGATCACCGATACGCACGGCAGCAGCGACATGGCATTGATCCCGCGCGTCAACGCCGACCTGTCGCGGCGCGATGCCGAGCGGCAAATGCAGGAACTCCTGGAATCCGACGACAACGGCGTGCCGCCCGATTGGGCCGAACTCCAGGGTACCAGCAAGCTCGCATATTGGCGCACGATCGGCGACATCAGCGCTGAGTACGGGGTGCGTTTTCCGCTCGCATTCCGGGAGGCATGCGCGAGCGGGCTGCGGACCTGGCGCGAATACGGCATGCTGCCCGAGAGCGTCGGACTGTTCGCCCACAGCGCGATGGGCGAACTCGACAGCGCCGGGATCAGCTATGCGGACATCTTCGCCGACGTGCGGCCGGACGCGGACTGGCCGCCGATCCTCGCCGCCGGGCTTCGCGACCACGGCATTCACGTCAACAGCCGCTGGACCGTCTGGCTCTGGGTCGCCTTGATCGACGTGGGCTTGGTTCCGCCCTTCTTGTTCTTCATTCCGCTCGCCGCATGGCTGATCTGGTATGTTGCGGGCCTCGCCACGCGGCGGCAGCGAGCCGTCAGGACGCCGCGATGAAGGCGCCGCGTGCGGCGTCCGCGCAAGGCCGCGGTCGAATGTCCGGCCCCGCGGCTCGGCAGGGCGACGAATTGAACATACGGTGATCATGAGCCGCCCCGACGTACCGCGCATCCGGCTGTTCATCTCCTCGCCCGGCGACGTGCTGACCGAGCGCGGCATCGCCGACCGCGTCATCGCCCGGCTGGACAGTCTCTGGCAATCGCGCGTGCGGCTGACCGCCGAACGCTGGGAGCGCCGCTACTACGAAGCAGCGCGGAGCTTTCAGAGCGCCATCGGCGGCACTGCGGACTACGACGTGGTGATCGGCATATTGTGGAAGCGCATCGGCAGCGCGTTGCCTCCGGACCTGTTCACGCGGCCGGACGGGTCCGCCTACGAAAGCGGCACGGTCTATGAGTTGGAGACCGCGCTGGTTGCGAGCGAGGCGCGCGGCAAGCCCGCCGTCTATCTGTTCCGCAAGACGGCTCCGGTCGCGTTCGACGCCCTGACGGTCGAGGAGGAACAACGGCAGTACAAGGTGCTGCAGCAATGGTGGCAGCGCACGATGAGCGACCAGGCCGGTCATCATCGTCGCGGCTATCAGAACTATGCGACGGCCGAGGAGTTCGAGGATTCGCTCACCAAGCTGATCGAGCAGCATCTGCACGACCTCGGATTGATTTCCAGCGGCGTCGCTTGGGACATCAAGACCAAAGGCTCGCCCTATCCCGGCCTGCTCGCCTACGACAGCAATTACAGCTCGGTGTTCTACGGGCGCTCGCTCGCAATCGCCGGCGCGCTCGCCGAGCTCAGGGAGGCTGCCGGCCGCGAAGCGCCCGCCTTGTTCATTGTCGGCCCGAGCGGTTCGGGCAAGTCGTCACTGGCGCTGGCGGGGCTGATCCCCAACCTGACCAGCGGTCCCGCTCCCGGCATCGACTTCTGGCGCACGGTGCTGGTCGGGCCGGCGCAGGATTGCGTCCTCGCGCTGGCGCAGCGCCTCTATGCAGAGGATGGGCTGCCCGAGCTCGCCAACAGCCCGCTGGCGACGCCGGAATCTTTTGCCGCGATGGCGCAGCAATCGGTCGATGGCGCCGTCCAGGTAGTGAAATGGGGGCTGGCGCGCGCCGGCGAAGCGCTCCAAGCCGAAATCGGCGGTGGCCGCACGCCGGCCGGGCGGCTGCTGATCTGTGTCGACCAGCTCGAAACGGTGCTCGGCACGCCCGGCCAGCGCGCGCTTGCCGCTCTCCTGCGTGGCCTGGTCACCGGAGAATCGGCGTGGCTCATCGCAACGCTGCGCAGCGACCGCTATGCCGACCTGCAGAGCGACCCCGATTTCCTGGAATTGCGGCGCCGCAGCGTGCTGTTCGACTTGCCGCCGCCGGGACCCAGCGAGATCGCCGATATCATCACCGGACCGGCGCACGCCTCGGGCCTCGTGTTCGAGAAGCGGGACGACGGCTCGCTTGCGAAAACGATCGGCGCGGCGGTGAGCGGCGCCGACGCGCTGCCGCTCCTGCAAATGACGCTGGCGAGCCTGTGCGACGCGCGCAACGGAACGATGCTGGAATATGCCGCCTACGAACGGTTCGGCGGCATCGAAGGCGCCATAGCCGCTCATGCCGAAACCGTATTCAAAACCGTGTCGACCGACGGCCAGGCCATGCTCGACACGCTGTTGCAGGCGCTGGTCGCCGACATCGACGACGCCGGAGCGCTCACGCTGCGCACGCCGGAGGCCGCCTCGCTCGCCGGCCCAGCAATGCACGAGCTTCTCACCAAGATGACCGACGCGCGCCTCCTGGTGAATGCGGAAGGCAGCGTCCGCGTCGCCCACGAGGCCCTGCTCCGCCGCTGGCAGCGCGCCGCCGAGAGCCCGGCCTTGCAGCCCGAGGTCATCCGGCTGCGCCGGCAGATCACGCCGAATCTGGAGCTGTGGCGCAGGACCGGCCTCGACAGCGACCTGTTGCAGCCCGGCACGGCGCTCGCTGCTGCCGAAACGATCCTGCAAAAAAACCCGGGCTCACTGCCCAAGGATCTGGAAAACTACATCGCGCGTTCGGTCAAGACAGCCGCCGCCCACGCTTCCGCTGAGACCCGCAGGGCCCGCCGG
>Ga0182024_10016498_pt1 | contig 14003 bp, 7 predicted proteins | sample P32metaG_FD_120480 | JGI IMG/M metagenome (GOLD analysis project Ga0182024, IMG submission 120480) | Permafrost microbial communities from Stordalen Mire, Sweden - P3-2 metaG (Illumina Assembly) | ecosystem: Environmental > Terrestrial > Soil > Wetlands > Permafrost | place: Sweden: Stordalen... | reverse complement strand
GGTTTTCATTTTGCTGGATCGCCGGCGAATCAGTTGCGACTCCGCGTCTTATTCCCTCTCCCTCCGGGAGAGGGTTAGGGTGAGGGGAAATCGGTGGCGCGTTCCGTTGCCAATGGATGCCTACCGCGACTTCCCCTCACCCCGGCCCTCTCCCGGAGGGAGAGGGAGGAAGAGGGAGAGCCGCATCGAAACCGCGCAACCTACTTGGGAAACGCTCTAATACACCGGACGCGCCATCGGCGTGAATATTGTGGCACGGGCGTCCCGCCCGTGGACGAACGGCGCAATGACCTTCCAGCGTGCTTTTGGAAAAACCAAGTAGTGACACAGTGCGTTACCGTCACACCCCGAACGCTCACGGTCCGGGCACCCGTGCCACTCAAATTGGGCACTCGAACGGCCCCACAAGCATCGCTTGTCGATCAAGCCGGTGGCTGCTAATGTCCACCGCCGTTGGACGCATTCAATCCGAGCCCTCATTTCCCACCGTTGCCCCTGCCGCCCCTGCCACCAGCGGCGCTTTCGTTCGGGCCGTACGATCCCAGTGCCCCGCTGACTCTTCACTTTCCGCCTTTCAGCATTTCCCGGCCGCGCGTGTGGACGGTATTTGTCGCGTTTGTCGTCGCACTGGTAGCAGGGCTGCTTGCCGGCGGCATCGTCCCGCTGATGGTGATCGTCGCGCAGGGTGGCGGCCACTTTCAGAGCGGCGAGACGATTCGCGAAAAGCTGCTCGCCGAGGTGAGCCGGCCCGCCATCCTGCTGACCTCGGGAGCGGCGACGCAAACGATGCTGCTGCTGACTGCGCTCAGCGCCGCGATTCTCTCCCCGGTCCCCGTGGTGCGCCGCCTGCGGCTCAATCCGTCGTCGCTTTCGCCATTCGGCTATCTCGTCGCCCCAATCGGCGCGACGGCGGTGAGCTTTCTGTTCGCCGGCCTCGTCGCTCTCCTGAAGATCCCCGAGAGCGGTACGCTGAAACTGCTCGGCGAATCGATTCGGCGCCTCTCGCCGATCGAAGTCGTCGCCGGCGTCCTGATCGTCGGCGTCATGCCGGGATTCGCCGAGGAATTCGTCTTCCGCGGCTATGCCCAAACCCGGCTGGTCGAGCGGTGGGGCCGTTGGCCCGGGATCGTGATTGCATCCGCGCTCTTTGGCGTCATGCACCTGGATCTTCTCCAGGGCACCTTTGCGATGGGATTCGGTCTATACATCGGGTACGTGGCCGAAAAGGCCCGGAGCATCCGGCCGACGATGGTGTGCCACGCGGTGAACAACTCGATCCAGGTCTTTCTCGGACGATTCGCCGCCGGCAGCGACCCGCAAACGCGGCCTTCGCAGGCCGCCCTGCTCGCGCTCGGCGCGCTGGCGGTGCTCGTTCTTTGCACCATGTACATTTATTTCCGTGTAAACCCACCGGTGGATGATCTCGATCCCGCCCTTGCGGAGGGCGCTGCGGGTTCGTAGATGCGCGATCAAAGGTTGGTTCCAAAAAACTATTGCCCGCGCTGGAACCGCCGCTTGCGGCTTCGCGAACAAAGGTACGTGCCGTGGGAGGATTCCTGGCAAAGGACGTCCCTTCGTCTGCGAAGCCGCAAGCGGCGGTACCGACACGGACCAACGGATTGTGCGCGACCGCCGCCGACAGTATTCTCCCCTTGTTAGGGAATTGTCGGGAATCGGCGGGAGCAGGCGATGGCCGTCACGTTTGTCATCGGTCGGGCGGGCAGCGGCAAGACGCGGCGGTGCTTTGACGCCATCGTCGCCGCGCTGCGGAGCGATCCGCTCGGGCCGCCGATCTACTGGCTCGTTCCCAGGCAGGCCACCTTCACCGCCGAGCGCGAACTGACTTGCTCCAGCGGGTTGGACGCCTATTGCAGGGCACGCGTCGTTTCATTCGATGAGTTTGGCCGGGACGTGTTCGACGAATGCGGCGGAAGCTCGATCCCCGAGATCACGCCCCTCGGCCGGCAGATGATCCTCGGCCACCTGCTCCGGCAAAACCGCACCAAGCTTCGCTTCTTCTCCCAAGTGGCGCGTCAGCCGGGCTTGGCGGCTGAGTTGGACGCAACCTTTGCCGAGCTCGAACGATCGGGGAAGAGCGCCGACGACTTGGGCGGTTTGATCTCCGACCTGTCCGAATCCAACGCCGCCGACCTTCAGCTCGCGCCGCTCCTGGACAAGCTGCACGACACGCGGCTGCTCTACGACGCCTACACAACTTATCTCGGCCAGGAACGGCTCGACCCGCACCGCCGGATGAAGCAGGTCGAGGCATCGCTCGCGCAGTGCGTCTCGCTGAAGCAGGCGACGATCTACGTCGACGCCTTTCTTGATTTCACCGACCACGAGCGACGCACATTGGTCGGCGTCGCCAAGGCGGGAGCGCGCGTCGAGATATGCCTGGCGATGGACCCGCGCAGCCCCGTGCTGGCCGACCCGCACACGCTGCCCGATGAGATGAGCCTCTTTCGCCGCACGGAGGAGGCATATCGCAGGCTTTGGTTCGCGCTGTCCGAAGCGGCGGTTGAAATCAACGAGCCAATCCGGCTCCAGACCGTCGGACGATTTAATTCGCCCGCACTGGCGGCCGTGGAACGATTGCTCTTTCGTGACCCGATCGCCCCGATCCAGGGCGCGACCGGCATCCAGCTCATCGAAGCGCCGGATCGCAAGTCTGAAGTGGATGCAACGGCTCGGCAGATCCAATCGCTGCTTCGCGGTGGCCTTCGCCTGCGCGACATGTGCGTGCTCGTGCGCGACGTGGACCGCTATCACAGCCTGATCGACGCCAGCTTCAGGGAGCACGAGATCCCTTATTTCGTTGATCGGCGTCGCACCGCCTCGCACCATCCGCTGTTGCAATTTGTCCGCAGCCTGTTCCAGATTGCCCGGCACGACTGGCCGCACGATGCGATCTTCCTGCTGCTACGAACCGGGCTGGCTGGGATCGATCTCTACGCCGCCGATGGGCTGGAGAACTATGTTCTGACTCACCACATTCGCCACTCGGTGGGATGGGAATCGCCACAGCCGTGGGGCTTTCGGCGTCGGATGATCGGCGCGGAAGAGGCCGAAGGATCCTCCCCGGCCAAACCGGCCGAAGCCGAGACCCTCCGCCGGGCGCTGGTGGAAAAGCTGCAGCCCTTCGTCCGGCTCCTTCGCGGCGATCAGCCGCTTGCTGTTCGGGACATCGCCGCCGAAATCTTCAATACCTTCGACCGCTTCGAGATTCCCGCCACGCTTGCCCAATGGATCGCCGCGGAGGAAAGCGCATCCCGTTTGGAGCGCGGCCGCGAACACGAGCAGGTCTGGGCGAACCTGGTCGATCTATTCGATCAGATGGTGGACCTTCTCGGCGACGAGCCGATGACGCCGGCCGACTTTAACGACGTGATGGAATCCGGGTTCGACCGCTTCGACCTGGCACTGACGCCGCCCACGGTCGATCAGGTGCTGGTCGGTCAGGCCGACCGCACGCGAACCGGCCGGCCCAAAGTGGTTTTCGTCCTCGGCATGAACGAGGGCGAGTTCCCCCGCCCGCCGGGCGATGGCTCGATCCTCACCGACCGCGACCGCCACACGCTGCGCCAGCGCCGGATCGATCTCGACCCCGGCTTGCAGCAACGGCTGCTGGACGAGCGCCTGATTGGATACCTCGCCTTCACCCGCGCTTCGGAGCGCCTGTTCATCAGCCGGCCGCTGGCCGACGATCAGGGCCGGCCGGCCGAGCCGTCGTCGTTCTGGCGGAGAATCGTCGAGTTGTTTCCGCTGGTTTCGCGGATCGTCGCGCCTTCGGAAGCGGATGCCTCGCCGGACCACGTTGCCACGCCGCGGCAGCTCATCACGTCGCTGATGCGATGGGTGCGCAGCAGCCCCGATCCGCTTGCTGCCGGGGCAGACCCGGCGTGGCCCGCCCTCTATCAGTGGCTCGCGACGCGACTGCCGGTGGAAGATGCGATCAAATTGTTGATCGAGCGCGCCTGGCCCTCGCTGCGATACGCAAACGACGCTTGTCTCTCGAAAGCGACCGCTGATGCCGCCTTCTCGACGCCCTTGAACGCCAGCGTCTCGCAATTGGAAACATTTGCCGCCTGCCCGTTCCGGCACTTCGCGCGCTACACGCTCGGCCTGAAGGATCGCCAGTCGCAGGAAGTCACGGTCGCGGATCTGGGCCGGCTGTATCACGACCTGCTCGAGCGCGCGCTCAAAGACGTCCTGCGCCGCCGCTCGGCGGGAGAACGCAATGCGACGCTCGAAGCCGCCCTCGAACACTTCGTGCGCGCCGCCGCCGACGGCCTTGGCCAGGAATTGATGCTCGGCAGCGCCCGCAACCGCTATCTCATGGACCGCACCGCCAAGGCGCTTCGCCGCACGGCGCTGGCGCAGCGGGAAGTCCTCAAGCGCGGGCTCTTCCGGCCGCGCCACGTCGGCGTCACTTTCGGCGCCGGCGGCGGGGGACTGCCGGCCCTCCGCGTGCAAACCCCGCGCGGCGCCGAGGCGCTGGTTCATGGGAAGATCGATCGCGTCGATTGCGTCGAAAGCAATGGCGACGCCGCCGTGATCGACTACCGCCTCGGCGAGGGCCGCCTGCGCATCGGCAGCGTGTTGCATGGGCTGTCGCTTCAACTGCTCACGTATCTGCTCGTCCTAGAATCGAATGGTGCAAGGTTGGCCGGCAAAAATCTCGATCCGGCGGCGGCGTTCTATCTGCAACTCGTCCGTCGGATCGAGGACGTCAAGCACCCCAGCGAAGCGCCGGAGCCGAGCGACCCGAAATGGCATCTGAAGCTCAAGCCGCGCGGGCTGTTCGATCGACGATGCCTGGGCGCCCTCGATCGCGAGCTGTCGAGCGGCCAATCCGAGGTCGTTCAAGCGTTCATCAAACAAGACGGCACCCTGGGCCGCCGCAACACCAGCGACGTGGCCGAAAGCAGTGAATTCCGCGAGCTATTGAAGCTGGTTTCCGCCAAGCTGGGCGAGCTGGCCGACGGCATTCTCTCGGGAAAGATCGACGTGACGCCGTATCGATTGAACGACACATCGCCGTGTCCGCGGTGTGAATACAAAAGCGTCTGCCGGTTCGACCCGGCCATCAATCGGTACAACCATTTGAAGCCGATTGGACGGGAAGAGGTCTTTGGCGGGGGTGCGGCCGATGCCTGACAAGGATCCGACCCAGCGCGTTCCCCCTCTTTCTCCCTCGCCCGGTACGCCGGGAGAGGGTGGGGGTGAGGGTTTACCGCGCGAGCCATCGTCGTCGACAACCGCGGATCTCGCGGCCAACCCTCACCCTGACCCTCTCCCGGAGTACCGGGAGAGGGAACAAGCAGCGCACCGGGAGAAAGGACAAGGCGCAAGCTCGCCGAAGTGGACTGAGGCCCAGCTTCGCGGCATCACGACCACCGGCCGCAGCCTCCTGGTTTCTGCCGCGGCCGGCTCGGGCAAGACGGCGATGCTCGCCGCGCGGTGCGCGTATCTGGTCTGCGACGCGCCGGATCGCTGTGAAGTGGACGAGCTTCTCGTCGTCACCTTTACCGAAGCGGCGGCGGCGGAGATGAAGTCGCGCATTCACGGCGCGCTGCGCGACAAATCCGCCGCCGATGACTCCGAACGCCTTCGGCGACAGGTGGCGCTGATCGACCGCGCGAGTGTCAGCACGCTCCATAGCTTCTGCGCCCGGCTGCTCCGCGAGCACTTCCACGCGGTCGGCCTCGATCCGGCCTTCACGGTCATGGATGGAGACGAGGCGGGCCTGCTTCGGCGGGAGGTGGCGCGCACCTTGTTCGACGGCCGCTACGAACTCGATGCCGCCGGCGATTTTCAGCGGTTTGTCGATGCGTACGGTGAAGGCGACGATGCCCGGCTCATCCGCCGGGTCATCGCCACGCACGAAATGCTTGCCAGCCTGGTGGATCCGCAAGCGTGGCTCGAACGATCACGCGGGCGAATCGCCGAAGCATCGCAGGGCCGACTCGAGGACTCGGATCTGGGCCGCGAACTGGTGCGCGATCTGTCCCGCGCCCTGGCCGACATCCGCGCCCGATGCAGCCGGGCGATCGATCTGGTCCGCGGGCTGCAGAAGTTTCCCAAGTATGTCGAGGCGCTGACCGAATGGTCGAACGTGCTGCGGTTCTGGGATGAAACGCTTGAGAGCGATGGGATCGACGCGCTGGCCGAGCAGGTTTCAACCCTTGAGCTGCCGCGCCTGGGCGCGGTTTCCAATTCGGTGCCGAACAAGGAACTGGCCAAGTCGGCAGTCGATTCGGTCCGCGATGCGATGACCAAGAGCGGGTTCCGCGATCTGCTGAGGTTCACCGCCGAGCAGTGGCAGGAAGGGCTGCGCGCGACGCAGCCGCATTCGCAAGTATTTCTCGGTCTGGTGGAGGACTTCGGCAAGAGTTACCGGCTGGCCAAGGACGCGTCGCGAGTCGTCGACTTTTCCGATCTCGAGCGGCTGTCGCTTCAAGTGTTAACCGACGGCACGCCGACCGACCGGCGACCGTCGGCTGCGGCGCGCTCGTTCCATGATCGCTTCAAGCACGTGTTGGTGGACGAATACCAGGACATCAACGAGCTGCAGGACACCATTCTGGCACTCCTGAGCCGCGAGTGCCTCGATAATGAGCCCGGCGCGATCGGCAATCTATTTTGCGTCGGCGACGTGAAGCAAAGCATTTATCGCTTTCGCCTGGCCGAGGCGGCTCGGTTTCTTGACCGGCAGAAACGCTTCCGCGACGAACCCGAGCTGGGCGAGTTAATCGATCTGCAAAACAACTTCCGCAGCCGCGGCCCGCTGCTCGAGGCGATCAACGCCGTGTTCGAGCGGCTGATGAGTGAATCGGCGGTGGACATCTCCTACGACGAATCGCACCGCCTGCGACCGGGGCTGAATTATCCCGCGGCCGATGGCTCCCCGTGCTTTTCCGGTGCGCCGATCGAGATGCATCTGCTGCCGGCGAAGCTTGCCGGCGAGGATGATGAGCCGCTCGACGTTTGCGATGACGAGGAGCTGGATCGCTCTGAAAGGGAAGCTGTTCTCGTCGCCCGGCGCATTCGCGAGATGATGGGAATGGACGGCACGCCCCCTGTCTGCGTCGCGGAAAAAGATGCGACAGGAGCGTTCAAGAACCGGCCGATCCGCTTCGGCGACATCGTTATTCTCCTGCGATCGATCCGTCACAAATCCGAGCAGTATGCCGAGGTGCTGCGTCGCGCGGGAATCCCGGTTCACGCCCAGAGCGGCACGGGATATTTCGACTCGACCGAAATCCGCGACATGCTCGCCCTGCTGAACGTGCTGGACAATCAGCGACAGGACATCCCGCTTGCCGCGGTGCTCCGCAGCCCGCTGGCGAATCTCCCGCGGCCGGAAGACGGCCTCGCTCGCGTTCGCATGGCCTTCCCGTCCTCCGGGGATGATGCCGTCGCGTTTCATGACGCGGTGGTGCGATATGTCGCGGAGAAGAATGACGACATCGCGGCGGCTCTGCGCGGGTTTCTTTCGCGCCTCGAACAATGGCGGCAGGCGGCGCACCGCCGGCCGTTGGCGGAACTGATCCAAACCATCTATCAGGAGACCGGCTACGTCGCGTTCTGTGCCGGCCGGCACGACGGCGAGCAGCGCGTGGCCAACCTGCTGGATCTGCAGGAACGGGCAAGCCATTTCGGATCGTTCCAGCGACAGAGCCTTTCCCGGTTCATGCAGTTCCTCGAGAGCCTGCGCGATGAAGCCGACCTCGGGCAGCCGTCGATCGCTTCCGAGGCGGATAATGTCGTTCGCGTGATGAGCGTCCATCGCTCCAAGGGCCTGGAGTTCCCCGTGGTCTTTCTGCCGGATTTGGGCAAGCGGATCAACTTTTCGGATTGTCAGGGATCGATTCTCACCGACCGATCGGCGGGGCTGGGCATGGCCGTCGTGGATGAGGAGCGGATGATCCGCTACCCGTCGCTGGCGTCGGTGCTCGTGCAGCAGCGCCTCCGGCAGCAGGCGCTGGCGGAGGAACTCCGCGTGCTTTACGTCGCCATGACGCGGGCGCGCGAGCACCTGGTGCTGGTCGGGACGTGTGACGCCGATGCGCCGTCTGGCTGGTCGAACATGTGGGCGAGCCATGTCGGCCCGTTCCCGGGCGACATGGTCCTGGGCGCCAAATGCCTGCTCGACTGGCTTGGCCCCACCGCGGCCGGCGCGGGCGATCAAGTGCTTCGCATCACCCAACATAGCGCCGAGGAAGTCGCCGCGTGGCAGGCCTCGCACGGCAAGCGGCCGGAACTCTCACCCGGGCAGTCGGCGCTTGCCGATCTTCGGCCGCTCGATCCTGCGCCGACGGTGACGGCCGCGGCGCGCGATGCGATCGATCGGCTGGCTTTCAAATACCCATTCGCGCCGTTTACGACGTTGCCTGCCGTCGAGGCGGTCACGGCGCGAACCGAAGCGCCGCGCTCGCAGCCGGCGCCGCGCTCCCAGCCGGCGCCGCGCGAGCTGGCACGGCCGCGGTTTCTGGCGGGCAAGGTGACTTCACCGGCGGACGTGGGCGTCGCCACGCATCTGGTGCTCATGCATCTCGATTTCGCGTCCAGCAATGTCGATCAAGAGATCGCTTCGATGGAGGAACGCAACCTGATCAGCCAGGAGCAAGCAGCCGCGGTGGATCGCGACGCGATCCGCTGGTTGCTGGCCAGCAAGATCGGCGCGCTCCTCAAGGCCAATGCCACGCGACTTCAACGCGAGCTCCCCGTCCATTTCGCCGCCGGCGCGACTTCATTGCCGCCTTCGACGGATCCGCAGGACCGGGGCATGATCCGCGGCCGCATCGACGTGCTGGTGCCGGGAGAACGCGGCGTGACCTTGATCGACTACAAGACCGACAACATTTCCGCCGAGCGGGTTTCGTTTCGGGCGCAGGACTATTCCGAGCAGTTGAAGCAGTACCGGGGAGCCATCGAGCGGATCACCGGCAAGCCGGTCGAGGCGGCGTATCTGGTCTTCCTCACGCCGCGGGTCATCATGTAGGGGCGAAACTCGGTCCAACAGTGCATGGAGGTCCAGTGCGGCGCGTCGGGATTGCACACGCAGAGCCGCAGAGGCGCAGAGATCGTAAAGAGAAGAGAAGGGTTACGTCGCGGATGCGGCCTGTGCAGCGCGTTGCTAGCGCCAAATTCAAACAACCCATTTAACTTCCGTCCGCATTTTGTCTTCTCTGCGTCTCTGCGCCTCTGCGTGAGTAATCAGGACTAATACGCGCGCACCAATTTCGCGCCGGGGAAAGCGCCCAGGACGATGGCTTCGTCGTTCCATCCCTGGCTGGCCTGGTGCTCGGCGCACCACTGGCACATGCCGACGCCGTGGCCGTAGCCGTGGCCTTCGGTGAAGAGAATGTCAGCGCCGTGGTCGACGGGCTTGAAAAAGCTGCTGAAGACTTTGATCCCATTTGGCCCGGCGTCGGTGTTGACGGCTTCGCGAAGGTCCTCGGCCCGGATGCTGTAGCGATAGCCGCGGGCGTCGGTCACCATGAACCGCGTGGGCCGGCCGAAGCGGCTGGTTTGTGCGATGTCGAAATGTGCGATGGGCGCGATGTCCTTGAACGCCTGCTTCCGCCAGATGCCCCAGGCGCGCAGGCGGCGCGTTAACTCAACTTTCGGAATCGCGAGCGGTCCCCAGTTGAACTTCGGCGATTCGCTGCAGCAGTTGCCGCGGTTTTGCTCTGCAAGAGGCGGGATCTCATCATCACCGAAGGCATCTGACGCCGATTGGGCGACGCCGCCGCAGCAGGAGCTGAAGTACGATTTGAAGATGACCTCCCGGCCCGGCGAGCCGAAGGCGACGACGATGCCCGCCGTCGCCTCCGTCGCCTCGCGGCTTCGGGGCGTCTCGGCATCAATGCCGCCGTAGACCTGGCTCCGCTGGTCGCTGTAAACGTCAAATGCCCGGGCCGCCCCGTCCGTGCGCGCTTCAAATAATGCGTAGGTGCGGGCGACGATCGCCTGCGCCTTGTAGGCTTCATCGTGCCAATTGGGAAATAGCTCGGAACGGAGTACGCCCTGAAGATAGCTTTCCAGATCCAGGTCATTGATGACATTGAAGCGGCCGCCGCCGACCGGAACAAAACGATATCGGCCGTGATAGGCGTGCTTGTCGATCCGCAGTGAGCCGTCGGCGGATTGTTCCAGCAGCATCTCGCCTGACCCCAGTTGGACCGTTCCGATTTGCCAGCCGCCTCCGGGAGTAAGTGAGACCGGCACGGCCGTGCCGGCCGGGAAGCGGAGTTGCTGGCCCGCGTCCTGCGAACCGATGTGGACCGTCGGCATATCCGTCGCGGAAACCGCCACCTTCTGCTGATTCTCCAGCAACAGCACGCGCACCGTCGGCGTGCCCGCGGGCGGCGCATAGCGCCCCGGCTGCTGCGCGCAGCCGCCCGGCCAGGCGAACAAAAAGCCGAAGGTAAAAATGATCAATAAACGGAGGGATGCACGCGCCGCGTGCGGCCCGGTTCCGTGGGCGACTGTTTCCATGGCGTCCCTGCCTGGAAGAAATTCAAACGGCCGCGCGACGCGCGGCCTAAGCGAGTCAATGCCTAAGCGAGTCGCAGCAGTCTACTCTCGCCGAAGGCCATCCGCCAGAGATGGTGAGCGACGATTTGTGCATACGGGTATAGCGCTTGATTGTGGCGATCCCCCCGGTTGCTTCCAGCAGGTCGCGGCGATCGTCGCCGTCAGCAGCAGCATGCCGGTGAGAAATCCGACCGTCGCGTGCCAGCCGCCCAAGTGCCAGAAGAGCCCGGGAAGAAATGCCCCGGCGGCGCCGCCGAGGTAGTAGAAGCTGGCGTATAGCCCGGCGGCCGAAGCCCGGGCCTTGCCCGCGATCAGGCCCATGTAACTTGCGGTGGCGGCCTGGCAGACAAAAATCGCCGCCGAGCAAAGCGCCAATCCCACCACCACCGCGGTAAGCGATGCGACGAGCGTGCAGGCAAGGCCCGCCGCCGCCGCGGCAAGTGCGATCAGCAGGCATCGTCGGTGGCCATATCGGTCGATGAGGCGACCGCCGATTGGAGTTACCACGACGCCCAAAAGATAAACCAAAAACAACGATCCCAACCCCACCGGCCCGAGGTTGAATGGCCGAGCCGCCAGCGGATAGGTCACGTAAGTGAATGTCGCGACCAGCACCAACAGGATGCTAAACCCCACCGCAAACGTGGCGACCAGGCCGCTGTTGTAAAGGTGCTGTTGCATGTCGCGCAGCGATGCGCCCAGGGACCGGCGGAAGACCACCTGCCGCGATGGCGGCAAGCCCTTCCACACGATGATGCCGCCGATCAAGTCCAGCACACCCAGCGCGAGGAACGACCAATTCCAGCCAAAGTGAGAGGCGATCCAGCCCGTCATGAAGCGCCCGATGACGCCCGCCAGCACGTTCCCGGTCACATACGCGCTCATCGCGGTGGCAACGTGATCGGCGGGCCACTCCTCCGCGACGTACGCCATCGTCACCGCGATGATGCCCGGCATGATGAGCCCCTGTGCGAACCGCCAGCCGATCAACCCATTGAGGCTATGCGCGGTCGAGGCCAGGAATGTGGGAATGGCCAGCAGGAAGATCGCCGAGACGATGACGGTCTTTCGCCCGATGCGCTCGGCCAGCAGCCCCGCCGCGGGCGCCGCCAGCGCGACGGCCAGGGTGGTGGCCGTCACCGTCAGGCTCGCGTGCAATTCCGAGGCGTGGAAGATCCGCGCCAGCAGCGGCAGCAACGACTGCGTCGCATAGACGCTGAGGAAGACACAAAACCCGGCAGCCGACACTGCAAGCAGGCGAAAGTTGTATGGGCTAGAGGCCGTGATAAACGTGGCGTTTGGTGCGCCGCCGATCGATCCGGTCGCGGCTTCGGCCGCTCGCAATTTGCGCGACTGCGGGCGCAGACGCGCGACTTGCAGATCCAAAATCTCCCTCGTGCTCGCAATGCTCATGGGCCTCTTCCGCCAAACGCGACAGGCGAGAATCGTCATCGCCGGACGAATGATCGGCTGTCGCGATGGATGCGTCCAATGCGTTTTATTTGCCCCGTTGATGCCGATTTGATATGGATTGCCGCATGGAGTTGCGGCAACTGGCTTATTTTGAGGTGATTGCCGAGGAATTGCACTTTGGGCGCGCCAGCCTGCGGCTATCCGTTGCCCAGCCCGCGCTGACGCGGCAGGTGCAGCAACTGGAAAAGGAACTGGGCGTGCAACTCTTCGATCGCTCGCACCGCCGCATCCGTCTGACCGATGCCGGGCAGGCATTTCTGATCGAAGCTCGCGAGCTTTTGGCCAAAGCCGAGCAGGCCAAGGATTCCGCCCGCCGCGCCGCGCTCGGCGAAACGGGCCGGCTGACGGTGGCCTTCGTCGGCTCGGCCACCTACGGCCCGCTGCCGCTCATCCTTCGAGCTTTCCGCGAACGGTTTCCCGCCGTGCATCTGTTGCTTGATGAGATGGACAGCTCGGCCCAAGGCGCCGCGCTGCTGGACCGACGAGTGGACGTCGGCTTTCTCCGCACGCCCCTGGCCGATCCCGAGCTGGCTTCCGAGACGCTATTGCGCGAACCGATCGTCGTCGCGCTTCCGCAAGGCCATCCGCTCTCGCGGCGCACGTCCGTGCCGCTGGCGGAATTGGCCGGCGAGCCGTTCGTCCTTTTCCACCGCGGCCAGCAGCCCGGCTATGCCGAAGTGGTCCTGGCCGTCTGCGCCGCCGCCGGCTTCCAACCTCGACTGGCCCAGGAAGCCATCGAAGTCCAAACCGCCATCGGGTTGGTCGGCGCCGGTTTCGGCGTGTGCCTCGTCCCCGAGGCCGTCCGCGGCCTCCGTCGCCCCGGCGTCGTCTACCGCCCCTTGGAAAGTCCGCCGCCGATGACGGAACTGGTCGCGGTGTATCGACGAGACAATCGCGGCCCCGCCGTTCGCGAATTTCTCAACGCCGTCCGCATGGGTTTTTCGCGGAACCGAGCCGCACCGGTTGCGGGGCGCCGAAGGAAGTAGTGCGGTGGTTGGGAGGGGGTGTAACTCCTCTTTGTGGCGACTTGGTGGGGTAGACATTCCTGTCTGCCCATTATCCGCTGGGACATTCTTGTCCCTTCCTCATTCCTTCAGGTCCCCTCGGCGAGAGTGAGTACACTCCCGCACTCGCGGCCCCGAGGCAGACAAGAATGTCCGCCCCACCGGGGGGATCGCCACAATCAAGCGCTACACACATGGCCAAGAATCTCGAGGCCGACAAGTACAAGACGTTCGCCGAGGCCTTGACCGATTTCCGACAACAAACCACCGCCGCCGTCACGGCGGCGAGTTCGCCAACGCCGGCTCCCTCTTTAGATGCGCCGAAGAAATAACCGGCGCATACACGAGGCTGACCGAGCAATCTTGGTTACTGGATTCCCGATGCGCCACAACTTCCGACGCGGCCGAATCGCGTCGTCTTGCGCGCCACGGGAACAGTGAAAAGCAATTAGAGTTGATACGTATCGTTCCCGTTGGCGGTCCCGTTGCCGAAGTAGAGGCCGAGGGTGTTGATGTCGTTGGCGTTCAGCACGCCATCGTCGTTGGTGTCGCCAAAGGCCCACTCGTTGCCGGTCGAGGCGCCGCCGTCGTAGTTGAGGCCCTGGATGTTCACGTCGTTGGCGTCCACCTTGCCGTCCAGGTTGAAGTCGCCGGTGTAGGTGTACTTCACGATGATGTCGTTGGACCCCAGGGTCTGGCTGGAGTTACCCACCTGCCAGGCGTGGAAGGGGCTTCCCAGATCGGTGTTGTCCACCACGGCAAGCTGCACGCTCTCCTCGCCGTCGCTGTTGTCCTGGCTCCTGGCCACGGTGCTGGTGAGGCCGTTGCCGTTCCATGCCCCGCTGTTGCGGCCGGTTTTCACCAGCCCCTGCACCGCTGCCAGGGCGTTGTAGCCATTGGGGTCGTTGCTGCCGGTGTGGACAATCAGGTCGTTGTCTTCCAGGTTCAACGTGCTGGAGGCATCGACCGACAAGGTCGGGT
>Ga0182024_10016497_pt1 | contig 14004 bp, 10 predicted proteins | sample P32metaG_FD_120480 | JGI IMG/M metagenome (GOLD analysis project Ga0182024, IMG submission 120480) | Permafrost microbial communities from Stordalen Mire, Sweden - P3-2 metaG (Illumina Assembly) | ecosystem: Environmental > Terrestrial > Soil > Wetlands > Permafrost | place: Sweden: Stordalen... | reverse complement strand
GCTGCAGTAATTTCACGGTCATTCGTCCGTCTCCGGCGGAATTTTCCGAACCGTCACGTCAGTAACGTGAAGTGATGAAAACAAACACAATCATCATCTGTGAAGGCGACCAGACCGGCCAGGAACTGCTCGTTGAGGCCCTACGCGTCCTCGAACCAAACGTATTGGGATTCGATGTCGACCTCGTTCGCTTTGACCTGTCGTTGGAAAATCGTCGCGCCACGAATAACAAGGTCATCCACGAAGCCTCGGCCGCCATGCTCGAGACGGGACTAGGACTGAAGGCCGCTACGATCACTCCGACCGAGATCGGCGGCGTGGGATCGCCGAATCGAATTCTCCGCGAGGGCATCAACGGCAAGGTCATCGTGCGCACCGGTCGACGGATTCCCGGCGTGGCGCCGGTCGTCTCGCTCTCTCACCCCGTCGTGGTCGTTCGAATGGCCGTCGGCGACGCCTACGGAGCCGCCGAGGGGCGAGACGGCGAGCCCGGAATGCGCGGTGAGTCGGCCTGGCGCACCGAGCGCATCGACCGCGGCACCTGCCAATCGGTCGCTGAATTCGCCTTCGTGACCGCAGAGTCCATGAACGGTCTCGTCTACGGCGGGCCCAAATGGACCGTGTCGGCGATCTACGAGGGAATGCTCAAAGAAGAGATGGACCGCGCCGCGAGTCGACATCCCGACGTGACGTACCATCCGATGCTCATCGACGCGGCCTACGCCGGTCTGATGACCGAACAGTGGGACCAATGCGTCGTGATTCCCACGTTGAATCGTGACGGGGACTGTATGAGCGACTTGGTGCTCGCCATGTTCGGATCAATTGCCGGGGCTGAGTCGGTGCTGCTGGCCCTCGACGACACACTGCATCCGACGACCGCGATGGCCGAAGCACCCCACGGCACGGCTCCTTCCCTCGAAGGGAAGAACGTGGCCAATCCCATGGCGATGTTGCTCGCGTGCGCGGCGATACTCGAACACGCGGGGATCCAAGGAGACGCCCGGGCCGCGGAGGCGTCGCGAACCTTGCGCAGCGCGACACTCGCCGCGGCCATGGACGGCATCCGCACCTTCGATCTGGGCGGCTCGGCTTCGACGTCTGAAGTGGTTGACGAGGTCGTCGCTCGAATGCGTAATCGTTAGCCACTTTCTTCGTCGCGGTGCTCAATCAACCGGTCGCCCGATAGGACGCTCGTGAACCGGCGGTTACGGTTGAGGAATAGAGAATGTTGTGATGCGCAGGGCTGGGACGAGGGTGAGCGAACACGGTCCCGAGACGCCAAGGTGTCAATGTCGCTGATCCCCACTGACCCGTCGATCGACGCGCTCGCCGATAGGGCCGTCGACAACGCACGAACGCTCATCCACGAAGCCGACCGTTTACGTGGCCACTCGGAGAAGGCCAATCGCCGACGGTTCTCGCGGCTGTTCCGCGACCCCCGGGCCATCGAAGTCACGATCACGCTGACCGACGAAGTGATGCGGATCCACTCGATCAAGAGCTCGATCAATATCTTCCGCCGTGCGGCGGCGCAAGCCTCCGTCGAGGGCTTCGGCGCGTTCAATGCCGCCGGACTCAAGTTCCTCGCCGCCAGTTCGCGAGTGGCACCGGGTCCGGTCATCCGCGCCGTCGCTCGGCGGATCCGTCATCTCTCCAAGGACCTGATCCTCCCCTTCGAAGACGCCCCTTTACAGCGTCATCTCCAACAACGGCGACGTGACGACATTGCCATGAACATCAACGTGCTCGGCGAGGCAGTTCTCGGAGAACGCGAGGCTGACGAACGACTCCAGCGAGTTATCGAAATGATTCGCCGCCCGCGCACCAACTACGTGTCGGTGAAGTTGTCATCGGTCGTGAGTCAGATCATCACGATCGATCGCGTGGGATCACTCGAACGAGTGACGGAGAAAATGCGAATCCTCTACCGAGAGGCCGAACAGTGGGGAGCGTTCGTCAACCTCGACATGGAGGACTACCGCGACCTCGAATTGACGGTCGCGGCCTTCAAGAAGGTCCTCGTCGAACCGGAGTTCAGCGGCATCGACGCGGGCATAGTGCTGCAGGCCTACCTGCCCGAATCACACTTGGTCTTCGCCGATCTCGTCGCGTGGTCCCAAATCCGACAACTGAAATCCGGTGGCACGATCAAGGTTCGATTGGTGAAAGGCGCCAACTTGGCCATGGAAACGACCGAGGCCGAACTCCACGGTTGGAGCGCCGCCCCGTATCGGACCAAAGCCGACGTCGACGCCAGTTACGCGAGACTTATCGACGCCGCACTCCGGCCCGAGCACGCCCACGCCGTTCGTATCGGCGTCGCCAGCCACAATCTCTTCCATCTCTCCTGGGCGCTTGAAGTAGCTCGTTCGCGAGGCGTCGAGTCACAGGTCGACGTGGAGATGCTCGAAGGTATGGCCAATTCGGAATCGCTCGCTATCGCCAAGACCGGTCAGCGCGTCTTGCTCTACGCCCCGGTCACTCGACGTGACGACTTCGCCTCGGCCGTCGCCTACCTCGTGCGTCGACTGGACGAGAACACGTCGGACGAGAACTACCTGAAGGCCGCGTTTGACATCGGCACCGACGTGCAGCGATTCGAAGAACAGAGCGACCGATTCACGGCGTCCGTTCGAGAACGACACGCGCTCTCAACGACGTCGCTTCGTCACGCGCCAACTATTCCCTCCAACTCGATCGGTTTCGCCAACGTGGCCAACTTCGATCCGACTTCCACGCGGGCCTTCGGCGACATCACCACGGCCTTCGCGACGATACGGGCCACGCCGGAACGTCAGATTCCATTGGTCATCGGTGATCGAGACATCATCACCAGCGAATTCGAGGTCGGTCACGATCCCAGCGCGAACGCACGGCCGTGGTACCGATACTCCGTCGCTGACGTCCAACAGGTCGACGAGGCCGTGCAATGCGCGTTGAACGCTCAAGAGAGCTGGTCGAGACTCTCGATCGAGGATCGTCGACGGATACTCTTCGCGAGCGCGCTGGTGATGGAAGATCAGCGAATTGAAACCATCGCCGTGATGGCGCGTGACGGCGGCAAGACCGAAGACGAAGCCGATCCCGAAGTGAGCGAAGGGATCGACTTCGCTCGTTTCTACGCGACGTCGGCCTCCGACCTCACCGACTCCACTCCGCTCGGCACGGTCGTCGTCGTGCCGCCGTGGAACTTTCCGTACGCGATTCCGGCCGGGGGCGTGTGTGCCGCGCTGGCGGCCGGCAACGCCGTCATCTTGAAACCAGCCCCCGAGGCCGTGGCCACGGCGTGGCAACTCGTCCAACAACTGTGGTCCGGCGGAGTCCCCCGCGACGTCTTGCAGTTTGTGCCGACCCGAGACGACGACAACGGACGTCATCTGATAACCCACCGCGACGTGGACGCCGTGATCTTGACGGGATCGTTCGAGACCGCCCAGATGTTCACGTCGTGGCGACCCGACCTCACGCTGCTCGCCGAGACCAGCGGCAAGAACGCCATTCTGATCAGTGCCTGTGCCGATATCGACGTCGCGGTGAAGGACCTCGTGCAGTCGGCCTTCGGTCACGCCGGTCAGAAGTGCAGCGCCGCCAGCTTGGCCATCGTGGTGCGTGACGTCTATGACGATCCCGCCTTCCTGCGCCAGTTGGCCGACGCCGTGCGAAGCCTTCGCGTAGGTCCGAGTTGGGAGCTCTCGACGTCCGTCGGACCGATCATCCGAAGTGCCGAGCCCGCGCTCGAACGCGCCCTCCACCATTTGGACCCGGGAGAGCATTGGCTCATCGAGCCGCGTCAACTCGACGAAGCCGGACTGCAGTGGCGTCCGGGCGTGAAACTCGGCGTGCGCTCCGGCTCGTGGAGTCACCAACACGAATGGTTCGGCCCGGTGCTGGGCGTCATGGTCGCTCCGGACTTCACCACCGCGATCAAATGGCAAAACCGAACCGACTACGGACTCACGGCCGGTCTCCAGTCCCTCGACGAGGCCGAGTGCGAACTATGGATGGACCGGATCCAGGCGGGCAACCTCTACGTGAACCGCGGCGTCACGGGGGCGATCGTCAACCGACAGCCGTTCGGTGGCTGGCGCCGCAGCAGCGTCGGACCGACCGCGAAGGCCGGGGGCCATCACTACGTGAACTCGCTTCGTCGTTGGGGGCCTCTCACGAATGGCGAGTCAGCCATCGAATTAGCGAGGACGTGGTGGCGTTCGACGGGCGCACAGTCGATTGACCACGCCGGTCTCAACGTGGAGAAGAACTTCCAGCGATACCGCCATCACCTCAAGTCGATTTGCGTTCGAGTGGACGACACCTTTGACGAGTCACAACGCGCCCTCATCGACATGATCGTGCGCGAAGGGGGCGTGAGCGTCTCTTACAGCGCGAACGAACCGGTGCTTCACGCTCCCGAAGCGTTCATCGAATCGCCGACCGAACTGGTAGGAAGAGTTGAGTCGATCAGTCGAGTGCGGTGGCTCTCGGCCGAGATCCCGGCGACCGTCGCGTTGTTGGAAAGCGGGGTGAGCGTCGATCCGCGTGCGCTCGTCCAGCGCGGCGACGTCGAGATGGCCCGCTGGCTGCTCGAGCAAAGCGTGTCCATCACGCACCATCGCTACGGCAACGTGAACGCCGGTCCCAAGCCGGCCTGCGAGGGCTTGGGGATCTCAGACTTCGAGGGCTAAGTCTTCGAGGCGACGGTGTCGAACCTTCGAGACGATCGTCGGATGTTCACTCGTCGTCATGGCCTCGAGCAACTTCGAAATGCTGACGGTCGCGAAATTGATGCGGTGATCGGCGACGCCGTAGGGGATAACCAAGATGTCGCCGTGGGCCATGGCCCCGCAGGTGTACACCACGTTGGGGACGTAGCCGTCCTGCTCTTCGGGGGCGGCGGTGAGGAGGGGCTCTTTGAGCGCGGCCACCATCCTGGTGGGATCGTCGAGGTCCAGCAAGACGGCGCTGATGCTGTAGGTGCGCATCGGTCCGACGGCGTGGGTGAGCACCAACCAACCGGCACTGGTCTCGATGGGCGATCCGCAGTTACCGAGCTGGACGACCTCCCAATCCCACTCCGGTATTTGGAAGGTCACGGCGCGTCCCCAGTGTCCCAGCGTGTCCGAGAAGCAGACCGCGTTCGTCTCGCGGTCGAAGCGCGTCAGCGCGACGTACTGGTCATTGATGCGACGGGGGAAGAGCGCCAGCCCTTTGTTGGGCGCCGCGGCGCCCACGACCGGTGAGGCGTCGAAGGAGATGAAGTCATCGGTTCGCAAGAGCTGTTGGGTGATATGCACGCCGTCGAAGGCCGTGTAGGTGGCGAGGTACGTCGTGGTGCCGTCGGTGTCGGTGAAGTGGACGAATCGGGCGTCTTCCATGCCGTGCGCTTCGGCCGTCATGACCGGCCAGAGCACCCGCTCCGAGATATCGACCTCGGGGTCGAAGTGGACGCCGTAGCTGCAGGCCGCGATCGATCGGTGGTGACGCGCGATGGTGTGCGCGTCTTGACGGGTGTCGTACTCCGAGATCAGGATCTCGAGGCGCGCTTCGAGTTCTTCGATGGAGAACACCAGCGGCAACTCGTCCAGGACGTACGCCGAACTCTCTCCGTCTTGACCCATCGCCTTGAGTCGGGCGTGAAAGACGTCGCGGTGGAAGATGCCGTCGCGCGCCGTACCGATCATCGGATACGGTTCGCGTTCGTCCAGGGTGATCTCGCCGTCGGAGGTGACGAGACCGGTGCGAAAACCGATGCTCGATCGATGTCCTTCACCGACCCCACGAAAACTCATCACGAATCGCACCGCGCCGTCGGGCACGTCGGTCTGATCGGGGTGCACGACCATGCTGGGATTGCAGACCGCGGCGGCCTCGATCGAATACTCGTGGGTGAACGACGCCCCGAGCAGGAGCCACCGCTCCTCGCTCAGGTCCTCTTTCGGGTCCAACCGGTTGCTCACCCGTTCGGCGTGTTGACTGAACACGGCCACGATGTCGCGGTGCCGGCGCCCGAATCGCTGGACGACGTCTTTCAGTCGCCGGCGCACGTCGGCCTCGGGCAAGGCCACGATTCGCTTCACCACGTTCGACGCGCGTGACTCGGCACCGCCCATCTCTTGACCGGCCACGAAGAGCAGCGCCACGACTCGTGACGAGTCGGGGACGATATGGACATCGGTGCGTGACGCGAGGGCGTTTTCTTTCATGTAGAGATAGTTTGGTGCGCAAAGGCCTGCTGACGGGTTGATACCAGCGCCAAAGTTGATTCCGCCCCTTGATTCTGATTGGCGACCTCGGCGTGAAGGCCGTCGAAGCCCCCACCCGTCAAGGGATCCCACATCATGACTTTCGCGTCATTGTCGCCGTCAAACCACGCATTCGCCATTCGGATGCCCTCGAGCCACTGCGGTGAATCGTCGACACTCAGCGCCCGGGCACAGGCGTCGGCCATCGTCGACACCTCAATGGGCTGTTGATCGAAGCGAGGGCCGTCGTCGCCGGGTCCCGAACCCTCCGCGGGCGTCACCGAGAGGTGTCCGTCGCGCGTCTCACGCGTCAGTAGCCAGCCGAGTAGGTCGAGTCCTCTCGCGACGAGCTCGGGACGCTCGAGGGCGACGCCGGCCGCGATCATCGCGTCGGGCAGCAACGCGTTGGCGTAGTAGAGCCGGGCTTGGGGCCACGGCCAGGCGGGGTCGTCGCTTGCGACCAGCGGCGCGTCGGCGAAGTCACTCAGCAACGAACGAGCCGCGGCGTTCGTCGGATAGGCCCCGAGAACAGCCGCGGCACCTAGCGCGGCGAAGGCCATGGACCTCGGGTACTGGGAACGTTGTTCGGCGCCGCGTTCGAAGAGTGAGAGCGCCGGTCCGGCGATCGCGAATTGCTGGCTGGCCGCGGCCGTTCCCAGTCCCCAGAGGCTTCGTCCCCAACAGTCCTCGGTCGATCCTTCGCTGGTCCACGTGCCGTCCGCCGATCGACGATTGCGACAGTCCCCGTGAGGTCCCATCGCGTCGCCGACGAAGGCCAACGAACCCTGGGCCAAGGACCGGACCGAGGCGTTGGGACTGGGTTCGCGAGCGCTGACGACGAGCACGCGCGCCACGTCGTCGACGCAGTACCCATGTTCGCGTCGAGGGATGGCGTGCTCGGCGTGTTCGAAGGTGCCGAATCGGTCGGTCAACCGGACCAAGTGGTCGAAACGCGGGCCGTCGGTCATCGATTGGCCGACAGTGGTGCTCGATTGTCGAGTAACTCTTCGCCCAGGGCGGCGTAGCGAGAGGCGATGTGGGGCCACGCCAGTTCCGGAGCGAGCCGTCGGGCTTCAGCGGCCATGGCACCGACCAGTCCGGGCGCCGTGAGCACCTTTCGAATGGCGTCGGCCAGCGCTTCGGGGTCGCGACGCGGCACCACGATGCCGGCCCCGCTCGAGAGCAGCTCCACGGCGTGCGGAAAGGCCGTGGCGATTACCGGACGTCCGGCCGCGATGGCGTCGACCAACACGCCCGAGGTCACCTGGTCCGGCGAGTCGTAGGGCAAGATGACCATGGTCGATTCGCTGATCAACTGGGCGAGCGACGCCAACGATCGATACTCCGGGTCAAAGATCACGTCCACGTGAGCGTCCTTGGCGCGTTGCATCAACATGTCGCGGTACACGTCGCCCTCGTACTCGTGAACCTTGGGGTGGGTATTGCCCGCCACGACGTAGATCGGCCGGGGTCGCAGGTCGTTCAGCATCGCGAGGGCGTCGATCGCCCACTCAATACCCTTGCCCGGGCCGAGGAGTCCCCAGGTGAGCAGTCGTGGTCGCTCCTTCGAGTCCACCAGACGTACCGCACTGGAAACGGCCGCGCCGTGAGGAATGACCGAGATCTTCCTCGTGTCGACGTCGAAATTCGAACAGAGACGGACCCGGCCCGCTTCGGTCATCACCACCACGGCGTCGGCCGCGCGAACGACGGCTTCGAGCACCGAGCGCTGGTGCGGTGTCGGGTGCTCGAGCACGGTGTGGGCGACGACGATGGTCGGTCGATCGATTCCTTCCAGGACCTCCACGATCGACTCGCCGTCGGGCCCGTCGTAGATCCCGTATTCGTGCTGGACAATGACCACGTCGGCTCGATTGAGCGCGTCCATGGCGTCCACGGTCTCGGCGCCGTCGGCGCCGTTCAACTCGGCCACGACAATCTTGGCCGCCGGTTCGCCGTCAGCGCCGACGCGCACGATACCGACGTCGTCACCGTATTCGTAGAGACCGCCCGACAACGCCGCGGCGAACGTGGCGATGCCGCACTGCGTCGGCGGGTAGGTCGAGACCATCGCGTAGCTACGCGTGTGGTGGTCGTTAATGGGCGCCTCGTCAAACACGCGGGCCTCCGGGGGAATGATCGTCAACGTCCTGTCGCTCATCCGAAATACTTCGAGAAATTCGGAATCGTGTCATTGGTCTCCTTTCATCTACGCATTCATTACCCGGTCGTCAACCCATCGACGTTGCCCGTATCGTCCTCTGGACTGCCCGCCGCGAGGCGAACGAGCCGCAGACGACGATTCAACTCGGCGATTCGAACGACCGTCGAACCCGAGATCGGCGCCTCTGATGAGCTGGCAGCCTGTTTGACTTCCGGACCCAACCTACCGGCATTGCGATGCCTCTTGTCCTTGACCCCGACGCGTGCGTGAACGCACGGTTAACAAAGCGAACCATATAAAAATTTCGCGTGGTATTTCGCCCAAATGGCCCGCAACGACGACTCGAAGATTGGGCCGCGTCGATGACCGCGGCGTTACTCGAGGACCTCAGTCCATGAAGGCGCCGCCGTTGACCGAGATCGCCTCGCCCGTGATGAACTCGGCGTCGTCACTCGCGAGAAAAGCCACGACTTTCGCAACGTCCTCCGGCGTCTCGAGCCGCGCCAGGGGCGTATCGTCGATCCACAGTTGACGCACCGTGTCGGGGTCGACGCCGCGCAGGTCGGCCTCCCACTGCAGCTCGCGGGTCTGCATGGGCGTCGCGACGAATCCCGGACAGACGCAGTTCACCCGAATGCCGTGCGGCGCGAGTTCGAAGGCCATGGCCTGGGTGAGACCGAGTACCGCGAATTTGCTAGCGACGTAGTCCGAGAGGAACGGCACCCCTCCCTGTTTGGCCGCCATCGAGGCCGTATTGATGATCCGCCCGGGCGTCGCGAGGGCGATCATGGCCCTCGCCGCGGCCTGGCCGCAGTAGAAGATGCCGTAGGTGTTGACTTCGAAGGTGCGTTGGAGATCGGTCGGCGACACGTCCACGAAGCGCTGCATCTTGGAGACACCGGCGTTCGCGACCCAGACGTCGAGTCGAGCGTGCTGGGCGACGACGGTGTCGACCACGGCGTCCACGGCGTCGGGATCGGTCACGTCGAGACGTAGGGCTTGCGCGCTGTCGACACGCGACGCCGTCTCTTCGGCGCTCGTGAGGTCGATGTCGGTCGCCACCACGTGAAAACCGCGTGCCCCGAGGGTGGTGGCGATCGCCGCCCCGATTCCCGATCCCGATCCGGTGACGACAGCGATTGGTCGTGTCATTGCGAACTCCTTGCGAGTGAATGAGAAAGAGATGTGGTTAATTGGTTCAGCTGATGAAACTGAAGGTATCGCTCGTCGTAGATCTCGACGTGCGCGGGGGTCGGCGCGATGACCTCTCCCGCCTCGAGGGCGCCCACCACGTAGTTCCAATCGGCGATGACGCCCGTGCCCACCCCCGCGATGACCGCCGCGCCGTAGGAGGCCCCGGGATGATCGACGATCGACACCACGTCACGATTCAACACGTCGGCCAAGATCTGGCGCCACAGCCGCGACTTGGATCCCCCGTTGGTGACGCGCGTGGTACCCAGAACGAGACCGTCTTGGGCGAAGACGTCAAAGTGCGCGCGAAAGCCGTAGGCGATCGCCTCCAGGAATGAACGGTGCAGGTCCCCACGGGTCGTCCCGAGGTGCAGTCCGATCACGGCGCCGCGCAGGTCGGGGTCGTGCAGCGGCGTCTTTTCACCCAGAAAGTACGGCAACGTGATCAAGGCGCCCGGTTGGCTTGCGGTGGCGGCTTCATCCAATTCGGCCAACGGGACGTCGAAGAGACTCTGTTCCCAACGCAACATCGAACCGCTGGTGGCCATGCAACCGTTCGGCAACCACTTGCCGGGGATGGGATAACGGTCGAGATAGAGACGCGCATCGAGAAACTTCTCATCACTCACGGCCAAGATGTCACCGGATCCGCCCAGTTTGATGAGACAGTCACCCTGATCGACCAGTCCGGCGCCGTAGGCCGAGAGGACGTGATCGGCGCCGCCGACCACGATGGTCGTCCCGACCCGAAGACCGGTGGCCGCGGCCGCGGCCGCGCTGACCTCTCCGACGACCTGTCCGGGTCGTGCGACGTCGAGCAACTGGGGCCAGGTAACGGGCGTCGCGGCCCGCACCGCTTCGAGGGCGACACCGTCGAAGTCGTAGAGGCCGCTCTCGATCGCCCAGTTGTATTCCACGTGCGCCGAAGCGCCGAGTGCTCGAGCGAACCAGTCGTAGGAGCCCTGCAACGACGTGGTCTTTGACCACACGTCGGGTTCGTGTCGCGCCAGCCAGAGGGCAGTGGGGGCGACCGACTGTTGGGAGAGAACCGAACCGGTGAGTGCCAACAGATCGAGACCTCCCAGGGCAGCGCGCACCTCGTCGATCTCCTTGGTGGCTCGAGCGTCATTTTGCAAGATCACTCGCCGAAGCGGCTGGCCCTGCTCGTCGACGGCGACAATCGCCGGCACCATACCGGTCACCGCGACGGCGGCGACGGCGTCACCGGAAACGGCGGCGGCGTCCAAGAGTCGCGGCACGAGTTCGCACACGGCGTCCCACCACTCGCGGTGATCGGCCTCGGCCCAGCCCGGGTGATCGCTGAAGAGGGTGACGTCGTGGGCCTGCGTGGCGACGATTCCGCGCGCCACGTCGAGCAGCACGGCCTTCACTCCGGACGATCCGAGGTCGATCCCGAGGAGCAGGCGGCGTCCTTCAGGCACTCCGCGCCGCATCGACGAAGCGCTTCACCCGTTCGGGGTCGACTTCATTCCACGTGTAGCCGTCGCGCTTCAACGAACTGCCGACGATGCAACCGTCGGCGAAGCGAAAGAACTCCTTGATGGTCTCGGCGCGCGCGCCGGTGTTCAAAAGTACGGGCACGGTCTTGTCGAGCGCTTCGCGCACTTCGGCCACGGTCTTCACGTCCGGCTCGGTTCCGGCCATGGGTCCCGAGACCAAGATGACGTCGGCCAGACTCGAGACGACCGTCGAGCGTGCCAACTCAGCCGGGGAACGACTCCCGGTGTTCGACGCGAACTCCGGGGTGACGTTGGCGAAAATCGCCAGGTCGTCACGACCAAAGCTCCGGCGATTGCGCAACAACGTCGCGGCGTCGGGATGCCACGGCCCCATGTCCGACTCCCACGAACCGGTGATAACCTCGCGCATGAACGAGGCACCGCTGCCGACCGCGATCGCTAACGCGCACTGGGCGTCCCAGAGGAAGTCCACGCCGAAGGGTCGGTCGCTCGGCTTGCACTCCGTCACCACGCGCGTCATGACTGCGGAGGCTTCCAGTCCCGCTTGAAGTTGATAGGGCCGGTCGCCCTCGTTGCAGAACAACAACGCGTCGAACCCTCCCTCCAGCAAGATTTCCGCGTCGCGTCGCACCTGGTCGATGAGGCCCTGCACACCCTTTTCCTGGTCAAAAAGGGGTGTCCCCGGAAGCGGCGGCACGTGCGCCATGGCGATGAGCGGTTTGGCGACGGTGGGAAAAATTGAAGTGAATCGACTCACGTTGAACTCTCCTTCGTATAGGGCTCGACGTGCAAGACCTCCACACCTTGGTCCTTAATGGCGCGGATGATGTCTCCGTCTGGTGACGCGTCGGTCACCAAAAGGTCTACAACTTTGAGCGCGGCGACGCTCACGAACGCGACGTGTCCAATCTTGGACGCGTCGGCCAGCACCACCACGCGCCGCGCCGCGCCGAGGGAAGCCTGCTTGACCATCGCGTCGTCCAGGTTGTATTCGCTCAGACCCTTCTCAGTGCAGACGCCGGCGACCCCGAGAAAGAGCGTGTCGCAGTTCAGGTCGCGGTATGAGGCTTCGGCTCGCGCGCCCACCAGACTCATTTCGCCGCTTCGAAGAACGCCACCGGTCACGATCGTACGAACCTTGGGCTTGCGATCGAGCTCGGAGGCGATGAGGAGGGAACTGGTGATGACGCTGAGCGACAGATCAGGTCCGATGGCCTTCGCCATCTCGAGCGTGGTCGTTCCGACGTCCAAGATCACGGTCTCGTCCGGATGTAAGAGTCCGGCGGCCACGGCACCGATCCTCCTCTTGGCGTCCGATCGAAAGGCGCCGCGTTGCAGGATCGGCGGCTCGTAGGAACGTCCCTGCGTCGAAATGGCCCCGCCGCGCACCCGGCGAGCCAGTCCCTCGACCTCGAGCAGTTCCAGATCGCGACGAATCGTCATCTCCGAGGTGCCGAAGGAGAACGCCAGTTCGGCGATCGACGCCTCCCCATTTACCTTGAGCCTCTCGGCGATCGTGGAGCGTCGGTCCCGAGATTTCATCGCCCAATAATATGAGAAAAATTCACAGGTCTTGAGAGAATCACGGGTTATTCCTTCGAAATGGGACATTTTCTGTGTATAACACTGTGAATAAGGTTCAATTCGGCCCGAATGAGCGGGAGTCATCATCCACCAAATTGTCAAGTGATCGGTCCTGTACGCTCCGTGTGGCACCGGAAGCGGTGACGTCGTGGGGAGCGAAGATGACCAAGGTTTCAGAGTTTCACACCACTGGCGTCGAGGACGTGGACGAACTCGTCTATCACACTCAATCCGAGTGTCCCATCGGGCAAGAGATCAAGAAAAAGGGAACGTCTGCTCCGGGTAAAGGCTATTTCCGCACCCTCTGCGTGAAGTGCCAGAGCATCGAGGAAGGCTGGGAAGCCAATCGACCGCTCTGACGGTGGCGACGAGTCCCCTAACAGCGTGTGTCCTATTTGGACCCACCGGTTCGCCTTGACCAACTGAACCACATTCGCTCAGCAGTGCTTGCTCACCGTCCGAACTCCTAGACGATGCTTCGTCTGAGTACTCGGTTCCGACCCAGGACCCTCATCACGTTGTCGTGATGGTTGTGCGGGTGACGATCGGCTCTTCCCGCGTGCTTCGCGGTGCAGATCCCAGCGGGATCAGGCTGAGGAGAGAAGCGGAACGCGCGTTGGGTCCAAAACTGTCACGGCGGTCGGTTCTCTGGGTTGCCAGCGGGCGAGGTTGATTGCCGCGTTGAGGTCGCGCTCGATGACCAATCCGCAGGATCCACACGAATAGGTCCGAGTCGACAGGTCGAGGTTGTTCTTGACCTCGCCACAACCCGAGCACGTCTTGGAACTGGGAAAGAACCTATCGGCTACTCGAACCTCGACTCCGTGCCAGCTGGCTTTGTAGTGGAGCTGGCGGGAAAGTTCTCCCATGGCGGCATCCGAGATCGCCCTCGCCAAGTGGCGATTCCTCACCATTCCCGCGACGTTGAGGTCCTCGATCACGAGTACCTGGCAACGCTCAATCAGGGCCTTGGAGGCTTGGTGGACGAGGTGTCGTCGGGTGTTGGCAACCGTGCGATGTCGCTTGGCGAGCCGGGCCCTCGCTCGTTGGCGACCGTTGGACCCCGGTGTGGTTCTGGCCAGGGCTTGGTTAGCCGCCTTGAGCAACGCGTGTGCGTGCTTCAGTGTTTTCACCCCCTCGAAGCTCTCGAGGGGAACACCGTTCGCGTCCGCGGCGACGCAGAGGGAGATGATCCCTCGGTCGACCCCGACGGGGACGGCGTGACGGTTGGTGCGACTGCGCTCGGCCGGGTGGAACTCGGCCGCCACACCGGTCAGTGACACAATCCAGCGACCGGCGCGCTGGGTCAGCGTCGCCGAGTACACCTGGAAACGACCGG
>Ga0182024_10016496_pt1 | contig 14004 bp, 11 predicted proteins | sample P32metaG_FD_120480 | JGI IMG/M metagenome (GOLD analysis project Ga0182024, IMG submission 120480) | Permafrost microbial communities from Stordalen Mire, Sweden - P3-2 metaG (Illumina Assembly) | ecosystem: Environmental > Terrestrial > Soil > Wetlands > Permafrost | place: Sweden: Stordalen... | reverse complement strand
GTTCCTGGTGCCGGCGGTTTATCTGCTGATTCACGGCGGTCGCGAAGAGCAGTCCACGATTGCAGAGGAGGCATAGAAGATGACGCATCGCACAGGATCATGGACGACGATCGCAAGCCTGTTTCCGCTCGCGATCGTCGCGTCCGCCTCACTGTGGGCACAAAGCGCGCCGGGCAGTGAGCTGCTTCCCGATGCTCCAGCCGGTCCCCTGCTCGCATTGGCGCAGCAGGTTGGACTCGCGGCGCCCGGCCTTGCCAGCCAACTGCCGACGGCCGCGCCCGACGGTCAGGCGGCCGAAGCGCACCCGCGCCTGACGCTGCTGGACGCCGAGGCGATGGCGATCAAGAACAATCCGAGAGTGAGTGTGGCCCGGCTGCTGGCGCTGGCTCAGCATCAGGCGGTTCGCGAAACCCGATCCGCCGAGTTGCCCACGGCAACTGCCGCCATCACCGCGGAGGAGGCTCAGGACGCCTCGCGGATCTCCGCGGGATCGCTCACGACATCGCGGCTGTTTACTCATGCCGGAGCCGGTGGAGGACTCACGCAACTGATCACGGACTTTGGCAGGACCGGGAATCTTGTCGCGTCTTCAAAACTCCGTGAGAAGGCGCAGAATGCGAGCGCGCTGGCAACAACGGAAGATATCGTGCTTGCCACCGACCAGGCGTTCTTTGACGCTCTCGAGGCCCAGGCGCTGCTCAAGGTTGCGCAACAGAATGTGAGCACGCGACAGACCACCGATACGCAAGTGGATCAGATGACCAGGAACAAACTGAAGTCGACGCTGGACCTGAGCTTTGCCAACGTAAATCTGTCGCAGGCGAAGTTGTTGCAACTGGATGCCGAGAACAACTCCGCATCGACGATGGCGGCGCTCGATGCGGTGCTCGGCCTCGACCGCCCGGTGGCATACGACCTGGTTGAAGACGCCACGACGTCGAGCGCGCCCGCAGCCGACATCGATCGCCTGGTGCAGCTTGCAATCGCGCAGCGGCCGGACCTGCAGGCTCTCACTTTCGACCAGCAGGCAGCGGTCAAGTTCAGCCGCGCCGAGCGCGACCAGATGCTGCCGGCAATCACCGCCGCCGGAACCGCTGGAAGCGTGCCCATCCGGCCCGCGGCATATTATCTGAACAACTGGTGGGGCGGAATCGGCGTGAACATGAGCATTCCGGTATTCAACGGTTTTCTCTACTCGGCGCAGGCCAAAGAGGCCTCTCTTCGCGCCCAGGCGGACGCGGAACAGAGCCGCGATCTGCGCGACCGGATCGTGCGCGATGTGCGCACCGCATGGCTCGCGGCCAACACAGCCTGGCAGCGCGTCGCCGTCACCGCGGAGTTGCTCAACGAGACAAACCTCGCGCTCTCATTTGCGCAGACGCGCTATAAGCTGGGACTGAGCTCGATCGTCGAGCTGAGCCAGGCGGAGTATCAGCAGACCGACGCGGCGATTGGAAATACAAACGCGCAGTATCAATACAAGCTCGCTCTCGCGACGCTCAACTATCAGGTCGGGGCAACGCCATGATCGGGAATGCGAAAAGATTCACACAACAACACGTGTTCGACGGGCGGCGTCCGGCATGAGCGCGCTTGCGCTCTCTCTCCTCATCTGCCTCACCTCGCTGGTGGCCGGATTCCTTGGCGCGCTCACCGGCCTTGGCGGAGGAGTGGTCATCGTTCCCGTACTCTGTCTCGTGTTCAAGGTCGACCTGCACTATGCGATTGGAGCCTCGCTGGTCTCGGTCATCGCGACCTCCTCGGGTGCAGCCGCGGCTTACGTGCGCGAGGGATACTCCAACATACGCATCGGAATGTTTCTCGAGGTCGCGACCACGCTTGGAGCGCTGCTGGGCGCATACCTAGTGGCGCTCGTCTCAGCAAGTTGGATCGGCGTGATCTTCGGGCTGGTTCTGCTCTACTCAGCGTGGGCGTCGGTGACAAAGGCCTCCAGCGTCCCGAGGACGGCCGCCCAGGACGCGCTCGCGATCAGGCTCAACCTGAGAGGCGACTTTCCCGTCGACGGCGGCCAGCAGGAGTACATCGCCGCGCATGTCCCGGCGGGCTTCGGCGTCATGTTTCTAGCCGGCACGCTTTCAGGGTTGCTAGGAATTGGATCGGGAGCCGTGAAGGTGCTGGCGATGGATCACGTCATGCGATTGCCGTTCAAGGTTTCGACGACGACCAGCAACTTCATGATTGGTGTGACGGCCGCCGCCAGCGCCGGACTGTACCTGAGCCACGGCTACATCGTTCCCGACCTGGCGATGCCGGTGATGCTGGGCGTGCTGGCGGGGTCGGTGGCCGGCTCTCGCGCGCTGGTAATCGCGCAGGTCAAAACACTGCGCTGGGTATTCGCCGCCGTGATTGTCGCGCTTGGCGCAGAGATGATTTTCAGCGGAATGACGGGGAGGCTTTGAATCATGATTGAAAGCGATCATAGGCTCGAAATCGCCATGGGCCGCATGTTGCAGGCTGGAGTGACGGTTGCGGCGCTCGTGGTGCTCGCAGGCGGCGCTCTCTACCTGGCTCAATTCCGCGGACCGGCCCCCGATTATCGACACTTCCACGGCTCACCGCAGGCGTTCAAGAGCCTCGGCGCGATTGTCGCGGGCGGGGGCCGTCTCGACAGCACAAGCCTGATCGAGTGCGGAATCCTTCTGCTGATTGCAACGCCGGTCTGCCGGGTCGCCTTTGGAGTGATCGGGTTCTCGCTGCTCAAGGACCGTTTCTACGCCGCCGTAAGCGCGGTCGTATTGGCCATTCTGCTCTTCAGCTTCTTCTTGAGGAGATAACCTGCCATGCAAAAGACTGGCAATGCGCCCGCTCTGAACTTGAAAACCGTCATCTACGCGACCGACTTCTCGCCGGATTCACAAAACGCGGGCCTCTACGCGGCGCGGATTGCAGCCTGCTTCTCCGCTACGCTGTTGGTTGCCCACGCATTCACTCTCTCGCAGGCAGCCATGGAGGTCGAGAGCGGCGATCGTCTGGTCAGCAGGCAGCGAAAGGATCTGGAAGCACTGCTCGCGCGGAAAGCATCGCTTCTCGCATCGGATGCGGTGAAAGCTGTTCCTGTCCTGCTGGACGGCGAACCGGAAGATGCATTGCTCAAGCTCGCCGATCTGCATGGACCCTCAATGATCGCGCTGGGAACGCATGGCGGCGGCGGGATGAAACGAAAGCTGATCGGGTCTGTCGCCGAGAACCTTCTCGAATCGACTCATTGGCCGGCACTCACCGTAGGTCCGCATGTCCCCCTGGTATCGTCGAAGACTCTTCCGTTCGAGCGAATCCTCTACGTCGCGAACTTTACTCCGGAGGCGGCCAACGCTGCGGCTTTCGCGATCTCTTTCACGGAGAGGCTAGGCGCGTCGATCGACGTACTGCACGTGATTCCGGCCGAATCCGGTCAGGATCAGGAGCAATTATCCGATCTGCGAAGCCGTTTCTTCAGCGCCCTGGAAGGCATGGCGCAGCAACATGGCGGAGATTTCTGCGATCCAAAGACCTTTGTGGAGGTGGACGAATCGCACGATCGAATTCTCAAGCATATTGCGGAACGAAAGATTGACCTGCTGATCCTGGGCATACGGAAAGCCTCGCTTTTCGGCCTCGAGATGACCGGTTCATTCGCCTTCCAGATCGTCGTGAATGCTCAGTGTCCGGTTTTGACGATTCGGCACTGAGCCGAGACAGGCGGCGATGAAGCGCAAGATGGGTTGACCCTCGGCTGAGACAAACGATTTCAGCAATTTCCCTCACGCTGTAGACGAGTCCTTTGGGAAACGTCACCCGCGCGCAAAATGGGCGCCGCGGCGATTGAAGCGGCCTGCAAGAATCCTCTCCCGCGCAATCGGCTCACTTCTCTCAATCCGAATACTCATTGCGGCCCCGCCACCCCAACAGGATGCATTGAGGGATGGCGGGGCTGTCGTCTTTTCCTACTGCGTTGCCGCGGTGTAGGTATAGTCGATGTGGCTATACGCGCCGTTGACCTCGTAATAGAGTCGTGCGTAGATGGTCTCGCCATTGATGGGCAGGTACTTGGCCGTCACCGAAGTGGCTGCCGTCGGGCCTGAGGAATACAAGTTGTTGGTGTTTACGCCGGTCGAGCCTATCCATAGCTGGTATGCACTGGCACCCACTGTTCCTGCCGACCACGTGAATGTGACCGTGGAGCCGGGCAGCGTGCCGCTGGGCGCGGGAGTCGTGATCGCCGGCGCGGTGGCAGCCGTGTAAGTGTAGTCCACATGCGTCCAGATGGCGTTGCGATAGGTCCACAGGCGCGCGTAGATCGTTTCCCCGTTCAGCGGCAGGTAGTTCACGGTGGCCGAAAGGAACGATGTGTTGAACACCGGGCCCGATGAGTAGAGGTTGCTGGAGCCTGCGCCCGTCGAACCCACCCAGAGCTGGTAGCCCGTGGGCCCGTTTCCGGCCGACCAGGTGAACGTGGCGCTCGAGCCGGGTAGCGTGCTGCCCTGCGCGGGCGAAGTCATGGCCGCGTCCGCCATGGCCGACGGGGTGCATCCGGCCAGCGTGAAACTCTCGATCTGCGTTGACCAGTTGTCGGTGCCATCCATGGGTTGATACTGCTGGGTGTAGTAGAAGGTGCAGTCGTCGCTTGGATCGACGGTGAGCATGGCGCGTTGATTCCACTCCGGCGTGGTCTGCGAGCCGTTGCCGGGATTGAGCGGAGTTTCATTGCCGAGCGTGTTCACCGGGTCTCCCGGCGCCCTGCTCGAGACATACTGGCTGGGCCACGTTTGCAGGTTGGACAGGTTATAGGCAACCGCAATATTGCCGGCGCTGTCCTCGGCGATGCTGGGGTTGAAGCGGTAGGCCGCCGTCGGCAGTTGCAGCTCGCCCTCCTGATACATGTAGAGGTCGCCGTTGGCGGTTACGCGCGCCTCATAGAAAATCGGCGTCGTTATCGTCTCGGTATTTTCGACAGACAACAACGACTGATAGCTGCCGAAGTTGCGATAGGGCATGCGGCCCAGGACATGGCTTCCGTGGGGATTGAGAGTCTTCCCGTCGGGCTGTTGAATGCATGGCGCTCCGCAAGCGATGCCATAGTTGGGCTGGGGCAGCATGATGACGAAACTCAGCGTCGTATCCTGCGAGTCGGCCCAATTCACATGAAACTTCCAGAAATCGAGCGCATAGAAGTTCAGGTCGTCCGCGGCAAAATACGCGGGCGCGCCCGCGGGCGGCGGAGTTGTGCCATCGAAGTCGGAGATGATCGGGCTGTAATATTCCTCGTCGAGCTGGATGCACTGAATGCCGGAACTCTGGCCCTGCAACATCTGGGCCCGGTTCAAGGCGCAGAACTTCGCTCCCAGGAAGGTGGTACCGGAGTACATATCGAAGCCCATGTAGTAGCCATCGGACCAGACGCCGAGCTTGGCGTTCTCATTCTCCCAGGCGGCGTTGACCGAGCCGATCGTGAAGGAATAGCGATTCCATGTGCCTGTGGCGTCGGCGCTGGTTGAGACGGCGACGCACTGATAGTACGGACCGCCCTCCGGAGCCGCATGCTGGCTCACCACCCAGCGGTTGGCCAGCTTGTCGAAATTCACGGTCGGCTGGCCGTCGTTTCTGGTCTCGCAGGGGCCGCCGAAGCCGCTCCAGAGGGTGTTGCCGGCCGCCGGGCCATACAGGGCATTGCCGGTGGATTTGGAGAAGACGGCGAACGCATCGTCGACCCATTGCAGATACTGCGTGGTTCCCACCGCGCCGGTAGCGTCGGAGGGCGTGCTGGCCGGCGTAAAGCCGCCATCGGGCCCGTTGAAATAGTTGCCGACGCCGGCGAGATTGAAGATGCCAAGCGTGGTTGCAGCGCCGGTCGAGCCATTCACCAGTTCGGGCGTAGCTTCAGAAGCGGCGGCGTCGGACGACAATCCTTTTGTTCCTGCCGGAACCTGAAGATCCTCAACCTTCTTGTGAGGGGGAGAGGGCAGCGGCCGGGTGTCGCGCAGCGGCCTGGAAACATCGTGGTGAACATCGGCGCCCACGGTCACCTCGCCATAGCCTGAACCTTGACCGCCTTTCTTGGCTTGAGCAGTCAGCAGGCCGGTGAGGCTGGCCACAGCCAGCGCGAGCGAGAGTGAACGGAGAGTGAAATGCAGAATCCGGGACATGAAAATGAACCTCCACAGTCTTAAGCGACGGGTGGGTCGATTTTCCCTCACTTTTTTTCGAGGATTTGTTTGCCGCATTCCTTCGAGGAACGTTTCGATCGGTGACATGAAAATCTCCTTTGTGCCTTTGCGGCTCAAGACATTCAAGACTGTGTGTTCGGCCGAAACAAAGTTGTCCCGGCATGACGGCTCAAGTAAAATGGGCGGCGTACGGGGGAACTTGCGGTTGCCGGGCAGAAGCTGTCTGCAAGGCCCGTCTCCGGGCTCACAGTATTAAGCGACGCCGCTCGCGGAATCCCCTCAGCCTGCACGAAGAAATCTGAGAATTGCCCGATGGAACTCGACCGATCTTCCATTACCGTGCTCTTGCAGCAGTCGCGGGGAGGCAACAAGGCGGCCTTCGACGAGCTGATCCCCGTCGTTTACGACCGGCTTTACCGCCTTGCGTCGCGACGCCTCTCCGCGGAGCGCCAGGGACACACGCTCAGAACCACCGAGGTGGTTCACGAGGCCTATCTGCGCCTGGTCGACTCCGACGTGGCCTGGAACGACCGCGCTCATTTTTATGCAATCGCCGCGCAGGTGATGCGGCGCATCCTCATCGACTACGCCAAGAGCCGCAACCGCGAAAAGCGCGGCGGGGAGTACGAAAAGGTCCCGCTCGACTCGGCCTTCGAGCTGGGCGCTCCCTCCACGTCGAACCTGCTCGAAGTGAACGAAGCCCTGACACGCCTCTCCGCAATGGACGCGCGCAAGGGCACTATCATCGAGCTGCTCGTCTTCGGCGGCCTCACTTACGATGAGGCGGCCGAGGCGCTGGGCATCTCCGCTGCCACGCTGCACCGCGAGCTGAAGCTGGCCAAGGCCTGGCTTCATCGCGAGCTGACCGCGCCACGCCCCGCGCCCCCCGTTCGAGCACCCGTCGCAGGCGGACCGCGCGCATGAACAGCACGACGACAACGCGGTGGAGGCGAATCGAGACGCTCTTCCACCAGGCGGCCGAGGTTGACCCGGCGCTGCGCGATGCGTTCATCGCCGAGGCCTGCCAGGGCGATACCGAACTGCGCGCCGAACTCGATTCCCTGCTCTCCTCCGCCGACCAGACACTCGCCTCTCTCAAGGGCTCGGTGGCCGCCGCGGCTGATGGCATGCTCGACGGCGAGCAGCAGGACTGGACGCGCATCGGCGCCTATCGCATTCTGCGCACCCTCGGCCAGGGAGGCATGGGCACCGTCTACCTGGGCGATCGCGACGACGATCAGTATCAGCGGCTGGTGGCCATCAAGGTGCTCCGCGCCGGCCTGTCGCATCGGCCTGAGCTGCAGTTGCTGTTTCGTTCCGAACGCCAGATCCTCGCCGACCTCGACCATCCCAGCATCGCTCGCATGTTGGATGGCGGCCTGACGCCCGACGGTTCGCCGTACCTGGTGATGGAATACATCGACGGCATGGCCATCGATGGATTCTGCCAGGAGCGCAAGCTCGATCTCGATGCCCGCTTGCGTCTCTTCCGCACGCTCTGCGCCGCCGTCGACTACGCCCACCGCCATCTGGTCATTCACCGCGACATCAAGCCGCTCAACGTGCTCGTTACCCAGGATGGCTCGCTCAAGCTGCTCGACTTTGGCATCGCCAAGCTCATCCATCCTTATCAGGGGAGCGCTGCCGAGCCTGGGCCTGACGGCAACGAGCGCCTGCTCACACCCGACTACGCCAGCCCGGAGCAACTGCTGGGCAAGCCGGTGTCAACGGCCACCGATGTCTATGCGCTCGGCGTGCTGCTGTTTGAGCTGCTCACCGCAGAGCTGCCCTTTTCCGGCTCCCGCACCGATCCCACCGCACAGGCCCGCGCCATCTGCGAAGACCGGCCGGAGAAGCCGAGCGCAGTCTGCCTCAGGACCCGACCTCTCTCCGCTGCCGACGCCCGCAGGCTGCGCGGCGATCTCGATTGCATCATCCTCAAGACGCTCGAGAAGGAGCCGGAACGGCGGTACGCCAATGGCTCTGAACTGCTTGTCGACCTGGACCGATATTTCGCCGGATTCGTCGTCGATGCTGTCCCGCCAACATTCCCTTACCGCGCCGGGAAGTTCATCCGCCGGCACCGCGTTGGCGCCGCGCTCACGGCTTTCGCGGCTCTGCTGATTGTCGCTTTCGTCGTCGGCATGGCGTGGCTCACACAGCGTGCCACGCGCGGCGAAGCCCTGGCCCGCCGCGAGCAGGAATTCCTGGCCAGCATCTTCAAGGCGGCTACGCCCGAGGGGTCACAGGGTGAAAACGTGACCGCCCGCCAGTTGCTCGACCAGGCAGCCGGCAGGCTCGACACCGAGCTCGCCTCCGATCCACGCCTCCAGGCCGAGATGACCGAGAGCATCGGCCAGTCTTACATGGATCTGGGTCTGTATGACCGCGCGCAGCCGCTGCTTGAGCACGCTGTCCGGCTGGCGGAGCAAAGCCAGGGCCAGTCCAGCGCTCCCTATGCCGACGACCTCTCCGCGCTGGCAACCGATCTCCGGCTCAAGGGGCAGTTTGCTGCCGCGGAGCCGCTGTTCCGCCGCGCCGTGGCTCTGAACCAGGCGCTGCATGGGCAGAAATCCTTTGAGTTTGCCCACAGCCTGAGCAATCTGGGCGAGTGCTTCTATCTCCTCGACAGGGACACCGAGGCCGAGCAGACGCTGCGGCGCGCGCTGGCGATAGAAAGGCCGCTCAGCGATGCCGTGCAGGACGGCACTCGCAACTATCTCGCGCTGACGCTGGAGCGCAGGGGAGACTACCCCGAGGCTGCGGTTCTGTTGCGCGAAACCACCGATATTGACGGGCGCGTGCAGGGCCGCCAGAGCCAGGACTACCTTGTCAGCCTGCACAATCTCGCCGGGGCGCAGATCGATATGGGCGACTTGGACGGCGCGTACCGGTCTGACCAGGAGGTGCTGGCCACGCGGCAGAAGATCTGGGGCCACGACCACCCCGACACCGCCTATCCCCTCAACAACCTCGGCTGGATTCTGCTGGAGCAGGGCCGGTGGCAGCAGGCCGAGCCGCTGCTCAGGCAGAACGTCGAAATCACGCGCAGGATGTCGGCCAACCCCGGCCCCCGCTACGCGGGCGCGCTGGGCAACCTGGCCCGCATGCTGGAGCAGAAAGGCGACTACGCTGGTGCTGCCGCCGACTTCGATCAGGCCCTGCTGATCCTCACCGCGAACGGAACGCAGCAGAGTTGGAGCATCGCCAAGATTCTTGTCTACCAATCGCTGCTGCAACTCGATCGCGGCGAGGCGACGGACGCCCTTGGCCTGGCCGCCAGAGCGTTGAAGATGCAGACCGACCTGGGCGGCAACAGCAATCCGCAGCGGGCGGCGGGGCTGCTGGCGCTGGGGCTGGCCAACCTCGTGGCCGGCAACGCTGTAGAGGCTGAGGCATCGTTCCGCGACGCGCTCAGCCTTCGCCAGCGCGACTTTCCGTCCACTCATCCCGAAGTGTTGATCGTGCAGGCGCGGCTTGCCGAGGCCCTGCTGGCCGAGAACCGTCCAAATGACGCGCTGGCGGTGCTGAAGCCGGCGTTGGCCGCCGCCGAGTCGGCTCCTTTTCCGCTCCCCGCCTGGCGCATGGCGGAGCTGCGCGTCGTCCGGGGACTGGCCTTGCGGGCCATTGGCAGCGAGAGCCAAGGCTCGGCCCTGATCGCCGCCAACACCGCGACCCTGAGCAGCTATAACCAGCCGGCCGTTCGAGCCTGGCTCATGCGGCGCATCGCAGCCACGGCGCACTGAGCGAGGCTGTGGTTGAGGGCGTCGCCCGCGATGCCGCTGTGAAGCTCAAGTCTCGATTTTTCCTGCTGTCTCAGTCCAGTGCTCACGTCCCGCAAAACGTCCGGCTGACGACCTCCTCCGGGCGAGCAGGAGTGCTGTACCGTTCGAGGCCCGGCCTGTCCGCGTATGGCAGTGACACGACGTCGAGCAATTCCTCGAACGGCTGAAAGTCCTGCCGCCAGACGGCGGCATCCAGGGCCGCCTCCACCACATGGTTGCGCGGGATGAACGCGGGATTGACCGCTCGCATGGCCGCGGCACGTTCGTCGCCGGACAATGGCTCCTCACGCAGGCGCAGGCGCCAGGCCGAAGCCCAGGAGTCATAAGCGGCAGGGTCGGCAAACAGAGCGCGCACTCCCGCGTCGCCGTCCGGCCCGGCTGCCGCATCGCACAGCCGGCGAAAGGTCAGCGTAAAGTCTGCCCGCCCAGCGACCATCCGCTCCAACAAGTCTGCAATCAGCTCCGCATCTCCCTCGCTCTCCGTGACCAGGCCAAACTTGCGGCGCAGGCCAGCTCTGTGAGCCGCCTCGAACTGCGGATCGAACGCGGCGAGAGCTTCAGTGGCCGAGGCCAGCGCCGCATCCTGGCTGCCCGCTTCCTCTGCCAGAACCGGCAGCAGCGCCTCGGCAAGCCGCACCAGGTTCCAGAGTGCGGCGCGGGGCTGGTTGCCATATGCATATCGCCCCTGGGCGTCGATCGAGCTGAATACGGTGGCGGGGTCGTATGCCTCCATGAAGGCGCAGGGACCATAATCGATGGTTTCGCCCGAGATGGCGGTGTTGTCGGTATTCATCACGCCATGAATGAAGCCGAGGAGCATCCATTGGGCGACCAGCCGCGCCTGCCGCGCAATCACGCCATCCAGCAGTGCTCGGTAGGGCTGACTGGCCTGCGCGGCCTCGGGGTAATGCCTGGCGATCGCATAATCCGCCAGGATGCGTGTCCCATCCGTGTCGCGCCGGGCTGCGAAGTACTCAAACGTGCCCACGCGGAGATGGCTCGCGGCCACGCGGGTCAGCACGGCTCCCGGCAAGGCTGCTTCGCGCAACACTCGTTCTCCCGTTGTCACGGCGGCCAGAGCCTTCGTGGTCGGCACGCCGAGGGCCGCCATCGCCTCGCTCACAATGTACTCGCGCAACACGGGCCCCAGCGCGGCTCTGCCGTCGCCGCCGCGCGAGAACGGCGTCCGGCCGGAGCCCTTGAGCTGGATGTCATAGCGCACGCCGTCGCGCCCCATCACCTCTCCCAGCAGGTTGGCGCGGCCATCGCCCAGTTGCGGCACGAAATGCCCGAACTGGTGGCCGGCGTATGCGATCGCCAGCGGCTCGGACCCCTCGGCCACGCAGTTTCCCGCCAGTATCTCTACGCCTCGCGCGCTCGCCAGCGCCTCCGGATCAAGCCCCAGGCTCCGCGCCAGCTCAGCATTCACCTTGACCAGCCGTGGAAACGCCACAGATGTCGGGTCCACGCGGGCGTAGAAGCGCTCCGGGAGCCGCGCATAGGTGTTCTTGAAGCCGAAATGTACAGCGCGGCGGTCAAGGTCGGAAGCGGCTGACGCCGCAATCGGGGATGCATCCCATGAATTCATGATCTGTTTGATGTTTACACAGCGATTCGGCTGGGATCGAGACCGCAAAGCCCATTGATCGAGATGCGGGGCGGATTGATTTGCGGCAGAAGGGTTTGTACAGGGTTCTCCAATCGGATGAGGTTCTTGAGGTCAGGCGCGAATCCACAAAATACCGAATAGCGGACAGCGGTAAAAGCAGTTAGGTGCTCGATTTATTTGGCTCCTCAGGTAGGACTCGAATTTTCAACCAAAACGTATTTTCAACAACATGCAGGTCAGCGGATGACACCTTAGACCATGCAAAGCAGCCTAAAACCGACAAACGGAGCGCGGATAGAGCGCGCTTTTCCTCTCCATGTGCTGTAGGTTTCCCGCCTAATTTGGAGGGCTTCCGCCCGTCTTGCGCGACCACCCAGCGGTGCAGAGGACGCGCCAATGCCCGATTCAGATTGCGACAGAATGGCTACCAAGAATCAGGAACTAGCCATCACTGAGCGATGAGGTTGTCGCCACAACCCCCTGGAATAGTTTCCCCTCAGACTCTACGGCCACGTCGTCCTCTGATTCCTTGGGCTCCGGTTCGATCATCAGTGAAAGGCGGTTTTCTCGGCCATCTGAGACCTTCATGTGGGTTATCCGGCAGTGCTTACTTGCCGGCTTATCGACAATAGCTACGTGATTCACTTCTAGCGGGCGTATGTGGACGACACAAAATTGTCCCATGTATGGCCGCCCCTTTATGTGACCACAATCTTCATAATCGGACTCGCAGATGGAGCAGATCTCGTCCTTCACTACCCATCCCGTGCTCAGGAAACTCTGCGGCGGAAAAACCAGCTTCTCAATCTTCTGTAGACGCTGAAGCTGGCGGGCAATATCCTCACCAAACCCCCTATCGGCTCTCAAAGCGGCTTCAAATCCGTCTTGTGATGTCACCAATTCCGTCCACGCCGCATCGGGCTTGTCTTCCTTGAGAAACAAATACATCCTGATTTCGGCAACGCAAGCGGAAAGCAGAGCTTCAAAACCCAGGAGAACATTGGCAAAGTGTTCATCCCCTTCGGCAATTGCTGCCGCTTTATCTTGCGAAACGACGGCGAGCATTTCTTCCAGATTTGAACATGCAGTTCTTTGGAGTTCGCTATTTCGCGTGATAAATCGGTAGACACAGAGCTGTTCAAGTTCCTTATTAAAGTCCTGAATGTACTCCACCTGAGATGGTGTCATTTGATCGCCTCTCTAATTGAGGCAGGCAACAGCTTCAATCCTTCTTCTGTGCCTTCATAGGCAATTCGTCTGTATTTACCGCTCTCCCTGTCCTCAAGAACAACGTCAAATTTGACCGTCCGACCGGGTTTCAAAGCGCGGAATCGGTCATAAATGTAGCTCGAAATGACGTTCAGTGCAACGGAAACGAGGGGGGAGTTTTGGGAAAGGAAGGCCGCCGAGAGATACAGCGTTGGCAGCACTAGGTCAGCAGACTTGTTCTTGATGTATGGGGGCCTTTGGTCGCGTTCCACAATATCGCAGAGCGGGAGACGCTCTTGCAGCAAGAGCTTTCTTACGGTGGATGTCTCCGATGCGTGCCTCAGCTCCGCAATTGACGCCGCAGAATCCAAGTTCAGAGGGAGCAGGGTCAAGCCGGACTCTGGGAGCGAACATCCCAACTCACCCATCTTTGCCTTTACGTCGATGTAATCGCTGACCGTTATAAACATTTCGAATGCGTTCCTTTCACGGGTCTGCCCAAAGCGGAAATGGTGTGGAGCTATAAATAGAATACGGCTGAAGACTGCTTTAATCGCGGTTGACAGTAATGGCCCTGTACAACGCGCGGCTACTCTCTGTAACGGATTTGAAAGCCAGGCGGCACTATGAGGAGGAGGCCCTTCGCGGGGGCTGGTCGGTCCGTCAATTGGATCGTCAAGTTTCAACGCTCTCCTTTCAACGATCGCGTACCGGTCACCTCAAACACGGCTCCGCAGAGAATTCCCCTGACTCTGACGTCAAAGATCCATTTGGTCTTGAATTTCTCGGACTGAAGGACGAATACTCCGAGTCAGAACCGGAAGACGCGCTCATACGCGAGCTGGAGCAATTCTTGTTAGAGTTGGGCAATGATTTTGCTTTCATTGCTCGCCAGAAGCGACTGAGAGTGGGCACAGAGTGGTATCGGGTCGATCTGCTCTTCTTCCATCGAAGGCTTCGAAGCCTGGTCATTGTCGAGTTGAAACTTGGTAAATTCACTCACGCCGATGCAGGACAGATGAATCTCTACCTGAACTTCGCCCGCGAGCATTGGACAAATCCAGATGAAAACCCTCCTATCGGCCCGATCCTCTGTTCCGAAAACGACGCCGCTGTCGCCCACTACTCTCTAGAGCGTGTTTCATAAATGGCTTTGCGGGCGTTGGAGCCCATCCCTCAGGGGCTAAAGCCCGCTGTTTTCCGGCCCTTTTCGGCACGACTGAAGTCGTGCCCTGAC
>Ga0182024_10016495_pt1 | contig 14005 bp, 12 predicted proteins | sample P32metaG_FD_120480 | JGI IMG/M metagenome (GOLD analysis project Ga0182024, IMG submission 120480) | Permafrost microbial communities from Stordalen Mire, Sweden - P3-2 metaG (Illumina Assembly) | ecosystem: Environmental > Terrestrial > Soil > Wetlands > Permafrost | place: Sweden: Stordalen... | reverse complement strand
GCGTGGTTCGCCGAGCATCATTTCTCGAATTATTGCCTGTGCGCCTCGCCCTTGATGATGGTCGCGCATTGCGCGGCCGTGACCGAGAAGATCCGGCTCGGCACCGCGGTCGTGGTCTTGCCGCTCTACAACCCGGCGCGGCTCGCCGCCGAGATCGCGACCGCCGATGCGCTGTCGAACGGGCGCCTCTTGCTCGGCATCGGCGCCGGCTATCAGCCCTATGAGTTCGAACGGTTCGGCGTCGACATCAAAGAGAACCTCGAAATGACCGAGGAGTTCTGCGAGATCCTCGATCTGGCGTTTGCCCATGATTTCTTCAGCTATAACGGCAAGCACTACCAGATGCCGGAGACCCACATTCCCGCCCGTCCGGTGCAAAAACCGCTGCCGATCTATGTCGCCGGCCATACCCTGGCGATGTTCCGCGCCGCGGCGCGGCATGGCTACCGGGTATTGTCGTCGGGCCGGGTCGGCGGCGCGAAGCTCCTCGCCGAGCAGTACGCCGACATCGTCGCCGCGTTCGCCGCCGAGAATAAGCCGCTGGCCAACGCCCACATCACCGTCAACCGGTTCTGCCACATCACCGACAGCAAGGAAGAGGGGCTGCGCTTTGCCGAGAACGCGCGCTATCAGTCGCGGCTCGCCTCGAGCCTGCGGCGGCGCCAGGAGGTCATGCAGGGCACCGTCCTCGTTGACGTTCCGTTCCCCGACGAGCCGCCGCTCGAACAGATCCATGAGGATCTCTTGATCGGCGATGTGGATAGCGTGGCCGAGAAGCTGGTCGCCGAGATCCGCGCGACCCACCCGGTCCACATCTGCTTTTCGTTCAAGGTCGGCAATACCCCGCACAAGGCGGCGATGCGCTCGATGGAATTGCTGATCGGCGAGGTGAAGCCCCGAGTCGAGCGCGCCCTCGGCCCGCTGCTCGGAGCGCCAGGGCGCGCCGCGGCGGAGTGATCAGGCGACCCCGTACTCCTTGAACCAGGCGAGCATCCGGGCCCAGCCGTCCTTGGCGTCGTCGGCGCGGTAGCTCGGCCGGTAGTCGGCGTTGAACCCATGCGGCGCGTCGGAATAGATCTTGAACTCGCAGGTCTTGCCAGCCGCCTTGCACGCCGTCGCCATGCGCTCGACGCTTTCGACCGGGATGCCCTGGTCGGCGCCGCCGTAAAGCCCGAGCACCGGGCATTCCAGGTCGGCGGCCAGATCGATCGGGTATTTGGGCTGCAGTTCGGTGCGCGGCCGGTCGATGGGCCCGTACCAGGCGACCGCCGCCTTGAGCGCAGGATTATGCGCGGCGTAGAGCCAGACAGGTCGTCCGCCCCAACAGAACCCGGTGATGGCAAGCTTGGCCGTGTCGGCCTCTCCGGAGGTCTTCGCGTAAGCCACCGTCGCGTCGAGGTCCGCGATCACCTGGGCGTCTGGCACCTTCGAGACCACCTCGGCGACCAGTTTCGGAATATCCGCGTATTTCGCCGGATCGCCCTGGCGCGCGTAAAGCTCAGGCGCGATCGCGAAGTAGCTGGCCTTGCCCAGCCGGCGGCAGAGATCCTTGATGTGCTCGTGCACCCCGAAGATCTCCTGGACGACGAGCACCGTCGGGAATGGACCGCCCTTGTCCGGCATCGCGCGATAGGCCGGGATGGCGCGGTCCTTTGTCGGCACCTCGACCTCGCCGGCGACAAGGCCGGCGCTGTCGGTGGTGATCGTCTGGGCGGAGACTGGCTGGACCGACAGAGCAAAGCCGGTTGCCAGCGAGGTCCCGACAAAGCCGCGCCGCGACCAGCGGCGGCGCGCCATCAAACCTTCGAGTTCAGGTTCGACCAAGTCCACCACATCCTCCCGGAATCAGGCTTATACGCGCCGGAGGATAGGGATCGCGCGGGACCCGCGAAAGCCCCGGTCGCGCGATCGTGAAGAGGGGCGGCGCTAGCCCGCCTGGCGGGCGGCGGCAGCGGTCACGATCCGGCGCTTCAGCCGACGCATTTCCGGCGACAATTTGCGGTCGGCGGCGGCCTTCAGGAAGGCGTCGATGCCGCCCTTGAATTCGATTGTGCGGATCGCCGCCGTCGAGAGGCGCAGGCGGATCGGCCCCACCACGTCGGAGAGCAGCGAAATCGTCTGCAAATTCGGCAGAAAGCGCCGCTTTGTCTTGATGTTGGAATGGCTCACATTGTGGCCGACCTGGACACCCTTGCCGGTGACGGGGCATTTGCGGGCCATCGGGCACCTCATACAGCAACGGTAGTCAAAACGCGCCGCGCGGCCGGGAGCCGCGCGCCGGCGGGTTCTAGGCCGGGTTCCACCAGCGGTCAAGCGCGGTGCGAATGATTCATGTCGGCGCAGTGCCTGACCCTCACCCCGACCCTCTCCCCGCATGCGGGGAGAGGGAGGGACCCGCGTCCGGCGCATCGCAAATGCGCCGACCCGACAGGCGCGAGCTTCGCTCGCGCCGAGAGGGGGGCGTGGGAGGGTGAGGGGCGGGCACTGCGTGAGCCGACAGGACCGAAATTTGCGCTATTGTTCGAGGTCTGACGTCGAGCAAGTGCTGGTCCAACCCCGATGTTGCTGATCCCCTGCCCGTGGTGCGGGCCGCGCGACGAGATTGAGTTCGGCTATGGCGGCGAGGCGCATATCGCGCGGCCGGCCGACCCCGAGGGGCTCGATGACGCGGCCTGGGCGGAATATCTGTTCATGCGCGCCAACCCGAAGGGCCGCATCGCCGAGCGCTGGGTGCACAGCGCCGGGTGCCGGCGCTGGTTCAACCTCATACGCGACACCGTCTCGCACAAGATCCTCGTTGCCTACAGAATGGGCGAGGCTCCGCCCGGACGCGGCGGCGCCCGGCGCCCCACCTCTTGATCCAGCCAGCCCCACCTCTTGATTCAGCCAGCCAGCCCGTGACCCAGCCCTTCCGTCGCCAAATCGGCGGCACGATCGACCGCAGCCGGGTGCTCAACTTCCGGTTTGACGGGCGCGCCTATAAGGGCCACCCCGGCGACACGCTCGCGTCGGCCTTGCTCGCCAATGGGGTCCGGCTCGTCGCGCGCAGCTTCAAGTACCACCGCCCGCGCGGCATCGTCTCGGCCGGGGCGGAGGAGCCCTCCGCGCTCGTCCGGCTCGAAACCGGCGGCATTGCCGAACCGAACCGCCGGCCGACCGAGATCCTTCTCTATGACGGGTTGCGCGCGATGAGCCAGCATGCCTGGCCGAGCCTCCGCGTCGATCTCGGTGCGCTCGTCGGCGTTCTCGGCCCGCTGTTCCCGGCCGGGTTCTACTACAAGACGTTCATTCGGCCACGCGTCCTCTGGAGGCCGATCTGGGAGCCCTTCTTGCGCCACATGGCCGGGCTCGGCCGGGCCCCGTCGCTGCCGGACCCGGCGCGCTACGACAAATGCCACACCCATTGCGACGTCATTGTGGTCGGCGGCGGACCGGCGGGCCTTGCTGCCGCGCTCGCCGCCGGAAAGAGCGGCGCCCGGGTGATCCTGGCTGACAGCGACACGGTGTTCGGCGGCGCCCTCTTGCGCCGCTCCTATCGGATCGGGGGCGGCGAGGGCATGGCATGGGCGGAAGGGGTGATCGCCGAATTGGCGGCGCTCCCTGAAATGCGGCTCTTACCCAGGACCACGGTCACCGGCCATTATGACGACAATTACCTGGTCGCGGTCGAACGGGTCGGGGAAGAGCTTGGCCCGGCGGCCCCCTCCGGCCTGCCGCGCCAGCGTCTCTGGCACATCCGCGCGCGACGAGTGGTGCTGGCGACCGGGGCCCTGGAGCGCCCGATCGTATTCGCCGACAACGACCGCCCCGGCATCATGCTGGCGAGCGCCGCCCTGAGCTATCTGCACCGCCACGCGGTGATGCCCGGCCGGCGCGCGGTTCTGTTCGCCGACAATGACGATGCCTATGCGCTCCTCCCCGCGCTTGCCGCGTCCGGGATCGCGATCGCCGGAATCGTCGACCCGCGCGCCGAACCGGGAGCGGCGGCGCGTCGCCGGGCCGCGGGGATGCCGCATTATCCCGGCCACCTTGTGGTCGGGACGGCGGGTAAGACGGCGCTGCGCCGGGTGTGGCTCCGCCGCTTCGCCAGCGACGGCTCGCCGCACGGCCAAACGACGGCCATCGATTGCGACCTGCTCGCGGTCTCCGGCGGCTGGAACCCGACCCTGCATCTGTTCGCGCAAGCGGCGGTCGCGCAAGGGTGGGGCCGGCTGCGCTTCGACGAGCGCCTTGCCGCTTTTGTCCCCGATACCATCGACGCCGCCGCCAACGGAGCCATCGAATGCGTCGGCGCGGCGCGCGGCAGCTTCGCGCTGCGCGCCTGCCTCGCCGAGGGTGCCGCCGCGGGCGCGCGCGCCGCCGCGCTGTGCGGCTTCGGCGCCATGGGATCCGCCATGGGATTTGGGGGCGAGAGCCCCGCGCTGCCCGAGGTCGAGGACGGCCCGGAGGGTGCGCCGGCGCCGCTCTCGGCGGTGATGGCGCCGATCGGCACCGGGCGCGGCGCGCGGCGCGCTTTCGTCGATCTGCACAATGATGTGACCGCCGCCGATATCGCGCTGGCGGCCCAGGAAGGCTACGCGGCGATCGAGCATGCGAAGCGCTACACGACGCTCGGCATGGGCACCGACCAGGGCAAGACCGGCAACCTCCCGGCCCTGGCGCTGCTCGCGGCGCTGACCGGAACCGGCATCGCCCAGACCGGCGCCACCACCTTCCGCCCGCCTTATGTGCCGGTTGCCTATGGGCTCCTTGCCGGGCGCGAACGGGGCCGCCTCGCCGACCCGGTGCGAGTGACGCCGATGTATGATTGGCATGTCGCCGCCGGCGCGGTCTTCGAGGTTGTCGGGCAGTGGCGGCGCGCGCGCTATTACCCGCGCCCCGGCGAGGACATGCGTGCGGCGGTCCGGCGCGAATGCCTCGCGGTGCGCGACCGGGTCGCCCTCTTCGACGCCTCGACCCTCGGCAAGATCGAGGTCAACGGGCGCGATGCGGCAAGATTTCTCGACCGCATCACCATCAACCATTGGCAGAAACTGGGAATCGGGCATTGCCGCTACGCCCTCTTGTGCCGCGAGGACGGCATGGTGTTCGACGACGGCGTCGCGACCCGCCTCGCGCCCGACCGGTTTTTCCTCACGACGACGACCGGCAATGCCGCCCAAATCATCGACTGGCTCGAAGAATGGCTGCAGACCGAGTGGCCCGATCTCGAGGTGTTCTGTACCTCGCTCACCGAGGAATGGGCCAACGCGACCTTGGTCGGCCCGCGGGCGGGCGAGGTCTTGAGTGCGCTGGCGCCGCGCCTCCCGCTCGACCCCGCCGATTTCCCGTTCATGCGGATGCGCGAGGCTGATGTCGCCGGCATCCCGGCGCGGATCTTCCGGGTCAGCTTCTCGGGCGAATTAAGCTACGAGATCAATGTGCCGGCCGATCATGGCCAGATGCTCTGGGAGCATCTGATCGCCGCCGGCATGCCCTACGGGATCACCCCCTACGGCACCGAGGCGATGCACGTGCTGCGCGCCGAGAAGGGCTACATCATTGTCGGCCAGGAGACCGACGGCTCGGTTACCCCGATCGATCTCGGGCTCGGCGCGATTGTGTCCGGCGACAAGGATTTCCTCGGCCGCCGCTCGCTCCGGCGCAGCGACACCGCGCGCTCCGATCGGAAGCAATTGGTCGGGCTCCTGCCGGACAATCCCGACGAAATCCTCCCCGAGGGCGCCCAGCTCGTGGCCAAACTGGGGGGCATCCCGCCGGTTTCGATGATCGGCCACGTGACCTCTAGCTATTGGGGCGCCCGGCTCGGCCGCAGCTTCGCCTTGGCCCTCGTAGAGGCCGGCCGCATGCGCCATGGCGAGCCGGTCTGGGCCCCGCTCCCCGACCGTATCATCGCCGCCCGCATCTGCCCGCCCGCGTTCTACGACCCCGCCGGGCATCGCCGCGACGGGTGAGGACACCCGCGCTCAGGCCGCGATGTAGCGGCGCTCGCCGGTTGCGGGGTGGAAATAGACCGTGACCAGCTTGCCGGTCTCGGGATCGACGAAGCGCTCGTCGGTCACCTGCCAGTCCGGGCCGGGCGAGCGCTCCGAAAGTGGCTTGTAGCGCCAGCGCTCGATCAGCAGCCCAACGAGGAAGATCAGCGCCCATAGGGCGAGCATGCCGGCCGGCGGGAAGCAGCGCAGGACGGCGAGGGCGAGGGCGCCGAGGGCGAAAAGGCCGGCGATGATCGCGACGACGGTCCGCATGGCCTTGTGCTTCAATCCGCTGCCGGCTCGATGATCGCGGCGGTGCCGTAGGCGACGATCTCGCTCATCGTCTGGCCGATCTCCGCCGAATCGAAGCGCATCATCAGGACCGCGTTGGCCCCCATCGCCGTCGCATTCTGGACGAGCCGGTCGACGGCATGGCGCCGTGCCTCCTCGAGCAGCTGGGTGTATTCATTGATCTCGCCGCCGACGATCGAGCGCAGCCCGGCCATGATGTTGCCGCCGATCCCGCGGCTGCGCACGACGGCGCCAAAGCACTGCCCTTTGACCTCGACGACCCGGTGATGGGCAATGTTCTCGGTGGTGACGACCAGCATCCTGCCCTCCCCATGCGGTAAAGCGGAGTGCAGTCTACGCGCGTTATGCCTAACATCCGATGAACCCGGCGGCGCTCGCCGGGACGGGGGCAATTCGGGTGGCTTTTTCCGATGGCTGAGGGGCGCCGATCGCCGCTCGACGGGCTGTTGCCGTGGGCGTTGCCCGGGGGCGAAGTAGCGCTTGCCGAATTGCGTTTCGCCGAGCAGATCGGGGTGCGCGTCAGAACGCCGGTCGCGGCCTACCTCGCCGGTGTGCCGCTGCCGTTGCAGCCGAACCGGGTGGCGAGCATGCGCATGGTGCGGACGCTCTGGCTCGGTCCCGACGAATGGCTGGTGACCGCGCCCGAAGGCGCGGCGCCCGATCTGATGGGCCGGCTGATTCGGGCGCTGGCGAACCGGCAGGCCATGGTGAGCGACCTGTCGGCGAGCCGCGCAATCATCGAGATCAGTGGGCCCCGGGCGCGGGCTCTCTTGGAAAAGGGCTGCGGCCTCGACCTGCATCCCCGCGCGTTCGGGCCGGGCGCTTGCGCGCAGACGCTGTTCGCGAAGCTGCCGGTCATCCTCGACCAGACGAGCGCGGCGCCCGCCTACCGGCTCTTCGTGCGCCGCTCCGCCGCGCGCTGGATGTGCGAATGGCTGATCGACGCCGCGCTGGAGTTTGAGGTCGCGCCGTGAGCGGGAGAAGCAGAAAGCCCCCACCCCAACCCTCCCCCGCAAGCAGGGGAGGGCTTTACGCTCCGGCGCCCCGATGAGCTCCCTCCCCTGCTTGCGGGGGAGGGTTGGGGTGGGAGCTGAATCCGGAGTTGGCGATATTGGTAAGCTAGCTTATAGGTGTGTATCCTTACGATCCGCAACCCTGCGATGCTCGATTCTGGATTGCCGCCGGGCGAAGCGGGAGGCTAGGCTGAACGCTGTTCACGAAATAGGGTGAGTGCGATGGCGGGGTGGAGCGAACAGAACGTCGAATTGGGCGAGGTCAAGCTCCAATTCTGGCGCGGCGGCCGCGGCCGTCCGGTGCTCGTGCTCCATCACGATATCGGCAGCCCCGATCGCCTGCCCTTCTATGACGCGCTCGCCGACAAATTCGACGTCATCGTGCCGCGCCACCCCGGCTTCGGCGTGCCCGAGCGGCCGCAATGGATGCGCCACCCGCGCGACATTGCCGCGCTCTATCAATGGCTGCTCGCCGATCTCGGGATCGAGCGGGCGAGCCTCGTCGGGCTCGGCTTCGGCGGCTGGGTGGCGGCCGAGATGGCGGCGCTCGCCCCGCGCGATTTCCACCGGCTCGTCTTGGTCGGCGCGATGGGCGTGAAGCCGCCCGAGGGCGACATCTTCGACCAGGCGATCGTCAGCTATATCGACTACGCCCGCGCCGGGTTTCACGACCAGGCGGCGTTCGACCGCGTCTTTGGCGATGTCTCGACCGACCAGCTGGTCGCCTGGGATCTCTGCCGCGAGATGAGCTTTCGCATCGCCTGGAAGCCCTACATGTACAGTCAGACCCTGCCGCATCTCCTGGGCGGGGTGCGCGCGCCGGCGCTGGTGGTGTGGGGCGACGACGACAGAATCGTGCCGAAGGGCGCCGGCGAACGCTATGCCCGTTCGCTGCGCGAGGCGCGCTTCGAGATCGTCGGCGCCGCCGGGCACTGCGTCGACATGGAGCAGCCCGAGGCGCTCGCCCGTCTCGTCACCCCGTTCCTTGCGCAGAATTAGAGATTCCGGCCTCAGGTGAAGGGGCAACGTTACTGTAATCGTCACCCCCGCGAAAGCGGGGGTCCAGGGCAAGCGAGAGACGTTGGGCCCCTGGATTCCCGCTTTCGCGGGAATGACGCTCCGGGTGGGAGAACGCCATGCATCTGATGTATTTCACCGAGCAGCCGATGTCGGCCTACCCTTCGGAGATCGGGCTTGCCACCGGCCATACCGCGCTGATGTTCTCGAACAAATATTTCGATCCCGTCGCTGGCAGCCGGCTCTACAACGAATACCTTGAGCATTACGTCATGGTCGACGAGCTCGGCTTCGACGGCATCATGCTGAACGAGCACCACAACGCGCCGTTCTGCATGCAGGCGAAGGCCAATATTTTCGCTGCGATCCTCGCAGCGGTGACGAAGAACGTGAAGATCGTCATGCTCGGCAATCCGCTGCCGCTGGCCGAGAATCCGGTGCGGCTCGCCGAAGAATTGTCGATGATCGACATGATCTCCAAAGGGCGCCTCGTCTCCGGCTTTGTTCGCGGCGGCGGCCAGGAGCAGCTCGCCACCGGCGTCAACCCGGCCTTCAACCGCGACCGTTTCGAAGAGGCGCACGATCTGATCGTCGCCGCCTGGTCGCGCCAGGGGCCGTTCCGCTGGGAGGGCACCCATTACCAGCACCGCGTCGTCAACCCGTGGGCGGTGCCGCTGCAGAAGCCCTATCCCAGGGTGTGGATCCCCGGCGTCATCAGTCCGGAGACGATCGTCTGGGCGGCGCAGCACGGCTATCCGTACATCGCGCTCAACACCCCGGTCGAGCGGACGAGGCAAATCTGGCAGATCTACGACGACACGGCGGCTGAGGCCGGGTTCCGGGGCGGTCCGGATTATCACGGCCTCTTGAAGCAAATCCACGTTGCCGAGACCGAGGAAAAGGCGATCGAGAACGCCGCCCAATTCCGCTGGATGCAGGGCGAGTTCACCGGCCTCGCGCACCCGGTGTGGAGCACCCCGTCGGGTTATGGCAGCCCGGTCAACCGGCGCGCGTTCGTCGAGTTCGCCTCGGGCCGCGCCACGAACCCGCGCGGCCGGCCGTCCTTAGAAAAGCAGATGGAAGAATTGATGATCATCGCCGGCACCCCGAAGCAGGTGATCGCCAAGTTGCGCATCCTCTTGGAGGAGACGCGACCCGGCATTCTCGGCCTTTGGGGCAATGATGGTAGTGTCACCCATGAGGACGCCAAGACCTGCATACGGCTCTTGGGCCAGGAGGTGTTGCCGGCGGTCCGCGAGATCGCCAAGGAGCTCGATCTGAAGAGCCCGTTCGAGACCAACCAGCCGGTCAGCGTCGATTACCTGCCTGGCCGCCCCAACTCCGCTCGGGACCCCGTGCGGGCGGCGGCCGAATAGCCCCGCAAGGCCGAGCAAAAGTTCACAGGAGAGCCCCATGCATGTGATGTATTTCACCGAGCAGCCGATGTCCGCCTACCCGGCCGATCTCGGCCTGGAAGCTGGCCATACCGCGCTGATGTTCTCCAACAAGCATTTCGATCCCGTCGCCGGCAGCCGCCTCTATAACGAATATTTAGAGCAATACATCTACGCCGAGGAGCAGGGCGTCGAAGGCTTCATGCTCAACGAGCACCACAACGCGCCGTTCTGCATGCAGGCGAAATGCAACATCTTCGCCTCGATCCTCGCCGCGGTGACCAAGAAGGCGAAAATCGTGCTCTTGGGCAATCCGCTGCCGTTGGCCGAGAACCCGGTGCGGCTCGCCGAAGAATTGGCGATGATCGACATGATCTCGAAGGGGCGCCTCGTCTCCGGCTTTGTCCGCGGCGGCGGCCAGGAGCAGCTCGCCAACGGGGTCAACCCGGCCTACAACCGCGAGCGTTTCGAGGAGGCGCACGATCTGGTCGTCGCGGCATGGTCGCGCCAGGGCCCGTTCCGCTGGGAGGGCACGCATTACCAGCACCGCGTCGTCAACCCCTGGGCGGTGCCGCTGCAGAAGCCCTACCCGCGGGTGTGGATCCCCGGCGTCTTATCGCAGGAGACGATCATCTGGGCGGCCAGGCAGCGCTATCCCTACATCGCGCTCAACACCTCGATCGAGGCAACGAAGAAGATCTGGGAGGTGTACGACAAGGTCGCGCTCGAGACCGGCTACGAGGCCGGCCCGGAGAACCGCGGCTACCTGCAGCAGGTCCACGTCTCCGATAGCGAGGAGAAGGCCGAGAAGAACGCCCGCCAGTTCCTCTGGATGCAGGGCGAGTTCACTGGCCTCGCGCACCCGGTGTGGGCCAACCCGTCGGGCTATTTTTCGCCCGTGCTGCGCCGCAACTTTGTCGAGTTCGCGGTCGGGCGCGCCGAGAACCCGCGCGGACGGCCGACCTTCGAGCAGCAGGTCGCCGACGGAAGGGTGATCTTCGGCACGCCCAAGACGGTCATTCCCAAGATGCGCCACATCCTCGAAGAGACCCGGCCGAGCATCTACGGGATCTGGGGCAATGACGGCACGGTCTCGAACGAGGATGCCCGGACCTGCATCCGCCTCTTGGGACAGGAGGTCATGCCGGCGATGCGCGAGATCGGCAAGGAATTGGGCCTCAAAGACCCGTTCGAGCTGAATTCGCCGGTGCATCTGAAATATTCGACCGACCTGAAGCAGATGCCGCAGGCCGCCGAATAGCCCGACCCGGACGGCGGGCGTCCCCGGCCCTTAAGGTACCCCTCACCCCGATGGGGCGGGGGGCCTATTTGGTCAACCCTCGGCCAAAACCGTATAGAGAAACCGCGCGAACCGATCGATCCGATTCGCCAAGCGGCGGTCGCAGAAAGGTTCGGCTCGTCGGCCACCTGCGATTGCAAATTGAGTAAATGCAGTGGTTTGCGCGCTACCGGCAACAACATGTTGATGCATCTTGCCGCGCGGCAAAGAATCACGACTGCCGTTGACCCGGCAGCGAGGCGAGGGGGTGAGCGCGGCTTTGGGGGAAGCTGCCTCCGTTCGGTGCCTTTGGGGGAAGGCCCGCCCCCGCCTCGTGCTCCGGTCGCTCACCCGGTCATAGCAAATTTCCGCGTTCCCGGCGAAAGCCGGGATCCACCGGTCCGCTGATCGAGCAGTTGACGAATGGGTCGCGGCTTTCTCCACGGAACAAGTCCGTGGGCTGAAGGCCCACGGGAATGCGGTTCTGTAGAGCGCTTCGCCCGACAATTTTGAGCCGGACTCGCGAGAGGCCGCTGTGTACGCTCGCTCCCTCAAGGGAGCGGGCGATGCTGGATCTCATCCTTAAGGGCGGCCGGATCATCGATCCGACAAACCGGCGCGACGAAATTGCCGATATCGGCTTTGAGGGCGGCAGGGTCGCGGCGGTCGGGTCCGGTCTGCCGTTGCGCGGGTCGGAAACCGTCGATGCGCGCGGCCTCATCGTCGTGCCGGGCCTTATCGACTTGCACACCCATGTCTATTGGGGCGGGACCTCGCTCGGGGTCGACGCCGCGGAGCTCGCGCCGCGCAGCGGCACGACGACCTTTGTCGATGCCGGCAGCGCCGGCCCCGGCAATTTCCCCGGCTTTCGGCGCCATGTCATCGAAGGATCGCCGCTGCGCATCCTGCCTTACCTCAATGTGTCGTTTCCCGGCATCTTCGCGTTCTCCGCCACGGTCATGGTCGGCGAGGCCGCCGATCTGCGCCTCATCGAACCGCGTGAATGCGTCCGGGTCATCAATGCCAATCGCGACCTCATCGTCGGGGTCAAGGTCCGGGTCGGCCGCGGCGCCGGCGGCAATTCCGGGACCGCTCCGCTCGACATGGCGATCGAGGTCGCCGAGGAGGTCGGGCTGCCGGTCATGGCCCATCTCGATCACCCGCCGCCCTCGCGGCTCGAGGTCTTGTCGCGGCTGCGCCGGGGCGATGTGATCACCCATTGCTTCCGGCCGTTCCCCAACGCGCCGGTGATGGAAGACGGGCGGATCCGCGAGGAGGTGCTGGAGGCGCGCCGGCGCGGCGTCATCTTCGACATCGGCCATGGCGGCGGATCCTTCGGCTTCCGCACCGCGGAGAAGATGCTCGAAGCCGGGTTCCTGCCCGACGTCATCAGCAGCGACGTGCATGCCCTCAGCATCAACGGGCCGGCCTTCGACCAGCTCGTGACGATGTCGAAATTCCTCATGCTCGGGGTCGATCTGGGCGCGGTCATCCGGGCCAGCACCGCCGCGCCGGCCGCCGCGCTCGGGCGCGGCGATCTCGGCCACCTCGCGGTCGGTGCAGTGGGCGATGCGAGCATCCTCGAACTCGTCGAGGGCGAATTTGAGTTTAAGGATGTGCTGGGCGAGAGTCGGCGCGGAGCAGAGCGGCTTGCCGTCAAGAGGCTCGTCGTCGCGGGGCGGCCGTGGCCGGTGTGAGAGGCGGAATGCGCTGCGCTTTGCCGCCCTACGCGGCTGCGCTACGATGATCGGGTGTCGAATAGTCTGCACCATACCGTCGGATCGGCCGGGGAAGGCCTCGCCCCTGGCGCTGCGGTGTTGCGGGAGCGGGTTGCGCCGGCGCCGCGGCGGCTCTTGCCGAGCTATGCGGCGCTCGACCTCGGAACCAACAACTGCCGCCTATTGATCGCGCACCGCGCCGGCCGCGGATTTCGCGTGATCGATGCGTTCTCGCGGATCGTGCGGCTCGGGGAAGGCCTTGACGCGGCCGGCAGGCTCTCCGAGGCGGCGATGGCACGGACGATCGACGCGCTCAAGGTGTGCGCCGGCAAGATCGGCCAGCGCAAGGTCGCGCGCGGGCGATACGTCGCCACCGAGGCGTGCCGGCGGGCCGAGAATTGCGCCGATTTCCTCGCCCAGGTGAAGGAGGCGATCGGCATCGAGATCGAGATCATCTCGACCGCCGAAGAGGCGCGGCTCGTCGTCGCCGGCTGCGCGCCGCTGTTACATCCGCGCATTCCCTATGCGATCGTCTTCGACATCGGCGGCGGGTCGACCGAGATCGTCTGGCTGCGCCAGGCCGGCCCGCACGGCCCGGAGGCGCGGGTGGAGATCCTCGGCTCGGTGTCGTTGCCGTTCGGCGTCGTGACCTTTACCGAGCGCTTCGGCGGGATCGAGGTGACGCGGGCGAGCTATCGCGCGATGGTCGCCGAGGCCGAGTCCGCGCTGGCGCCCTTCGAGCAGAGCCACGGCATCCGGCGCCAGGTCCGCGCCGGCCAGGTACAGATGCTCGGGAGTTCCGGCACCGTGACGACGCTCGCCGGCGTGCACCTCGCCTTGCCGCGCTACATCCGCGCGCTGGTCGATGGCAGCATGCTGACCTTCGACCAGATCGAGCTCGTGTCGCGCCATCTGGCCGGGCTCGATATCGCCGGCCGCGCCGCCAACCCCTGCGTCGGGCGCGAGCGCGCCGATCTCGTGCTGAGCGGCTGCGCCATCCTCGACGCGATCTGCGCAACCTGGCCGGTGGGGCGCTTGCGCGTCGCCGATCGCGGCATCCGCGAAGGCATCCTCTTCGACCTGATGCACGAAAACGGCGAGGCCGCCGGTTGAGATTGGCGGGCCGGATGCGACCTCGGACAACCGGTGGAGCGTCCTTCGAGACGCCCGCTGCGCGGGCTCCTGAGAGTCTGACTCAAAATGAATCATAGGCAATCAAGCTCTTGCGAGGCGGCGGGAGAGCAGGCGCAGGTTGGCGAGGAGGAGCCAAGCGGTGGCACTGGCGATGGTTGCCTCG
>Ga0182024_10016494_pt1 | contig 14005 bp, 10 predicted proteins | sample P32metaG_FD_120480 | JGI IMG/M metagenome (GOLD analysis project Ga0182024, IMG submission 120480) | Permafrost microbial communities from Stordalen Mire, Sweden - P3-2 metaG (Illumina Assembly) | ecosystem: Environmental > Terrestrial > Soil > Wetlands > Permafrost | place: Sweden: Stordalen... | reverse complement strand
TCGCCGAGCACTACTTCGATGGTTTGCGCTTCCTGAACGACGTGAAAATTGGTGAGGATGTATCCGCGCGGATCGATAATGAATCCCGAGCCTGCGCCCTCCACGGGGACGGCGTCCATAAAAAAATCATACTGGGTAGCTTTGGTGAGGATGTTGGCGACGGCGGGAGAGGCTTGGCGGTAAACGCGCACGTTGATGGATTCATCATCGGTGAGGACGGCATCGCGCTGGGCGTTGGTGAGGTGCGCGGGGGTATCGCCCGCAGAATTAGCCGGCGCTGACGCCGAGGGAACGGCGCCCACGTTGATGGGCTCGTGCGGGCCAAAACGTGCGCCGACCCAGTAAGCGCCGAACAAGACGAGAAGCGCGATGAGAAGGATGCGCGCGCGATGAGGAGCATTCACTGTAGGCATGGAAAGTCGACCTTCTTTCAATCGTTTGCACTTCTAGTATAAGGAAAAGTAGACGGCAGGTCATGGGCGGGGTTAGCGCGGAAGATGACCAGAGCGCTTAGGTGGCAAGAAAGCTGACGTTAGCTGTGCTTGACTTCGCGAAGCTGGCCGTTAGTGACGTCGTAGACGAACCCGCGAACCGCAATATTGCTGGGAATCCAGGGATGGGTGCGCAGTTTTTGTAATTGATGGCGCACATTCTCTTCGATGTTTTGGAAGGCATAGAAAAATGCGGGAGAGACGGCCGCGGTACCGGTGCGGTTTTGAATACGCGTGCGGAGATCTTGCTCGCTGGTGTGCATCAAGCCACAATCGGTGTGGTTGATGACCATGATCGCTTCGGTACCCAATAAGTGATGGGAGATGATCAGGGAACGCAAGGAATCTTCCGTCACAATTCCGCCGGCATTGCGGATAATGTGTGCGTCGCCGGTTTTGAGGCCCAGAGTGCGAATGGAGAGTCGGGTGTCCATGCAGGTGAGGACGGCGAGTTTGCGTGCGGGTCGGGGAGTTAGAGCGCGCAACTCGTGCGTGCGAGAGTAAATTTCATTGGCGGCGAGCACTTCGTCGATGACACTCATTTTTCGTGAGCCTTTCGTAGTGGAAAATCAGGTGCGGGCCGCTTTGTGATGCACTTCGGCTGCGAGCTGGGCTACTTGGCGCCGCGTTTCTTGCTGCGAGCCGGAACAATCGATGGTGTAAGTCGCGTGGCGGAGTTTTTCCTGGGGATTGAGTTGCGCGGCGAGGCGACGTTTTGCTTCGGCTTCCGTCAGGCCACGGGCGATGAGGCGCGCGAGTTGCTGTTCAGGCGTGCAGCTGGTGACGACCAAGCCGTCGAGCTCCTTTTGAAAGCCCGCTTCGACAAGCAAAGCGGCTTCCACGAAGACAGCATCGCGATCTCCGGCACGCTGCCATTCACCGAATTTTCGCAGCATGGCTTTTTTGATGCGCGGGTGCAGGATGGCGTTGAGTTTTTCGAGTTTGCTGCGATCGGCGAAGACTAGACGGGCCAGTTCGCCACGATGGATGCGGCCGCCATCTGGCGCCAGCGAGGCGCCAAATTCCTTGAGAATTTCCTGGTAGGCGGGCTCGCCGGGCTCCATCAGCTGGTGACCCATGGCGTCCGCGTCGAGAACCGCGAAGCCCAGTTCGCGCAGCATCGCGGCTACGGCGCTTTTGCCGGTGGCGATTCCGCCGGTGAGTCCGAGTTTTAGCACGTTTGAATTATCGCGCGCCTGCGGCAGATGGCGCGGAGCTTTGCGTTTCGGAGGAAGGCACTGAGGCTTCGCCGGCGGCTGGCGAACCACGTCGCAGACGAGCCGCTTTGACGGTGTTGCTCATCAGCATGGCGATGGTCATCGGGCCAACGCCGCCGGGAACTGGGGTAAGCGCTCCGGCGGTATTGACGGCGTCGGGATGCACGTCGCCAACAAGGGCGGAACCTTTTTCGCGGAATTTTTGAAGGCGCGCTGGAAAATTGCGGAGTAAATTTTCGGCGTCCGCGGCCTCGGTGACTTTGTTGGTGCCTACATCGATCACTGCGGCGCCGGGCTTGATCCAATCGGCGGCGACGAAGCCGGCTTTGCCCATGGCGGCGACGACGATGTCGGCGCGACGGACGACGTCGGGGAGATCGCGCGTTTTCGAATGGCAAATGGTGACCGTAGCGTTGGCGTGCATGAGCAAAAGCGCCATGGGTTTGCCAACAATGTCGCTGCGGCCGAGAACGACGGCGTTGGCGCCTTCGATGGGGATCTGGTTGCGACGGAGAATTTCCATGCAGCCGGCAGGGGTGCAGGCCACCAGGCCGGGGCGTCCGCTAACGAGGCGGCCGAGATTTATGGGGTGGAAACCGTCAACGTCTTTGGCGGAGTCGACGGCTTCGAGGACGCGCTTGGTGTCGACCTGTTTGGGAAGCGGGAGCTGGACGAGGATGCCGTCGACGCGATAGTCGCGATTGAGTTCGTCGACGAGGCGAAGCAGATCGTCAGTGGTGCTGCTGGCGGACGGAGTGTGCAGCCAACTGGAGAGGCCGAGGTGATGGCTGGCTTCGATTTTGCTTTTCACGTAGAGCTGAGAGGCGGGATTCTCTCCGACGAGGACGGCGGCGAGTCCCGGGCGGATGTGTTGTTTTATGTGGAGTTCAGCGATGGCGAGGCGCAGTTCAGCGAAGACTTCGTCGCGGATTTTGATTCCGTCGAGGAGGCGAGCGGTCATGCGGAAATCATAGCATGGAGAGAAAAGACGTGGCCCGGTGATCCGTGGCCCGTGAAAAAACGCCGTCCAGGGCTTTGTGCAGAGCACTCAGGGCAAACCGCGCGCCGCAAAGGATGCGACAATGCTTTTTGGAATCTGCGATTCAGAGTAATAGGTGAACGGTATGGCGATATTTGGGGCGGATGGGAATCGTCGAGAACTGGAGAAGCTGGCGAAGGCCGAGGGGCGGTTGCCGCCGGGGCAGTCCTTGACGCTGAAGTGGCCGGTGCTGCATTACGGAAGCGTGCCGCATTTTGATGAGGCGACTTGGGACTTCAAGATTTCCGGCAAAGTGGCGGCTCCGGTGAAATTGTCTTGGAAAGAATTCCGCGGGCTGCCGCAGACGCACGTGACGTCTGATTTTCATTGCGTGACGCGCTGGAGCCGGCTCGATAATTTGTGGAAGGGCGTGTTGTTCACGGACGTGCTGAAATTGCTTGAGCCCCAGGCGGGTGCGAAGTACGTGCTGGTGCAGGGCGAAGAGGGGTACACGGCGAATATTCCGCTGGCGGATTTGCGGCGCGTGGATGTGCTGTTTGCGTTCGAGCATGATGGGCAGCCGCTCGCGGCGGAACATGGCGGGCCGCTGCGATTGGTGGTGCCGCATTTGTACGCGTGGAAAAGCGTGAAGTGGGTGCGGGGATTTATGCTGCTGAGTGAGGAGACGCTGGGATTTTGGGAACGGAATGGGTATCACGCGTATGGGGATCCTTGGAAGGAGGAGAGGTATTCGGGGAGGTAGGGCGACGACGGCGGTGGATGGTTTCCCATCACGCGATTGAGCAAACGCCTCGCAAAGCCGCTGGCCTTGCTCTTGCCATAACGCTACGCCTGACCTTACCCGTTGCGAAATCGTAAGACCCAAAAACGAAAAGCCCTCACCGGCAAGATTGGATAGGGGCTTCTCTTTTGCAGAACCTATGCGCGAGCGATGTTTTCTCCCTCAGTGATAATCCGCAATCTCCACGTGGTAAGCGTCTCCGTCGCGCCTTATCCACTGCGATGCAGTATCGCCATTTAATAAATGTCGTACTGCTCCCAGTGGAGGGTGGGATCGGATTGGATGATGACGTGTTTGTGCGAAGTTTGCTCGAGTTCGTCCATGAGCATGGACTCGCGAGTTTTTAGGGCTTTGGCGATTTCCGGATTGACGCGCAGCGTCAGGTTGGGGCTTTCGCGATCGGCGGCGGCCATTTTGCGGGCTTCGGCCTGGATTTCGTAGCACAGCGTGGGAATGGACTTGACCATTCCGGAGCCGGTGCAATATGGGCAGGGCTGGCAAAGCACGCGCTCGAGAGCCTGCTTGGTGCGCTTGCGCGTGATGCAGACGAGGCCGAACTCGTTGAAGGAGAGAGCTTTCGACGGAGCTTTGTCTTGCTCCAAAGCGTTTTGCAGAGCGGACAAAACTTTTTCGCGGTTGCGGCGTTCTTCCATGTCGATGAAATCGACAACAATGATGCCGCCGAGGTCGCGGAGGCGGATTTGGCGGACGATTTCCTTCACCGCTTCGAGGTTGGTCTTGACAATGGTGTCTTCGAGGCGAATGGAGCCTTTGCCAACGAATTTCCCGGTGTTGACGTCGATGGCGACGAGCGCTTCGGTGTGGTTGATGACGATGTAGCCGCCGGACTTGAGCCAGACTTTAGCGCGCAGGGCTTTGTCGAGTTCGTGCTGGATACCGAACTCTTCGAAGATGGGCTGTTCTTTCGTGTAAAGTTTTACGCGGTTGACGAGCTTCGGCTGGAAGCGGTTGACGAATTCGACGACTTTGCCGTATTCCTCTTCGTTGTCGATCCAGATGGCGGTGAAATCGTCGCTGACGTAATCGCGCAGGATGCGTTCGACGAGATTCAGGTCACGGTGAAGGAGAGCGGGAGCTTTGCGCTCTTCACTCTTCTGTTTGATTTCGTTCCAGGTCTTACCGAGGAAATCGATGTCCGTGCGAATTTCTTCATCGGTGGCGCCGCCAGCGGCGGTGCGCACGATGAAACCGCCGGGATAAGAGCCGCGGGCTTCGCCAACTAAGCGGCGGAGACGCGAGCGGTTGTCAGCGCTTTCAATTTTGCGCGAGACGCCGATGTGATCGATGGTCGGCATGTAGACGAGGAAGCGGCCCGGCAGAGCCACGTGGCTGGTGATGCGCGCGCCCTTTTTGCCGAGAGGTTCCTTGGCGATTTGCACGACGACATCTTGCCCAGCCTTCAACATCTCAGAAATGAGTTGTGGACGGCGCGAAGGACCGGAGTGCCCGTGACCGCGATGCTGGCCGCCGCCCGGACGACGTTCGAAGCGTTGCCCAGGGCGTCCGCCACGATCGGGCCGGCCGCCGCGGTTGTCGGGGCGTGTTCCGCGCGACTCAGTTCCACGGGTATCGGGGCCGCGTGACTCGAGGGAACGATTGTCGCCACCGCGATCACCACGGTCACGCGGCGGGCCGCTGCGATAATCGCCGCGGCCGTCGCGGCGAGGACCACGATCGCGGCCACCGCCGCGGAACGGGCGTTGAAAGCGCGAGCGGGGATTGCCGCCGCCGACGCGAGCAGATTCACGTGGGAACTCTTCGCGAGACGCACCGGGCGCGCGCGGAGCGCGCGTTTCGCCAGGCAAAAGAATGCTTTCTTCTTCCACGAACGCAGGAGCCTTGCTGAAATTGGCTTGCTCAGATTCGGCGCTGTCCGCTTGTGCTTCGAGCGCAGCCACGTGTTCGGCGTCAGCGTGCGCGTCTTCATGCGCGGCGTCGGCTTCAGCTTCGGAACGCTCGGAAGCGGTACTGGTTTGCACGGAGTCCGCGCGTTCGAAAGACTCTTCTTCCGCCTCGATTCCGTCCGCCGCTTCTTCGACGTCTTCTTCTTCCGCAGCCGAGGAGACCGCGTGCTCTTCGGACTCTTCGTCTTCTTCGGCGTCAACTTCCTCTTCTACTTCCTCGAAAACCGCGCCACCTGCGACCGCATCCGCCGTGGCGCGTTTCTGCGTTTCTTCGTGCTTCGCTTCCGCAAACTCCGAGGAAAGAGAAGCAACCTGATCTTCATTCAGGTCCACCTCACCACGCACAGGGGGTTCAGACTCAGCTGCCAGAGAAGCAGCGGGCAATTCGAGCGGAGCGACGACTTCGATGGCGGAGGCTGCGTCGGTGGCCGCCTCAGGGGTTTGTACGCCGTCGGCGATACTTTCTTGGGCGGCTTCGGCAGCGCCCTCGGATTCAGAGCCCGCATCGGCGAGCAGCCACCTGGGCAGACCGCCGGAGAAACGTCGCGGCACAACGCCAGCAGCAGGACTGCCGCCAGACATTCCCGACGGAGCGCCATTGCTCGGACGATTGGGCAAAAGATCGTCGCGTTCCGGCTGCTTTTCTTCCGGTTCGTGTTCCATGGCCGGAGGCGTCGCAGAGCCCACAGGCTTGGCACGATATTTGGCGAGCGACTCGCCGGGTAGAAGGATGGGTTCGTCAATCGGATCGTGCGGCGCGGATGGCGAACTGTGGCGCGTACTTTCACCGCGCCGGGGCTCGAAGCCGCGAGATGGTCCGCCACGGGGCTGGCCGCGGTCGCCGCGATCACCACGGTCTTCACGGGCGCCGCGATTATCGCGGCCGCGCGGATCAAAATTTCCGGGCTCCGGTCCGCGCGATTCGCCCTGCGGAGAAGCATATTTTGATGGTGGCAAGTTGCGCCCGGGACCAGCATTGCCTGGTCCTTGCGGCCTGCCGCCACTTCCACCACTGGGCGGTGCGCCACTTCCGGAACGGCGCCGGCCGCCGCGCCGGCCCCAGCGTCCGCCACGTCCGGCATCGCCGCCGCGATCCCCGGCGTTTTGCCCGCGATCGTTGCCGCGTCCAAAATTCTGACGTCCGCGATCACCGCCCGCGCGCGGATAGCTCTGCGTTGGGTTATAGCGTGGGGCAAAATTCTGCGGAGCGGAAGCGTTGGATTCCGGCTGGCGTTCGTCGGATTCGCCGTGCCCTTCGTCGTGCGGTTGCGGTTCGTCAGGCTCGCCGGACGCCATAGGCTGCGCGTCATTTTCCAATTCTGGCTGGTACGTGCCCGGGACGTGCTCTTCTGCGCCGGCTGGTTCGACATCCTGCGAGGAATCCTGTTCGCTGCCACGCGCTTGGTCGTCTAGCGAAAGAATTTCTTCGTGCTGCGTGTGCGCAGCGTGCAGAGTCTCGCCTGGCAACAATTCGATGGTCGAAGCACCCGCAGGAGCGAGGGCTTGCGGAGCACTTACCGCAACGTCATGGGCGTGCCCGTGATCGTAATCTTCGAGATTCTCGAAAACGTCGCTAACGTATAGGAAGGCATCACCATCGAGGCCAATTTCCACGAATGCAGACTGCATGCCGGGAAGGACGCGAGTGACTTTGCCTTTGTAAATGCTGCCAACGAGCGCAAATTCTTTTTCCCGCTCGATGTAAATTTCGACTAACGAACCTTCCTCAAGTATGGCGACGCGCCGCTCATGAGAGCCCGCGGAAATAACCAGTTCTTTCGACATGAAAAAACTCCTTCTGTGCGAACCCGGCGAGGCCGGGGTCGTCTTGATGAGCGGACGCCGCGCGTCCGCCTTGCTGTGCGGCGCCGGCAGAGCCGGCTCCTGCACGCATCGCCGCGAGCATTTGCCCGTCGGGGTTCCGTACCAGATTGGAATGTTTCGGCGAGAGCGAAACACGCGCTGGGCACACCCCTAGGGAGGTGGCTCGGCGGTCGAAGCGTGAGGGGAGATGAATCCTCTGGCTATCGAGGCTGGTCCGTTGCCGGGAAGCTGCCGGGCAAACGGCGGACGATGCTGTCCTGCTTGTTAAGATCTTTCTTACCTGCGACTGACGAGCAGTCGACTTAACCTTTACGCCGGTGCGGGCCCGACTTGCAGCTGGGACACGTCACACGGACTGGCGGCCGGCTCAGTTGACGAAGCGGCGGAGCCGAACATTCATGACCAGGCCAATCGCCAGGAAAACAAACAACGTAGCGGAACCACCGTAACTCATCAGCGGTAACGGAATTCCGGTAACCGGCATAGCACCAATTACCATAGCCACGTTTACTAATACATGGAAACCCAGCGCCGCCGCCACGCCCATGACCAGAAACATTCCCGCGCGATCTTTCGCGCGTTGAGCATTCTGAACCAAGCGCAGCAAAAGCGCCATATACAGCCCTAAGGCCAAAAGCACGCCTTTGAATCCCTGTTCTTCCGCCCACGCCGACATGATGAAATCGGAATATCGCACGGGGATGTAGCCCAGTTGATTCTGACTGCCGTTCCTAAAACCTTTGCCCCAGAAGCCGCCGGAACCGACCGCAATCTTCGATTGCAGCAATTGGTAACCGGAGCCCTTGGCATCATCTTCCGGATGCAGGAAGGAGGTGATTCTCTCGCGCTGGTACGGCTTCAAAATGTGCTTACTGACGGGCGGAAAGAAAACACTTCCTACTAACAATACACCCACAAGGGTAATAACCGAAGCATGTTGCCACTGCAGGCCGGCGAGGAATGCGCCCACAACCAGCAAAGGCATCAGCACGAGCGCGGTACCTAGATCGGGCTGCTTTAGGATCAGAGCCAACGGAAGCCCTACCAGCAGCCCCGCTTTGATCAAATCGCGCAGGGAAAGCTCGTCGGACTGCACTTCCGCGAAGAACCGGGCTAGCACGATGATTATAATCAATTTGACGAGTTCCGACACCTGGAGAAATTCGCCGAGCACCGGGAGCCAGCGTTTGGCGCCAAAACGGGTGTGGCCAAATGCCAGAACTGCTATGAGCGCCACGATTCCGATTAAGTACAGCACCGGGGCCTGATCGAGAATCAGGTGATAATCAAGCCGCGAGAGTGCGAACATCAGCGCGAAGCCAATGATCAGCCAGCGCACCTGCTTCATGTGCATGCCTTCGAGCGAACTGCCGTAGGTTGCAGAATAAATTTCCATTACACCAAGCGCGCAAATGGCAGCCAGGATGGCCAGCAACCACCAATCGTAATCGCGTGTTCCCGGTGCGTCTTTCATTGCTTAGAAGATCCTTTTTGTTGCCACTTTCAAAACCAATGTGCTGCAAAACTTCCCGGATAAAAGCGTGGCTAGCGCTCGGGCCGTGCATCGGCATGTACTAGCGGTGGCGTCCCCGCGAGTTTTTTTGGCTTCAATACCGGTTGTATCGGGACGGCGGCGGCCGCCGCGACGATTTTGCTGGAATTTTCTTTCGCGTCTTTTTTGTCTTTCTCGTCTTTATTCTCCGCGGTCACTTGGCCTTCGGTGCGCTTATTTTTCTTGTCGTAATAGGTCTTGATGATGTCGCGCACGACGGGGCCGGAGGCTTCGCCGCCGTGTTGTCCGCTTTCTTGCACCAGCACAGCAACTACGATTTCCGGATTGCGTTTTGGGGCATAGCCCACGAACCAGGCGTTATCTTCGAACTTTTTTTGCTTACCAACGCGGTCGCGAGTGGAATAGCCGATGACCTGCGCGGTGCCGGACTTGCCGCTTAATTCGACGCCTGTAAGTTTCAGGCGCGTGCCGGTGCCGCCGGGCTCGTTGACCACTCCGTACATGGCGTCGGTAATTTTTTCGATGGTGGGCTCGGAGATGGAGAATTTTTCCTCGCCAACATTCTGCAAGCCCATCAAAAGATGCGGTTGCTTGAAAACTCCGCCGGAAGCGATGCCGCCGATGGTGCGGGCTAGTTGTAGCGGCGTAGTGGTGATCGCGCCTTGTCCAATAGCAACCGAGATGGTTTCACCGGCGTACCATTTGCGGTGGAAGACTCGATCAGCCCATTCCGCCGAAGGCATCAAGCCCGGCTCTTCAGAAGGCAGATCGATCCCGGTCCTTTGGCCGAGGCCAAATTTCTTCGCAAAAAAGGACAGCCGGTCGATCCCGAGGCGCATGCCCACGTTGTAGAAAAAAATGTCGCAGGACTTGAGAATGGCGTCGTGCAAACTTAAGACGCCATGTGCTCTTGGTCCGCTTTTCGCGGAGTATATGTAGCATTTGAACTGGCGGCCATAAAAGGTTGCATAACCGGGGCAAAAGGTTGTGAAATTTTCCGGCGGAATCTTATCTTCGAGCATGGCGGTAGCTGTGATGATCTTAAAGACTGAGCCGGGCGCCAGTTGCGCTTGAATGGCGCGATTTAGGAGAGGGTGCAGGGGGTCTTCGTTGAGGCGCCGCCATTCCTCTTTGGAAACTTGAATTGCAAAATCATTGGGGTCCGGCGTGGGCCGGCTGACCATGGCCAGAATTTCTCCATTGCGCGGATCCATGGCGACCACCGCGCCGGGGCGCTGCCCGAGCGATTCTTCAGCGACCTTCTGCAAGTCGTAGTCAATCGTCAGGGTGATCTGTTTGCCGGGTATGGCTTCCTGCGTCGAAAGCCGGCCGACTTCTTTGCCGACGCTGTTTACGATGACCCGGCGCATGCCGTCGGTACCCATTAGTAGATCGTTGTACTGTTTTTCCAGGCCGGTTTTTCCGGCAAAGTCGCCAGGACGAAGTTTGCCATCACTGTCTTCGATCTGTTGTTCGCTTACTTCGCCAACGTAGCCACTGGCGTGACCCATAAAGCCATCGGGCAAATAGCGACGGCGATGAACCATCAGCATTTCCAGGAGAGGAATATCGGCGCGGTGCGATTCAATAAAAGCGACGTCGCCTTTGGTGGCTTCTGGTTTAATGACGATGGGTTGAAATTTCGGAAGATTTTTGGTGTTGGCCAGCTGGTCGCGCAAATCCGCAAGCGGCACGCCAAGGCCATCGGAAATGGCCGGTAGATTTTTTTCTACGAGAGCTGGATCGTCGCGCAAGAGCAGGACGCTGAAAGAGGGATAGTTGTCGACGAGGACGCGGCCATCGCGATCGAGCATGCGGCCGCGCGGCGCGATAATGGGGATGGAACGCACGCGATTGCGCTCCGCCATTACGCCATAGCGGTCGGAATCGATGACTTGCAGCTTCCAGAAGCCGAGCAGAAGCACGCCGATCATGCCGACGATAACGTAGGAAACTACGGCCAGCCGCGCTTGCGGCAATCGGTTGTCGTTGCGAAACCAGATGGACACAAAAACTCCGCGAACGCATGTGCACGCTATGGCGTTCGCCTGCGAGCGATGTACTCAGGGCCGGGCTGACCCGCTCCGAAGAATCAGGAGCCTGCTCACGTAAAATAAATGCTGGCGCTGATTGCCGCACTTCATCACTTTCGAAATGTCCGCGAAAAGTTTGCTCGAACTACTCGCAAATCCCGCCGAAAGCCCCGAAATACGCCGCCGAACGATGACGGCAGCACGCAGCAAGGTCACATCAAAATTAACACCTGGTTAGGGTCGCTGCAAGTCGTCCCAGCGGACAGGTTCCAAGTCGTTATCACCTCACGCCAGCGTGTAGGTGGGGCGTACTGCTGGCGGTGCTGGAACCTTATTTCGGCCTACGCCTTGCTCTCAGCTTCTCCGGCAGGCTATCGTAGAAAACTATTTTCAGTCTATGGATAAGAACTCACTGCAACCGCCGCACCTGGCGTTCGTCGGCATGTCCGGCACCGGCAAGACCTTTTGGGCCCGGCAGCTCGCTGCGCTCGGCCATCACGTTGTCTCTTGCGACGACTTGATTGGACATCAATTGGCCGAACATTTGCCGGACGGCCGCCATAAGCATATCAACGACATCGCCGCGTGGATGGGTTGGCCGGACAGCGCGACGTATGCGGAGCGCGAAGCGCAGTACCTGGCGGAAGAAATTTCCGTCCTTGATGCGGTCTTGACGGGTATCGAGCGCGCGCCGCGCGAATCGCTGATTCTGGACACGACGGGCAGCGTGATTTATACGGGCAATCATTTATTAATGCGCGTGCGTCGCGACCTGACCGTGGTGTACTTTGCCGCCTCCGCGCAAGAGCAGCAGCTCTTGATCGAGCGCTACCTCAGCGAACCAAAGCCGGTGTTGTGGCGCGGGGCATTTCGCCCGAAGGCTGGCGAATCTGCGCGCGATACCGTAGCGCGCTGCTATCCCGCGTTGATTGCGGCGCGACGACAAAGTTATGAAGCGCTCGCGCACGTTACGCTGCCGGTCGCTGACTTGCGCTCGGCGATCAGTGACGTGGATTCGTTTCTCGCAGAGATTCGTCGCCGCTCCGTGCGAGCTGCACTGTGAGCTATTTTCTGCTTCGGCCGCAGCAGCAGGCGCTCGCTAACGAAGCGAACGTCACGCGATGAGATACCGCAGCACGTCCGGCAAAGCTCCACTCACTTCGCTGCGCGGAGCGGTGCTCCGCGGACTTGCGCCGGACGGCGGCTTGTACATGCCTGCGGAAATCGCGCGCCACTCGCCGCAGGAATTGGAAGAATTTCGCGGGTTGCCACTCACCGAGGTTTGCTATCGCGTGGTGCGACCGTTTACGGGCGCCGAGTTGCCCGAAGAGGTTTTGTGGCAGATCGTCAGCGAGTCCATCAATTTCCCGGTGAAACTGGTGTCGCTTTCGCCTGGTTTGCACGTGCTGGAGCTTTTCCATGGCCCCACGCTGGCGTTCAAGGATTTTGGAGCGCGCTTCATGGCCCGGTTGCTGGGTTATTTTGTGCGCGGGGAATCGCGGCAGCTGACCGTTCTGGTGGCGACGTCGGGCGACACCGGTAGCGCCGTGGCGCACGGTTTTCTTCGTGTGCCCGGCATTCGCGTGGTGATTTTGTATCCATCGAGGCGCATCAGCGAAGCGCAGGAAAAGCAGTTCACCACGCTGGGCGAAAATATTACCGCGCTGGAAGTGGCGGGATCTTTCGATGATTGCCAGCGGCTTGTAAAGCAGGCATTTTCTGACGAAGAGTTGAACAAGCGCGCGTTTTTAACGTCGGCAAATTCCATCAATATCGGCCGGCTGTTGCCGCAAATGTTTTATCACGTAGCCGCTTACCGGCAATTGCCGGTAGCGTCGGTTCCGCTGATCGTCTCGGTACCCAGCGGGAATTTCGGCAACTTGACGGCAGGGATTTTTGCCAAACGTATCGGCTTGCCGGTGACAAAATTCATCGCATCGACGAACGCCAACGACGTGGTGCCGCAATATTTGCTGAACGGAAAATTCGAACCGCGTGCCGGCATTGCCACGATTTCGAATGCGATGGATGTGGGCAATCCGAATAATTTTCCGCGCTTGCTGGATCTGTGCCGCAATCGCCTCGAATCCGTGCAAAAAGAAATCTGGGGCCACGGTGCGACCGACGAGGAAACTTTGGCCGCTATGAAAATGATTCACGAGCGCTACAACTATATTGCCGACCCGCATACCGCTGTCGGCGTACTCGGATGGGAGGCGTACAAGCGCGAGCATCCAGAACCGGCGCAAGGATTGGTGCTTTCGACCGCGCATCCGGCCAAATTCGCGGATATCGTCGAACGCGCCATCGGCAGTGCGCCCCCGTTGCCCGATCGCCTCGCCGCCTGTCTCCAGCGCGAAAAGCTGTCGCTGCCATTCCCGAGCAGCTACGCTGACTTGAAACAGTTCCTCACCACGAACTAAATCATTGGAAATAATGCCGTGAAGAAAAACGTGAAGTTCAGGAGGGTTTGCGCAGGCGGTCCAGCAACGCAAAAAGAAACATGCCTACCGCGGCATTTATCAACGCCGCGATGCCCAACTGCAACGTGAACCACGCTTCGGGTTGCGCCAGCAGAATGCGCCGCTCCAGCGCCAGTATCCCTTGATGCGCGCCGAAAAATAAAATCGTCAGCGCGAAACGCGCGGCGGGGTGCTCGGTGTCGAGCCTCGCGCCAATCGACGACGCCAGATACCCGACAATCGTCTTCGCGATGCCGTAAAGTCCCAGCGGCACGGTGGGTCCGCTCAAGCTATCCTGCACCAGCCCGATTGCCATGCCGAGCAGAAGTCCGGTCGAAGGATTGCGACGGCTCAAACCAAAATAAATGGTGACCAGCAACGGCAGATCCAGAATGGCTAGCTTATGAAAATATTGCGGCAGAAACGCTTGCAGGAAAAAAACAACGACCAGCGTGACGATAATCGCGCCGCGATAAAATTTGTGCACCTCGATGTGCGATTCGGAAGTGCGGAGATCGTAGGTTTCTTCGTTCATCGGTTGAGCGCCGGCTTGTCAATTGCAGGTTTATCGGCAGCGGCAACGCCGCTCGCAACTTTGCCATTTGTGGCTGGTGTTGCGGTTTCCGAAGCGCTTTTTTGCAGGTCCAGCGGTTGCAGCGTCAACAACACGATCACTTCCTCCAGGCGTTCCAGGCTAGCCGCTGGCTGAACGCGAATTAGTTTGAAAGGATTGCCCGGCTTGATTTCCTTTACCGTGCC
>Ga0182024_10016493_pt1 | contig 14006 bp, 10 predicted proteins | sample P32metaG_FD_120480 | JGI IMG/M metagenome (GOLD analysis project Ga0182024, IMG submission 120480) | Permafrost microbial communities from Stordalen Mire, Sweden - P3-2 metaG (Illumina Assembly) | ecosystem: Environmental > Terrestrial > Soil > Wetlands > Permafrost | place: Sweden: Stordalen... | reverse complement strand
GGTGCGATTGTTCGCTCCCGCAAGCCGCGCCTTGTCGAAATAAGATTCGGCCAGGTCGAAATCATGCATGGCGAGAAAAATGTTGGCCGCCTCAAGAATGTCATCTGGCGTGACCAGAGCGTCGTTCAAACGCGCTTCGGAAAATCCGAGGCTCAGTTGCCGCCTCACATCGTCGTTATGACCCTGCCGTAAAAATACCTCTGCGATGGCGAGCCGCACGCCAATGCGATCTCCGCCGGGAACATCCAAGGCGCGCGAAAAACGCTGCATCGCCGCGTCGCGATCTCCGAGCATCAGTAAGGCCGCGCCCGTCGACATCAGGATCGGAATGTCGTTATGTCCATAGTTTTCCGCCGTCTGTACATCGCGAAGAGCAGCGTCGCGAGCGCCCTGGCGCGCATAAACCTGGGCGCGGAGAGCATAAACTTGCGGATTTTCAGGTTCGAGCTTTTGCGCACTCTCAAGCGCGGCGATCGCCTGCTGAAAACGCCGCATGCGATAGAGGGTGTCTCCGTATTCCAGTTGCGTCGCAAAATCGTTTGGATCTTCCTGCAAAGCCGCGCGGAACTCAGGCTCGGCGCGCGCGAAATCCTGTTCCTGCCGATACGCTTCGGCTCTCGCCAAATGCAATGTGCGCGTCTTGCCTAAACTTTTCTGCGCGGCGTTTAATTGAATCAGCGCCGGCTGAGGACGATGCATCTGCAGATCAGCGTATGCAAGTCCCAGATGCGCCTCGCCGTAGTCAGGCTGCAAGCGGATGGCAATGTGAAAATCCATCGCAGCCTTGCCCGGCTCTTTAAGATCGTTCAACATGAAGCCGCGATTCACGTAGCCGGTTGCCATCTTCGGGTCGCGGTCGAGCGCGCGCGTGAAATCGTCCACCGCCTCACGCTTTCTTCCGTCGCGTGCTGCGAGATAACCAGCAATCAGCGGAAGATCTTTATCGTTCTTGATGATGGGCTCGTACTTCGTCACCAGATCCTGCGCTTCCTTGTAGCGTCCCAGGTAGTACAGATCGTAGGCCAGGTAGACGACACCTTCGCGATCGTTCGGAAGTTTTTCGAGAACCGCTGCGCCGCTTTTTGCAGCTTCAGCGTAATCCCCTTTCAAGGTCAGATAGCGCTCGCGTTCGCGGCTGACTTGCGGGTTCTCGTTCATCTTGCCCTGCGCACGATCCAGCCAGTTTTTTGCCAACTCGGGATTGTGCGATTCGAGCGCCGATGCCGCGCCTCCAGCTACGACCAGCGCGCTGCTGGGATTTCGCTTGAACGCCTCTTCGTAGCTTGCCTGCGCCTCCGGAAACTTTCTCTCCGATGTGTACAAGTCGCCGAGAGCGAGATACGGCGCGTAGTCTTTCGGATGTGCGGCGACGGCCCGCGTGAAATATGTCTCCGCGAGTTTTGCATCTCCCCGGTCGCGCGCCAGATAACCGAGCGAAGAAAGTGCAGTTCGATTGTTGTGATCAATCTCCAGCACCTTGGTGAATGTTGCCCAGGCAGCTTCTTTCTGGCCAAGCTTCCACTGCAGGCTGGCGTAATTCAGCAATGAATTGACGTTGGTTGGAGCCAGAGCTAGGGCATCGCGAAGATCTTTGTTAGCAGCATCCATGTTGCCCAAACCGGCTTCAATACCGGCGCGCAGCCGCAGCATCTCCGGGCGCGAGGATTCCGGAACGGTGACCTGACCGATCTCGCCCATCGCCGCATCAAGTTGTTGCTTGGCTCCCGCGTCGTCATCCTGCCGCAGTTTAAGTTCGTATAAATTCAAGCGCAGTTCGATGGGGAAGAGCGGGCCTTCCGGCGGGTGCGGAGGCAGACTGTTAATGGCGAGCGTGTATTCGGAGGCGGCTTCAGGCAGCCGATCTCCCGATTCATAGATCGCGCCTTGTAGGGAGTGCAAGCGATAGTTGTTGCCGTCGATTTTTTTGGCGTCTTCGAGAAAGGCTTGCGCCGCATCGGTCTGACCCAGGCCCATCAAGGCTTGCGCCGCGCTCAGATCGAGGCCGATGTTACCCTTCGCAGATTTGGCGAGACGCGAGTACAAATTCGCGGCGTCCTCTTGCCGCCCCGCCAGTTGATAGGTGAATGCCAACTCAGCCTCGGCATCGGTAGTCTTGTTGGGAATCGATTGCAATGCCGCAATGGCTTCGTCGTACTTTCCCTGGTCGCGATATTGCCCGGCAACCGCGCGCAACACATCAGGATCTCTCGGCGCGCGTGCTTTAGCGCGGTTCAGGTAACGCGCGGACTCTTCGGGCTGATTTAAGCGATCGAAAGCGTGAGCGATAAGCAAATCGGTGTGAGCCGATGGCGCAATCGCGTCGGCGCGCCGCAGCAGATCGAGCGCGCGACTAGGATCGGAGTTCAGCATCAACTCGCCCGCCAATTGCAGGCTGTTGGCATCTTTCGGATTTGCGTCAACAACCTTCTGCAAAAGCGCCTGGGCTTCCGCATCGCGGCCCATCTTGACGTATGTCTGCGCTAGTCCCGCCATGCCGCTCGCAGAGTGCGGACGCAGTTGCAGTCCGTGATTGTAGGCATCGACGGAAAGCTGGTAGCGATCACCGAGTCGTGCGCAGTACCCAAGCAGGAACCATAATTCCGCATTTTGTGAGGCGGCCTTCGCGGCGCGCTCAGCATAGTTGATGGCGGCGGGGTAATCGTTTCTCTTCAATGCATCTTGAGCGGCGCGCGCCTCGCGAGCCACTTCAATGTTCGATCCCCAGCCGAGATCGCCTTGGTTCGCACTGGCTTCGCCTTGCTGGGCAGACTGCTGCGCCGACTGGGGCTTGGAATTATTAGCCGCAGGCGCATTCGCTGGACCATTTACCTCGTAAGTTTGAGCACGTGCGCCATTGCAAATTACAGCTATGCAAAAGCTCGCGAACAGAAGTTTCCGTTTCAAAAAGTCTCCACGTTATAAATTTTGTGAGTCTTCGGAGTACAACACCGCAGGACGATCTCTACGGCTTCAATCAGATGCGCTTCCCTAGGTTATGGCTGCTTTCTCCCCTATGGAGAGGCGTCGCCCTCGACCTAATTGTTCCACATACAAGAAGTATTGCCGAAAAAACAAAACGCTAGAAGCGAAGTCGCTTGCTGTAATGCGAGGTATTACCATAGACGGCAGTAAACCCTGAGTCCAATTTCGGAATCAAAGATACTCGCTATGGAGCCTACAGAGTACTCAGAGCGCAATGAGCGCACCGTTGTGAGTGCGACTCAACCACCTCGCCGTCCCATTCCACTTCTGGCCATTGTTCTGCTCGCATTGATGGTCCATGGACCGCTGCTGATGATGCAACTTCCATCTGGTTCATTTGATGCCAACTTCCACATGTTTTTTGCATCGCACTACGCGCATCACTGGTTCGATCCGTGGAACCTGAAGTGGTTTGGCGGCTTCTCCCAGACCACGTATCCGCCCCTCACCCACCAGTGGATTGCGCTGCTCTCGTACATCGTCGGCTTGAAGATGGGATACATGCTGGTGCAGCTAATCGGAATCATGCTGCTGCCCGTGGGTGTTTATCGCTTCGCCAGAATCTGGGTCGACGATCGCGCCGCGAGTTATGCCGCCGTCGGATGTGTGTTTTTAGGGTCGCTCACGTTTTTGACCTACCAGGCTGGGCAGCTGGCGACCGTGTGTTCGGCCGCTCTCTACTTGAATGCTCTTCCCTACTTTTATGAGTGGATGACCGAGTCTTCTGTTCGTTCGCTGATTAAAGGCATCGCGGTCAGTTTGACTGCGGCAGCGGCGCACCACGTAACCCTTATTTTCGGAGCTTTGCTGTTCGCTGTTCCCGTGTTGTGGACCGCCTTGGTGGATGCGCACGACGAGCGCGTAGCAGGTTCGGTGGGCGGCGTGATCTCCCGAGCCGCAATATTCGCGGTCGCTGTGGGTGCTGGGGTCGGACTGGTGCTGATGCCGTATTGGGTCGCGCTTATTCAGCACCCGATTCACCAGATCCCGATTCCTCACGACAGCCGCGCTAACTTCCTGCTGAATTCGACGACGGCCATTAACTATTTTCTGATTCCATATGGCCTGTTAATAGTGGCGCTCCCGTTCATCGTGATTCGAGGAGCCTCATCACGGCGGTTGATTCCATTGCTCATGGGCTTCTGGGTGACGTTTATCTTCGGGCTTGGCGGAACGACGCCGTTGCCGCGCTGGCTGCTCGGACGCGCCTACGAAATTCTGACCTTCGAGCGCTTCACATTTTGGGCGACATTGCTGACGCTGCCGATAGTCGGCCTGTTAGCTGCCGATTTGATCGATCGCTTCCGGGTGAAGGCCGCGGTTGGACTGGCGCTCGCGGCAGTCTTTACCTTCGGCACCGCCATGTTCTGGCTCACGGAAAATCCCTTTCGCTCGGGCACGCAGATCAACGTCGCCCCCGTTGACGCCTTCTTAAATCGCGACGGCCATGATGCCTACCGTTACGTTCTTCTAGGCTTTGGCAGCGAACTGGCTCGAGTTTCCATAGGCACGACCGCCAGCAGCGTGGACGGCGACTATAACTCGGCCCGCTTGTTGCCGGAGATGACCAACTACGGCTCGGCGCAGCTCACCAACTCCAAATTTTATGGCTCGGCGGGAATGGCGTCATTGCGAGCCATGCTCGAACATGCCAATCGTTACGGGCTTAAATATATTTTCGTGCACGACGCGTATTACGAGCCTCTACTCACGTTTGTTGGATGGCGCAAGATTGAGACATTCGACAATGGAGCGGTGACGGTGTGGTCGAAAGAGGACGTGCCACCAGCCCATCCGATTCAGTCGGACGCAATGCCAACCGCCTTTCAGGGTGTGCTGTGGGGAACTTTACCGATCGGCGTTAGTTTCCTGGCCATAATTCTCGAGTTTCTCTTGCCGAATCCGCGGCGGGTTTCGGGAGCGGTCAGGGTTCCCGTCCGCGCAGAACATTCCGTCGCCTGATGACTGAACTCTTGACGGAACTAATGACGGATAACTAACGACGCAGACGCACATGCAAACGCATAAGGACCGAAAATGAAATTTATTCTGCCCATAATTCTTGCCATTGCCACGGTCGTGCTGATCGGAGTGGCGTTCGTGGCGTCGGGAACTGTCGTAGGCAAAACCGTCGGCATCGAAGCGGGTTCCGCGATGTACGGTCTGACCCCCAAGGCCAGCACGCCCGATCAGGCGCTTACGAATTTGCTGATGGACGTGAAGCGGCGAAATTGGGATCAGGCATACGGCGAAATTTCGAATCCACAAGTCGCCACGAAACAACAATTCATTCAGGCTTGGACGGGATCTTATGGCAGCCTCCGCACATTTTCTGCCCTTGAGGGCTTTGAACTTCGGCCCATGCACATTACCAATGACGCGGCTCAAATGCGGGTTCGGCTGCATTGGACTACGCCGATCGGTCCGCTTGAAGACGTGCGGGATTTTCACCTCGCCAAAGTCGGCGACATTTGGAAGACGGTGTGGTCGAAGACTGACGTGCCGAATGTTCCTTCACAGGTCATTCCAGTTACCTACCTGCGCTGGGATTTGGTGAGTGCAGCCGGAGACGATGAATGGGGAGCGAAGAATATCGATGCTCCGCACGTGCGAATCATTTCCATGAACCCGTTGGATTTCGCCGAAGGCGCGGTGGTATTGGGCGAAGTGGTGAATGAAGATACGATCCCCGCTTTCGTAAACGTGACCGCAACTCTGGTCGACGGCTCGGGCAAAGAAATCGACGAAGAGACGAGCTTCGACAAGATCGATCACATTCTTCTCCCCAAACAGGTGACGCCGTATCGCATCGACTTTCCAAAAGTGAATCTAAAAAATGTGAAGAATGTTCGCATGAATGTGAAGGCCACGCTGGTTCCTGCCTCGGCTGATCCCGTCATCGGCGTGATGAATCAGAAAGTCGATCCTGACTATCAGGGCAAAAGCGTTCTGCGCGGAGACCTGCTGAATGAGAGCGGACAGACGGTCAACATTCCGCACGTGATTGCAAGTTTGTACGATAACAACGGCAAAGTAATTTGGGTTGCGGACGGTTATGTTGAGCACTCGCTGCTGCCACAGACGGCGGCGCCATTCGAGATTGAGATTCCGAAAAACATGGTGCCGAAGGTGTCGAACTTTCACGTCGTGGTGAATCAATACAGCATGGGCAGGAACTAAGCATGCGGCGCTTGTGTCTGAATTGTGCGTATGGTTTTCTGGCGTTGGGAGTTGCGGCCTGCCTTATGGCGGCGCTCGCGGCATCCTGCTCGGCGCAAAATATTACCGTGCCCACGTCTGCGGTTGCGGGCGAACCGGCCTCGATAGCGATTACGGGAAGCGGCAAAGCGACCTTGTACATTCTCGGTCCGGGCATTTCCACGAAGCAGGAAGTCAACTTGGGCGAGGATCTTAAACTGCGCGGCGATGCTCTGAAAAACGCAGGCGATTACCACATCGTCGCCTGTTCCGATTCTTGCCACAGCGCGACGTTTTATGTGAGCGCCGGAAAACCTGCGAGCCTTACTTTTCTCGTGCATCCATCGCGCGTGCCGGTCTCGCAGCAGGATGCGGTGAGCGGCGTCGCTTTTCCTTTCGATCAATTTCACAATCTCGTGTTCACTCCGCAGACAATTAATTTTCAACTCTCGGCGGGCAATGCATCCTTGCTCAATCGATCGGTCAACACCCAGGCAGGAGTTGCGTGGTTCCGCACCTCGTCGGGCAAATCGGCTGGTGCATTGCAAGTCGTGGCCTCTTTGGACGATTTCAAGGCGCGGCGCGTGGTGCAGCAAGTAGCGTCAGATCCTTGCAATTTAAGAATTACCGGCCAGCGTAACGCGCAGGGAATTCTGGTGCAGACCGAGCCGGTGCATGATTGCTCGGGCAATCCCGTGCCCGACGGAACGATTGTTAGTTTTACGGCGACCGCGGCCAGCGGAAAAAGCACCGTGGATGCTCCGATCAAGAAAGGTGTGGCCCGCGCAGAGATGGAAGCAACAGGCTCGGCCGTAATTTCGGGCGCCTCGGGCGTGGTGATGGGCAATGAAGTACGAGTCGGAGGGCGACCATGATTCGCAAGTTCCCTGCTCGCTCTTGCGCACGAATCTCATGCTCGCTAATGCTGGTTGTCTGTTTCGTTGCTGCGCAATATTCCGTCGCTGCCGACGCCGCGACGCAGGTGCAGCTGAACGCGGCAAAAGCCGCTCCTCGCGCGGTTGAACCGCTCACTCAGAACAGCATCGTCCGCGACTATCGAGTGGCGTGGAACAGCATGTCCCATGCTCTGGAGTTCAATTCGCTCGATCCCTTGAACGGGCCATTCACGGGCGAAGCGAAAACTGGCCTATGGCAATCTGTTGTAAGCCAGCAGCGTTCCGGCCTCGGCCGCCGTTACGCAGATCAAACTCATCATCTGGACGCGGTATTTTACGCCCCCGAAGGCGATGCCATTGAACTCCACGACACGGCTGAATACCAGTTGCAGTTTTTGGATAAAGGAAAGGTCATCCACGAAGAACACGTTGTCGCGCACTATGTCGTGCTCATGACTCCCAGCGCCGATCGTTGGCTGGTTCGATATTTGCAGGCCGTACCGCAATTTTAAAAGTCTTAGTCTCAATGGAGAGCCGGGCGTCCTCGTCCGGCCACCCCAATATAAGCGACAAGAATTCGTCATCCACCCCGCAACATCCGGGTGAATCATTTGCAGCCGATCGATGGCCCGGCAGTCTCGCCTTGAGACGTGCCGCCAACCGGAGCCTGCAGCGGAGCATCCTACTTAATCAGTAGAAGAAATGGAGTCAACGTTGCCGAAAGTATTTTTGTGTCTGATAATGGCGTGGTTTGCGATCGCAAAGGGATGCGATTCGCGGGCCGCGAATGCCACATTCCCGCTGGGGCCGCATGATCCGGCGCCCATGCCTACGCTCCTCGCCGTGTATATGCCATGGTTCGGTGATCATACCCACATGGATGTCGGCTATTCGAGCCACGATCCCAAGGTCTTGCACAAGCAGATTGAACATGCCCGCAGCATGGGCATAACAGCTTTTGTGGTCGACTGGTACGGCGAGAGCGCTCCCTACTCAGACGCCAACTTTGCGCTGCTGGAGAAGGTCGCCAGCAAAGACCATTTTCAGGTGGCTCTGCTCTACAACGAGCCCGAAGATCAGGACCAGCAATCGACGGATGACGCCATAGCCGGCCTCGATAAGGCTTACAACTCCTATATTGGCCCGGAGGCGAAGTACCGCGACGCTTACTTCACTTATCAGAACCATCCCGTGATTTTCATTTTTCCGAAGCAGGGGCACGTGGATTGGAACCACGTCCGCGAGCACGTCAGCAATTGGTCGCAAACTCCGCTTTTTATCTACAAAGACGAACCGCCAGCGCAGTATGCCGCCGACTTTGGCGGCTCCTATGCGTGGGTGCAACCGGGCGCGGCCGGGTGGGCTCCGGATGGCAGCAACTGGGGCGAGCAGTATCTGGACCATTTCTATAAAACGATGCGCAACAAGTATCCCGACAAAATCGCGGTCGGAGGGGTATGGCCCGGGTTTGACGACTCGACCGCAAAATGGGGATTGAACCGCCACATGCAGAGCGGCTGTGGCAAGACATTCGAAACCACGCTGCATATGTACGACCGGTATTATGACAGCGAGCACCCGCTTCCCTTCCTCTTGCTTGAGACCTGGAACGACTACGAGGAAGGAACCGCGATTGAGCGAAGCACCTCCGGCCCCGGCTGCAGCCAGCAGAACCAGAAAGACGAAAAGGCTGAGCCGATCCGTTAATCTTCCAGTAACAAACGTCCAAGCCGCTGTGGACACTAGACTTGGGCAACATTTTCGCCAACCTGCCGGGGCCTTCCGTCATCCAAGTGTGCCGGGGGATTGCCTCGTCCAGAAGTGGGCGCGGAGATTGGGTCGACTAATGAAGAACTCTGCTCGGAGCCTTAATTTTCTTTCCCAGCTTTTGCTGGGGGATAGCAAGAACGCTGATAGCAAGAACGCTTCTGATTCCGCCGCCAACGCGGCTGCGGTTAAAAATATTTCGTCCGCTTCCAACCTAAGCAGTGATGACTTCGGCGACCTGTGGAATCTGGCGAATTCTCATCATGTGATCATGCGCACCTTTCCTGCACTCCGCGCCATGATGGAGGCGCAGGGTAGCGACAAGCTGGGCTGGATCGACAGAGCCCTAGCCAAGGAGCGGGCCCGCATTGACCACGCCGTTTCTTTTCTGGCTCCAATTTGCGACTCGCTGGAAGAGGCTGGCGACGTGGTTGTGATCAAGTCTCTCGATCACTGGCCTGACTTGGGAAACGACCTTGATCTTTACACGAACGCCAATGCTGCCGACGTTGTCAGCATCATGAAAGAGCGCTTCAAGGCCGATCTGGATGATCGCAGCTGGGGAGACAAACTGGCGAACAAGTGGAACTTCGTGGTTCCCGGCCTGCCCGAACTAGTGGAAGTTCACGTAGGCCGATTGGGGCAGACGGGCGAGCAGATTGCCATTACCCGCTCCTTAACCTCGCGCGCGGGAACCGTCGAATACAGCGGCCAGACTTTCCGGGTGCCTGCGGCGGAAGATCGCATGGTGATCAGCACTCTGCAACGAATGTACCGGCACTTCTATGTGCGTCTCTGCGATGTGGTCGACAATGCCAAGCTCATGGAATCAGGTCTGGTTGATTATGCTTACCTGAAGTCCTTGGCCAAGTCCGCCGGGTTATGGGATGGGTTGGCCACTTACTTGGTAATCGTGTCCGAATATGTTGAGTCCTATCGCGGACGCGGTGTCGACTTGCCACCGCTAGTCACTGAAGCGGCGCGTTTCGGCAACGAACTAGTCTATTTCAAACGCAACTTCCTTCGCATCCCGATCTTCCCCCAATCGGCGAAGTTATATGCCTCAGAATGGACAAGACTGCTGCTCAATGGAGAATTCGCCAACACCCTGCGCTTAAGCCTTCTGCCAGGATTGGCGACCGCAGCGGCCCTCGAGATGAAATTTACGGGAAGTGACAAGGGTATCTGGTAATGAACAAGAAGTGGAGCCTAAGGTACAGGTTGCTCAGTGGTTTACGGTATTGCGGATGAGCGGGCCGTCACCCTAAGGTGGAATAGTTCGCTAGGGTGAAATCGGCTCTTCCTTATATTTACGGCAGTCTGTCTACTTGCGGACTGATGAAAGGATTTGTTTTGGTTCGCATTCTTGTAGCAGACGATAACCCGGTGGTTCGGCATTATCTCCGCGGCCTGCTTGAACAGCAGACCACGTGGCGGGTTTGCGACGAGGCCAGAACCGGGGGCGAAGCCTTGGAACGGGTGCGCAATAATCGCCCAGACGTGATTCTGCTCGACTTCCAAATGCCTGATTTAAATGGACTTGATGTGGCTCGCAGGATCGGGCAACTCTTCCCCGAGATACCGATTCTTATGGTCACAATTCATCTCTCCAAACAATTAGCTGATGAAGCCAAAAAGGCGGGCATTCGCGGAGTATGTCTAAAGTCAGATGTGGGTTCCATAGTGGAAGCGGTAGATACCTTGTTGCACGAGCGTACCTATTTCCCCCAAACGGCTGCCACCAACCACTGAGCGATTGACCCATAAGCGACTGATAGTGTTCAAAATAAGCGACTTCACGGCCCTACAGGATTCACTGTATTCAGGGGCCGTAGTTGCCATGCTAGCGTGAAGGAGTTGTCGGATGTCTGTTTATCGATCTAGCAAATTGTTGGAAGTGCAGCACTCGCGGACTTCCCGTAGCGGTCCAATGTGTATGCTTGCTTCAAAGGTAAGGACTCGCTATGGTTACTAATAGCTTCAGTCAGGAAACTGGAAACGCGTCTATGGCGGTTCGCATTCTGCTGGTTGATGATCACCCCGTGGTGAGGCAAGGGCTGCGGACATTGCTAGAAGGACATTCCGAGTGGGAAGTTGCAGGTGAAGCTTCCGATGGACTGGAAGCAGTGGAAAAGGTAACCAGCTTACAGCCCGACGTGGTTGTACTGGATATCACCATGCCACGAATGAACGGCATTGAAGCTTGCCGCGTAATCAAAGAGAAAAAACCCGGGGTTGAAGTATTGTTTGTGACCCAGCATGATTCACCGCAAATGATGCGTGAAGCATTGGCTGCGGGGGCGAGAGGGTACGTAGTGAAATCGAATCTTGCTCGCGATTTATTGGAAGCAGTCGAAGAGGTAAGCCAGCACCGCGTGTTTACGGCACTGGCGCGCGATCCAAACACGGCGAATTGAACGCCGGGCCGGCATTAAATTTTGAAGAGCTCCAGAAAAATCTGGGTGGGGAGACTACCATGAAACTGCGTATTCTGTTAGCTGATGATCATGAAATTGTACGCCGAGGCCTGTGCGCTCTATTGCAAAAGCGCGAAGGCTGGGAAATATGTGGCGAAGCATCCGACGGCCGCGAAGCCATCGAAATGGCCAAGCAATTGAAACCGGATGTCGTCATCGTTGATATCGGCATGCCTTATCTGAATGGTCTTGACACGACACGCCAGTTAATCGAACTCGATCCCGCTTTCAAAGTTATCGTTCTTACTATTACCGATTCCGATCAGGTCATCCGCGAAGCCCTCGACGCTGGCGCACGTGGCTTTGTGCTGAAGTCTGACGCGGCTCGTGATCTGGTTTCCGCAGTGGAGGCCATCCAGAGCAAGCGCATGTTCTTCACGCCCCGCGTGAACGATCTGGTGCTGCAAGGCTTCCTGGACAAGGGCCACGCCGTTGCCCGCAACGAAGCGCCGAATCTGCCCATCCTGACTGCTCGTGAACGCGAAGTAACTCAGCTTCTGGCAGAAGGAAAGAGCTCGAAGGAAGTGGCCACGCTGCTGAACCTGAGCACCAAGACGGTTGAGACTCACCGCAGCAACATCATGCGCAAACTCAGCCTGCATTCGATCCGTGATCTGGTGGTCTACGCTATAAAGAACAACATTATTCAGATCCAGATGCCGCCGCAGCCGAGCACTCAGTCGCCGACGGCCGGCCCAGCAACCACGGTAGTTTAGATGAATGGTTTCGTAAGGAAGCCTGGCAGTGTCTGACTACAAGCCGTTTGGTTAAAGTTAAAATCTCCATGGGCGTCGCACCTTTTCAGTGCGGCCCCTGTCCGCCATCTCCTTGCTGGCTATACGCATAAGCGCTCCGGGTCGAAACCTTGAGCTTTCCGTAACCCGAAGCTTGCGCCTCCACCCGAATCGATCCATTCTCCGGCTTCGCATTTTGGTTTCTTGGCCGGTACGCGATCATGTATTGCGTTCGGATATCGTGAGCAACCGTGCGCGTGATGTCTCCCACCTGATTCAGATTGTCGGGGAAATAGGCCACCCCGCCCGTGTCCTTAGCCAACTTCTGGAGCGCGTCTCGTCCCCGCCGCTCCATGCCCCCACCCAGCAAACCAATCGCATAAATTGTGGGCCCGTCTTTGAGCTGCAGCTTAGCCAGCGCCTCCTGCAACGTCTCCTGGCTCATATTGTCTTCGCCATCGGTAATCACCAGCAGAACTTTCTTGTCGAGACGCGTATTGTTCCGCAAATGCACAGCCGAAGCCACGATGGCATCGTAGAGCGCCGTACTCCCAGTCGAAGACACTTGATGCAATGCCGATTGCAGCAGGTTTATGTCGGACGTGAAATCCTGATCCAGATAATAATTCTGACTGAAGTTAACGATGAATATCTCATCCTTGGGATTGCTCGCCCGAATCAGATTTAGAACCGCGCGGTTCACCTCGTCTCGCTTATCGCGCATGGAGCCGGAGTTATCAACCACGATGCCCATGGCCACTGGAACGTCCTGGCGGCGAAATGAAGTGATGGGCTGCGCGACCCCATTTTCAATAATCGTAAACGCGTTCTTGTCCAGATTCGGCACCAGGTTTCGTTGCGCGTCGAATACGGTGGCGTGCAACATAACTTCTTGAACTTCTTTTCTAAACACGAACATGCCGGCCTGATCATCGGAGCCCACGTCAGCCGGCGGGCCAGCCTGGTCCATAGGGACAGGTTCCTGCGAACTCTCTCCTGCGGCCGGCGCTTGCTGCTGTCCGGTACTCTGAGAACCGCCGCTCTGGGAACTAGGGCTCTGGGAGCCAGCAGCCGGAGCGGTCACGGCAGTTGGCGTCTTCGAACTTGGCGCACTCGTTTGCGCCCATGCTCCATAGGTCGAGAGCAACATCACAACCGTCAAAAGGCTCGAAGCGACACGGTAAGAAGTCTTGGCAAACATAGTAATTTCCATCGTCGTTTTAGATGCGAATCAACCTTCAAGTGAATGGTACTAAATACAGGAAGTACTCGACCCCCGCTCCGTGGGCGCGGCCAGTCAAAAAAAGTCCCGGCCAAGAATGACCGGGACTTGTATGGACGGAGTAGCAAAGGCAACTAGGACGAGCGACGTTCACGATCGCGGTTCTGGTCGTCTTCCTCATTAAATTGTCCACCCTTTTTGTTCTGCTGCTGACCAGGTTGATTTTGACCAGACTGGCCCTGACCGGACTGATTACCCTTTTGCGGCTGCCCGGTTTGTCCACCGCGCTGCCCCTGTCCGCCCTGTCCGGACCGACCGCTCTGCTGGCCTTGTCCGAATTGACCACCCTGTTTATTCATATCATCTGCCATGAAACCCTCCTAGGCAAAGCGCGAGCTCCCCCGCGCCCTGGATTTTTATTAACCACTTGTTGCATTTAGTTGCTTCGCAAGATCTCTGAGTTGGACCGAGAGCCTTGGGCAGATTCTGTAGAAATTCATCGGCAAATACTTACATGAATCGCCGCAGAGAAATAACAATGAAGCCTGCCATAAAACAGAGTGGCCTTCCCTACGCGAAATCTTATTTCGAGTAGAGAAGGCCAGTGACTCCGGATCGACGATCTTCCGCCGGTACTTACATCACAACAACAACCGCGACACTAACTCCCGGATGAGCCAGGTCGAAAAGAAGGTATTCGCCGTTAATGTAGTCCACATAGCATTGATCG
>Ga0182024_10016492_pt1 | contig 14006 bp, 21 predicted proteins | sample P32metaG_FD_120480 | JGI IMG/M metagenome (GOLD analysis project Ga0182024, IMG submission 120480) | Permafrost microbial communities from Stordalen Mire, Sweden - P3-2 metaG (Illumina Assembly) | ecosystem: Environmental > Terrestrial > Soil > Wetlands > Permafrost | place: Sweden: Stordalen... | reverse complement strand
TCGACAGACTGAGAATACGCAACAGCATGTGCAAAGCAGTTGTCACCAGAGACAGACTCCGCAATCATCGTTCCGGCGTTGACCGGGGTCCCCTCGAACAGCTTCTCGGTGCCTTTGTGCGTGTAGAAGTGTCGCAGCTCCAAGTGCAAAACGGTGTCTCCCACCACGCTAAAACGAAAATGTCCCGGTTCAATAACCGCTGCATGCACGGGGCCTACAGCTACCTCGGCAATTCCGTTGCCCTGCACCCTCAGAAACTGGTACTCGCGAGAAGCCCAGGGAACTCGGCCTACCGCATCCACCATCGGGTACACTCCATCAGGCCAGTTTTCATGGAAAACGAGAGGGCGAAGGTCTGGGTGCCCACTGATCTCGACGCCATACTGGTCATGGAGCTCTCTTTCATACCAGGATGCCGAGGGGACTTTGAGTGCAATGGAGGGGACTGCGCCCTCAACTGGAAACATCAGCTGCTTGTAATCGTGGGTCCCGACATCGAAGACGTAGTGGACCCGTTTTCCGCGGTTTGGCCCGAGGCTTCCGAAGATCGTAACCAGTCGGCCGATAGAGCCATCTGCAATTTGAGGCAGCGTGAACATCACTCCTGAAAAGCCTTCGTCGACGATTGAACCTGCTGCTGGCCCGTTCTCATTCATTGCAACACCGTCATGGCTTCTCGTAAAAGAACACTGAATGCGTGAGGAATCCGCATGCCGAAAAATATCAAACAGAGGCCCGCGATTCCCATGGAAGTGTATTCGGAGGGAATCAACTTTGAACTCACAGGTGTAGGACTTGATTCGCCAGTGAGCAGACGCAGGAAATGATAGGCGAACCCGCCAAAAACCACTGAGAGTATGATCAGGAAAACAGTGGCGACAAAATAATGGGCCTGCGTGAACGCTCCGGACAGGATTGCAAACTCGCTTGTGAATAAGCTGAAAGGTGGCAACCCAACAATCGCCAGACCTCCGACGACCAGCGCCGCGCTGGTTTGCGGCATCGTTCGAGACATGCCACTGATGTGATCCATGCGGAGTGTCCCAAAGTTGTGGCGGACATTCCCAGCGCTGAAAAAGAGCAAGGATTTTGCAACGGAGTGATTAAAAGTGTGGAGCAGTGCACCGAAAAGTCCCAGGGGGCCTCCTAATCCGAGGCCGATAGCTATGATTCCCATGTGCTCCACACTGCTGTACGCCATCATTCGCTTCAGATTCCGCTGCACGAGTATCAGCAAGCCAGCGACAACCATGGACATCACACCAAAAATCAGCAGGAGAGTGTGGGGAAAAGCAGGTCCTGCGGCATGGGAAACAATTGCGTCGTAGCGCATCACAGAGTACATGGCACAATTCAGCAGAACAGCTGACAGTAAAGCGCTGATCGGTGTCGGTGCTTCGGCGTGCGCGTCCGGCAGCCAGCTATGCATGGGAACGAAGCCGATCTTTGTTCCATAGCCAACGATGACAAATACGAACGCAAGCTTCACTAAGTGTGGGTCAAGGCCGATCCGAGGGACGGCATTCATCAGCGAAACCCAGTCCAGAGCTGCGCCCGGATTCATGCCTGCCTTGACTGCGGCCAGATACAACACAATGGTTCCGAACAATGCGAAGGCGATTCCCACGGTGCAAACTATCAGATACTTCCAGCCGGCCTCCACCGCGCCTTCCGTGTTGTAAAAACCGACAAGCAGAGCCGACGCCAACGTCGTTCCCTCCATCATGATCCAGAGAAGACCGAGGTTTGCGGATAGGCAGACAGAGATCATCGTGAACAGAAACATGAAAACGAGGGCATAAAACCATCGAGGCGAAGAAAACCGCCCTTCTCCGACATGTCGCAGGTAACCCGAGGCATAGACGAGGACCAACCCAGAGATGAAAGCGATATTGAGAAGAAAGAACGAACTGAGGCCATCCGCCCGCATATAGTGGCCCACTTGAAGGGAGCCGCGTTCATGTACGTTCCAGATGACGACCGCGAGCGAGGCAATCTCCAGTCCACCAACAAACAGCGCTGCGCGGGTAGAGGCGCGGGGATTTCTGAAACCCAGGACCACAAAGGCGCCCGCAAGCAAGATTAGCAATGGCGTCAGGAGGATCATTTTCTCAGCCTCGAAGCCGTCGGAGCTTCGAAACGTCCAGATGGTCAAAAGTGTCCCTGATCCGGAACGTGAAGATTCCCATGAGCAGTAACCCGATCAGAATATCGAAGAAGACTCCAATCTCTATAATCAAGGGCATGCCGAAGGTCGTCGTGAGAGCCGCCAGAAAGATGCCGTTCTCCAGAACAAGAAGTCCAAGCATTTGCATGAGAGCCTTATTCCGGCTCACCATCAGGAACGAGCCCGTGAGAATCAACGCGACGGCCGCTGCCAGGGCGTCCTCCGGTACGTGGACCGATTGCCCATAAGAGTGGACTGCCGCATACGACAAATAAATCATAGCGGCGGCGATAAAGACCGATTGAGTCGGCGTCGTCGAAGCTTTCACATCGTGCGATGTTTTGAGACGGTTGGCCAAGCCGAAAAATGCGCGGGGAATAACGGCCACCTTGATCACCAGAACCAACGCGCCAACCACGTACGCCTCAGCGAGCCTCTCCTGAAATCCCGTAGCGAAAACCTCCGCGGCAATGATTGCAGACTGCGCACTGAACAGTACTATGCACGTCGAGATGCGACGCGCCACAACCAGCAGGAGCACGGTCAGAAACAGAAAGACAGAAAATGAGGTCAGAACTTTGCCCGTTGCAATTTCTACCAGACCCATTTCGCTACCTCTTGACCAACGTCGTAAAGATCACCGCCAGTGCACTAACTGCGGACGCGACTCCCAGGAAGTCAGGGACGAGATACATCCGCAGTTTGGCCACTCCACTCTCAATTACCGCGAGCAGCACGATCAGCAGCGCAACCTTGGCAGAGTACAGGAGGAGCGCCACGCTGATAGCTCCGACCGACGCGCTCGTGGCCATGCCCCAAGGACCGAACAGCGCAATCAAAAGCGCGAGCATTGCGTGGAGCTTGACGGCGCTCGCCCACTCAATAAAGGCCAAACTGGGTCCTGAATATTCGAGGACCATGCCCTCGTGAATCATCGTCAATTCTAGATGTGTCGTCGGATTGTCCACAGGCATGCGCCCCGTTTCGGCGATCACTACCATCGCAAGGGACGTGAACGCGAGAATGTGCACTGCGGAGATGTTGAAGATATTTTGCCCGAGTGTCCACGCCGCTATTCCCGCGATGTCGGCGTGCGACGACAAGACAGCTACCGCAACCAACGATAGTAGAAACGGAGCTTCCGCCAAACTGGAAACCAGTGCCTCACGACTGGCTCCCATGCCACCGAACGCGCTGCCCCCATCGAAGCCTGCGAGCGAAAGGAAGAACCGGCCTAGGGCGAGCAGGTATACAAGGAGAAAGAAGTCGCCGCGGGAACCGAGCAGCGCTGAAGGCTGTACTAAAGGGACGAATGTCGCGACACAAATTGTTGTCCCAAACAGTACACAGGGAACGACACGAAATACGCCGGATGCGGTCGAGGGCACGAGATCTTCCTTGCGAAAGAGCTTCGCAAGATCCGAATACGGCCGCCAGATGCTGGCTCCCTGTCGGCGTTGCAGAAATGCTTTGCACCGTGCGATGATCCCGCGCACCAGCGGAGCTCCCAGGATCAGAATGAGCGCCTGTGCCAAGTTGATTGCAAACTTCATGGCTGGAACCTCAACACGGCGAGAAGAGAAACAATCGCGAGGAAAATGTAGAGCAGATATACCTGAATGTTGCCCGTCTGCAGCCGCCGCAACTGATGCGCCCAGGAAAGAATCATCTCGACGAAGGGGCGGTAGATAGTTTTTTCGTAGGAGGTCGTACGGACCGAGTGATAAGTGACATTCACCGGAAAGTAGGGCTGGTCCTCGGGAAGTCTCTCGATTTTACGATCCGGCTTGTAAACCGATGAGAAAACAAAACGAATTGGCTTTGAAAACACCGTCGAGGTGTACTGCATGCGGCTCGTAAGTCCCGGCAGGCCGCACGCCCAGGTTCGAACCACGCGTTCTCGGCGTTTCAGAAGTGCGACTATGATAGTTACACCCAGGATGATCGCGGCGGTCCAGGGAATCACACGCGCAATGCTCAGCGTTTCCTGTGGTACACCGGCGCCGGGAACCAAAACCTGAACCAATGACACGAGGGGTCTCAAGAAAAAGCCCGGCGCGATACCGATCCAAAGACAGGCTGCGGCGAGCAAACCCAGCCCAGTGCGCATGGCGAACGGCGACTCTTCAGCGTGTTCCGCAGCTTCACTACGAGGACGCCCTAAGAAGGCCACTCCGAAGACCTTTACAAAACAGGCGGCTGCTAGCCCGCCAATCAAAGCAAGGACACCTACCATCAGCAGCAGAACAATCGGTGCCCTCGTGTTCATCAAGACCGCCCCCCCGAGAAAGCTCCGAAAGATCAGCCACTCGCTGACGAAACCATTAAACAGCGGCAACCCGGCTATTGAACAGCACGCGACCAGCAGGGTCGCGCCAGTGAATGGCATCCGACGCTGTAGCCCACCGAGTTCCTCTAAATTTACGGTGTGGGTGGCGCTGGAGATTGCACCTGCCCCCAGGAACAGCAGACTCTTGAATAACGCGTGATTGAAGACATGCAACAATGCGCCGGCGAGCGCCAGACCTGCCCAGACGGGCGCGTGATGCGCCAGAAAAATCAGAGAGGTTCCTAGTCCCATGAAGATGATGCCAATGTTCTCGACGCTGCTATAAGCAAGCAGCCGCTTCAGGTCATTCTCGGCGATCGCATAGAGGATGCCGAGGAGGGCACTGACAGCGCCTACCGACAGAACGGCATACCCACACCACCACGGGCCGCCGCCGAGGAGGTCGAAAGCAAAGCGCGCGAATCCATATACCGCAGTTTTCAACATAACGCCAGACATAAGCGCGGATACAGGGCTGGGAGCAATGGGGTGGGCACGAGGAAGCCAAATGTGGAGAGGAATAATACCCGCCTTGGTTCCAAATCCCAGAAACGCTAACACAAAAATTAACGTCCTGATTCCCGTGGGCAGGGCACCGCTCGCGGTTCGCATGGACACAAAGTCCAAACCTGGCGAATAGGGTAGAAAAAGGAAGAAACCCGCGATCACCGCAGCAGCGCCCGCATGCATCATCAGCAGGTAGATAAACACATTATGACCTCGCTCGGCTGAGTCTCCCTCGATTAGGATCAGCCCAGCGGAGAGAAGCGTCATTAGCTCCCAACCGATGAGAAATGCAAAACCAGTGGATGCTGTTACAACGATCACCATCGATAACAGAAAGAGCGAGAAGAACGCCCACACCCACCTCCGGCGTTGGTCGTCATAGTGCTTTTCGAAATATGAGAGCGCAAAAATCGAGACCGGCACTGCGACCGTACAGATCACCAGCAGAAACAGAGCACTGAGCCTGTCGATTCCTAGCGCGAAGGGGAAAAGGGTGAAGCGAGACAAGTCGATGACCGCACCCGACTCCCGCCAGAAGCACTGACTAGCCACAAAGCAACCGACGATGTTTGAGCCAACCACCAGCGAGATAGCGAAAAGCCGCACCGTCTTCGCCTTGCCCGCCATTAGAACGAGTGGGGCAAAAAGCCCCAGCGACACCAAAAGAAAAACAAAACCGATCTTTATAGAAACTAGCTGCATCGCTCTCTCTTCACGACGAACCCTTTTTCAACCGAGCCGAGTACAAACACGATCCTTCCCTAACCTCATCCAACCACAGCGGGAGCGCGACAAAGGTTTCACGAAGCTCGCGGTCGACGACGACGAAACACGGAATGATGATACTGAGTGCCCGATCAACTTGCCATCGGAGATGACCGAGGAAGGTGACGTTCCGCCAACATGCGCTCCTCATGAGAAATGATCCATCGTTCTAGGACGCCACACCATTTCCTCCCGAGGAGTATAAATTCGACTTCGCTTCGAAGGCCGCCCCGGAAACTTCTGGCGGCAAAATCCATCCTGTTTCCTGCTTCATTCCTTAGTGGAAAGGGCCAGCAGAACTTGCGATAAAAATCCCTGCGCTCCGATTGACTTGTTGACACTTCGTGATATCGGTCCGACAGTCTCGGTCCGCGGTGCTCCAGCCTTTGACTCCCGCAATCTGATGAGGCACAACTCCGAACCTCACCAACCAGTGACAAACCATAGCCCCTCGCCGCTGGGCGAGGGCGGGACCACAGGTTTCAGAACCCGAGGAATCACAAAAACCGACCACTAGAACCCGAGCATCCGGGTGCGCGCGCAACCAGGCCGCAGATCGCTTTACCGCGCCTCTGCTCTCCGCACCTAGTTCGGCACTGTCCGGATCGAACAGGAAGGCGTGCTTGAGAAAAGGCGGCTCGCGAATTCCGCCAAGTCTTAGCGGCGAAAACCCGCTTGGGGGCTTCGCGTCTGCGGGCTTCGGATCTTGCTTCGTCACTTGGTCTTGCGCTCTTACGGACGTCGGATCGGACTGCGCTGAACCTCTTGACACCGCGAGCACCTCCGGATCACCCCTCGTCCCCGTCACACTCGAGCCTAGAACACCGCCGAACAAATGGAGTATGGCCACTAAAGCAAAACATTTTCGAGCACATTTCATCGAACGACTCAAGCCCTAAAATCGGACGCGCAAGGAGCACAGCAATTTCTTGTCCCGCTCAGTCAACGCCGGTGCTTCGTCAAGAAGATACAACGGCTGAAACATCCCCGATCTAGGGTTACGCAAGAACATGCAATGCGACTTCGTCTCAATCACCACAATGTCTTCCGGGTCAGCAATCGCCAACCGCGCCACCAACTCGCGCACTTTCATTACTTCTTTCATTGCCACCCCCTAGGCTCCTTTGCGGGCCAACGCAGGCTTCCGCTCACGAGTGATTAGCCGCTCTGATCCTTGGGCCCACGATGGATCTGATCTTAACGGCGCGAACGCGCACCCCCCAGTACTGCTCCTGACACTCCACCCCATCTCCAACCGAAAGTGTCCGAATATCCACCTCTTCGAGAGAGTTTTCGTCAAAGTAGAGTTCACAACCGTCCTCGCCGAGAATGCGTCCGTATCCTCGGTTATTCTTCAATTCGGTCACCGACCAGCGCATGATCTCCGTTTTCCTTCCTTACCGTGCGTCTACTTGTCATCGAGACGGGCTCCGCTGTGGCCTCGGAACACCGTCATCTGTTTCTTGCATCGGCCCTTTCGCGCGCAAGCAGAAGCTTTAAGTGCCGCCAAATCGACGAATAATGTCGGTCGTCGGGTGCCACACCAAGCCCGCCGACGATGGCGAGCCATCTCGGCAATGCCCAGTGCGAATTCCGAACCCTTAATCCGGTTGCCCTAAACCTTTCCGGGTATCTTCCCCGTGGCCGCTGGAGGGTTGGTAGCCACTTTCGGACCTGTCGAAGCTTGGGCGGCTAGAGCCAGCTTGGCCGGATTTTGGGCTGGCTTCGGTTGACTTTCGGCCTTGACCTGTGGCGGCACGGCTGTTTGCCTCGTCTTCGCCGCGTGAGTTTACGAACAATAGATCCGGCCGTTGCGAAATACCTTTTGAGATTCGGGAACTTCTACTCCACATTCAAAACAGTAGACTGGGGTCATTTAGTTTTGTTCTCCTTACCGTTCCGGCCAAGCCGGTCTAGTTTTCACTTTCAATAACGCCAATCGCGGGTATCGCTACGGGCTGGCCCACCAACCAACGAATTTTGGCTTTCGGCTTTTCCTTCTTCTTTACGTTTCCCGGCGTTTCATTTTTCGAGTGTCGTAGTGTGTAAGACGTTTCCCTCATAAAATGTCCGGTTTATTTGCGTGATCGAACTGCGCATTTCCGTTCCTTGGTTCGGACTTGGCGGTGATTCGTTTCGCCCGAGTTTGTGATAGCCCGGCACAATCCTGGAACGCCCCAGTAAAACAGAGGGTGAACCTGAGTTTCCGGGCACGAAGACCTCCGCCCTGATATTCTCCTGGAACTCCACCCAATCGCCAACGGAAAGCAGGCGAGTGTTCAGACCATCCAGAGAAGCCTTGTCGAAACGGACCTCGCTGCCGTCTTGTCCCAAAATGCGGCCACAAAGGCGTCGTTTATCAAACTTGGTGACTGACCCGCGCATTCTGTTCCCTTCCCCTTAATTCCTCTGGCTGCTACTCGTTTTCCCCGAAGGCTTCTTCTCGTGCAGGGCTTCGTTCTCGGCCTTGAGCGCGTCGTTCTCTTTCCGCAGTGCGTCGCGCGAGCTCGTTACCTGGTCTAGCTGGGTGCGAAGCTGTGAGTCGTCCTGCTGCGTACTGGCTACTTGTGCTTTGAGCTGTTCGTTTTCCTGCCGCGCTTTCGTGTCTTGGCACGCCGTCAGACACAAACCGAGCGAAATTGCTACTACCAAGCCTCCAAAGAATGTGTTCGCATTTCACTTTCTCTCCTCAATTGAGATTTGAACCGCAAAGGGTTCTCCTCTAGGCAGCCAGCAGGACAGCCAGCTTTTCGACAGCTGGCCCGGTCTTGTCCTTAAATTCTACAGAGAGGCCCAAGTCCGGATAGCTAGTGGAAACGGTTCCACACAGGGCAACCTCATTTTTTCCTCGGCGGAATTGCGCCACGACAGCCGTGCCGACGGGCAACTGAATCTCCCGCACGAAGAAACCAGTTGGGGCAACAAGAGCATGGCCACCGGGCACAGATATGCACCTTGGGCCCGCGCTAAGTCTTAGCCATAAATGGAAATCGGGCATTCTTGCTTCACCCCTCCGCTTGCCCTTGGTGCGCGGGCTGTGGACGTATGGCCACGGCCTCCTTGCCACGCCAGCCGTCCTGTAGTTGGTAGCTGACACGCAGACCCGAGAAAAGGCCGACAAATTCCACTCCAGTCAACGTGGATTTTCGGAAGGGCACATGATGCCCATCATCGCCGCGGATCATGCCTTTCTCCTGCACCGGATAGATATGCCAGATCGTTCCTTCCATACTGACCTTCTCTTTCTGCTTACGTGCCGGATAAATCTCGGCTTTACCGGCGCGCCGAACTCCGCCGCACTTCGCGAGACCCCCTCACGCTGTCGCCGCATGCCGTTCTTTCTAGGCGGCCGGGTATGCACCAACTCTGGTAGCGGATTCAGGAGATTCCTTCGCTTGATCCGCATGGGTGGGCTCCAAATTAACCGCGGTTGGAACTTTGGCGCCTACTGCGAAAAAGACACCGTAAGAAACTCGCAGACCAACCGACACCTCGCGGTAGTTGAATTCCACCACAAGCGAATCATCGCTGAAGGCCACGTCGTACCCATCATCTCCATGAATGATTCCGGTGCGCCACGAAGGAAAGAGATTGACTACTTCTCCCGTAAGTCCCTCCTTCTGCATCAGTTCTCTAACTTTGATCCGGCCTGTCATCTTGCCTCCACTTCCAGTACCTCTCGCGACGCAGTATTCGGATGGTTGCGCGACGGAGGAACTGCGCTTTTCGGCTCTTTCTCCGGATCCATCTTGAATTCAAGAGATCCGGCCAGCAATTCGTTCAAGGCATAGTCCACGATTTCGGCAGTGCTCCGGCTTCCGCACCCAACTGTCATCAACTGCCGCGCTCGCTTGGAAACGAGAGCGGACAATAGGATAGGATTTGAAATCATTTTCCTCGCCTGGAAGAGCAGTTCAGACCGCGCACTCATTTCCTATCTCCGCCCCTCCAGGCGTCCTTCCTCTTGGAATTTGCCGGACTCGATAAGCCCGGCCACCCTTTAGCCATAGGAAGGACGGGACCCAGAAGAGCTCCACTTCCAAGTCATTTGCTTGCGTTTCATCTTCGCGACTCCGAAATCGACCGGCCCAGGGCAGGAACAACTTTTCAGCCGGGCCAGCCACGACGTACCCAACGGCGCTACACAACGCCGACACTAACAGCGCGCTGGCAATATCGAATCCCCGCCATGCACTCAGAGCGATGAGCCCGCCCGTGATGAGACACAGGGCAAACAGGAATCGCGTTGTCTTGCAGCCTTTGTCAGATTCCTTCGTTAAGGATCGTTGGCATAAGATCCGCCGCGAATGCTCTGAGAATCGCCTGACCTCGCTCGCGTCCAGTCCGGAACCCATCAACACGAACCCGTCGCGGGTCGCAAAGCCATCGACCTTTGGAAGTGAGTCGAGCGACTCACGAGCGAGATCTTGGGTGCGATGAAGCCATAAATGGTTCGCGCGCACCTTCGCACTCAGGACAAACTGCATGGCTTCCCCGGGCACGGCCCAAAAAAGTGGAGAGGGGTCAGCGAACTGCTGGAGGAGCAGCGCGAGCCCGGCGGCTGCACCGGCCATCAGCAAAGCTTGCCAGACTATGCCTGCTCTGAAGAAAACAAGTAACCCGAGAGCCAGCATGAACACCACCCGAGCCAGCCTGGGGGAGTAGGCGAATATTGCATCGGCCCTGCTTCTGAAACGTCTTAGGCCTTCACTGAACCGCATGCGCCAGCTTGGCCGGCGAAGTAAGTACCACGCTCTTGCGACCATACCTTAGCTCCCTGGCGCACTCGCTCGGCAAACACGCATGTCTTCCACACGCGTGAACGCCTGCTCCAAACTGACCCGCTGTTTGTGGACGAGTCGCAGGGCGACCTGTAAGTCGTGAGCTTGGCGGGAGGAAAAGAATCGCCTTCCATCCTTCAGTTTCGGGTGCAGAGACCCCTTCGACTCAAGTTGAGCGATTTGCGCTTCACTGATACCGAGCTTTAGGGCCAACTGCGCGGGTGTGTAGTAGTCTGCCACGACTTCCTATCGTCCTCTTGTGTTACAGCCATCTGCGAATATTTGCAGATGTCCAGCAAAAAAATATTCCGCCCTATGACGCCGCTTGGAGTTGCTGCAGCATGTCTCGTACGCCCACCAGGTGATTGTTGAAAATGTTCTTCGCTACATCCAGAAGCTTGAAAAGGGTCCGGTCGGAAACGGAGTAATACACGTTGCTGCCAGATTTCCGGCCGACCACAATATTGCGCGCTCGTAGGATCGCAAGCTGCTGAGAGACGTTCGCTTGTTCGATTTGCAGAGCTTCGCTCAATTCATTCACGCCTTTTTCGCCATCACGAAGACAGTCCAGGATCCGAATTCGGATCGGGTGAGCGAGGGCCTTGAAGAACTCCGCTTTGAAATTGGCAAGTTGCGGCATCTAGACTTCCTTTACATTCATAGTCTAATCTGCGAATATTAGCATGTCAAGAGAATTTACGGATGGTGATCGTCGTAGTTTGATGTCTATATTCGTGTAGCGCGGGAGTCTCTGGCCCAACGTGGGAGTTGACTCAATTGATTCGCTAGGAGCTCCCTGCAGAGGACGTATGGTCACCTGGGAATACTTAGTGAAGAAGATAAACACGGAAGGTCAAGTTGGCGGTGACGGGACAATTGTTGACTCTCCCGACGGCGAGGAGATACTTCAGAGAAGGCTAGTCGAATGCAGCGGTGGCGGTTGGGAGCTCGTCTCCTTCCTCCCCGTCACCCCGGCAAGACATTCCGAGGGGGATCCACCGTATCAATTGGCTGTTTACGCGGTCCTTAAGCGGCCCTTGGAGTCCTAGGCTCGGCTGCGCACAGCTTCTCAGTTGAGCAATTCCAGCACGGAGCAAGCGATTGACATGAGGCTTCGCATTCCAAATTACGACCTACCCAGAAGAGTGAATCCGAGCTGGCGCGAAAAAAACTGACACAGTTAAGGCGATGAGAAGCTTCAAAAATTTACACGAGGAAAGAAACTCATCGCTGATGGCGTTATCGGCGCGGAGAAATGGCGATGTTTGACGAACCGAAGTTTTCCTCTCTTTCTTCCTCCAGGAAGTCCTCGTTATTGGCCAATGGGAATGGCCATAAACGCCACTCTGGTCCGCCATCCGAGATAGCGCATGAAGAAGAACCCAAGCCTAAGCTGAAGCACGCAGTCTTCTACTTGGCGATTGCGTCTCTACTTATTGTTTCAACCTGGCTGGACCGCGTAAGCGAGTCTCCTAATTCGAGCTCCAGTCGACTTCCACTACAAGACGTCACTCTGGTTCTGCACCCTCGAGCTTCCGTCGAAAGTCAGGTTGGTCCGATTGTGCTGTTCCGACTGAGCAATATGGGAAACCACCCGGTTTTTTATCCTGTGCATCCAGGTATAAATGTCCCGGTCGGACAGATTGTCACGCGAACGTCTCCGGCGTCTGAGTGGGTGCCACTATCCTCTACTTCGCAAGAGCAAGAGCCTGCTGTCGCGGAATCTATAGACCGCAACGTTACGTGGATTGAAATGCCGCCGGGGGGATGGGTCGATGGGAAGTTTTCTGATCCTGGGGAGTCGGAAGGGGAATACGCGTATGCGATCTTCCTCAAGTCGGAACGGAACGGCGACGAAATTCGGATCGTCTCAGAACCATACCAGCTCAAGCCCAACTGATGTAGATCCGGAGCCGCCCGCTACTTCTCTTCCCAACCCATGCGATACGCATTGTTCCTGTATGTTCGCATGGAAAGAGCACCCGTCGGTCTCGTTTCCTGTCATTCGCCCTCCCAGCGCCCTTTTGTCTCCCGACGGGCATCGTCTCGCCATCGAGAGGTCCCGGGAAGTTGTCGACTTGGTGGACGCGGACACCGGCAACTCCGTCGGCGCCTTCGCGGCAACCGCTGTGGGGTCTTTCGCCGGCTGGAGTTTGGGCAAACCAAATCTGGCTTTCAGCCCCGACGGACCCCCCTGTTTCAAGGCGCAAAAAACGGCATCCGCGTCTGGAAAACTCCCCCACCCCTGAAATCTTCGCATTGAGTTTCAAAACCGATTCTGCCAACAGCGCCTCCATCAACTCTTGCTTCGTCACCGTCTCGTCCTCCCCGCCAATTCAGGCTGTTAGGTTGCGCGCTTGAGGAGCGCGGCCAAGCGACGATGTAGGTCATCAACGGCGTTGAAAAGATCGACGATTCCTGGCGTATCAATGCCGACTTCAATGGATTGCAGGTCGAGAGAAAGGTCGCTCGAAATCTGTGTGGCACGTTTGACGCGCTCAGCGGACATTATCGGAAGGAGGGAAAAGGGATCGCCACCCGATTGGTCGCTGAGGCCGATCCATTTCTGCACCGCCCAAGTAGTATTGCGAATGTGATCTACGGCGTTCCGGAATTCAGCGAGGACACGCGAGTCGAGTTTGCCAGATTTTACCAGTTCTTCGAGTTCATGTAATTCGCCGGTGGACGCTTCTAGGCGCGCTGTGATTGATGGCGTTGAGACCTGGGCTGAATCTTGTTCGGGAGTACTCATCCGAAATTCCCTCCGTGGGAGGGCTGGGCTACCGGAACGAGATTAGGGCGCGACGGCTGTCGGAGACAAGGAAAATTATTCGCGCGAAACGAATTTTAGAAATAAACGAGGGCAAACCGAGACGTTGCAGTCCGGGTAACCTTTGATGATTCCATTCGTCACCAGCCCATCGCGGCCACGAACTTGGATAAGTCGTGATTAGCAGTTTGTTGAAAAACCGCTTTCTTCTGCAACTTTAAATCACGAAACTCGTCTGAAGTAAGGAAGGTCAAGGAGGCGAGCGAATGCGCGGAGACGATAATCAGCAAGAAGGAATGTTCAGCTACGTTTCTCCAGAGAAGCGAGTCCCAGCGGATCATCCGTTGCGACCGATCCGCAAGATGGTGGATGAGATCCTGAAGGAAATGTCCCCGCAGTTTGCGAAGTTGTACTCCGACGTGGGGCGGCCATCGATAGCGCCGGAGCGGCTGTTTCGGTCCCTGCTGTTGCAGATTTTCTATTCGGTACGCAGCGAGCGAATGCTGATCGAGCAGCTACAGTACAACCTGCTGTTCCGGTGGTTCGTGGGGATGGAGATGGACGAGGCGGAGTGGAATCACGCGGTGTACAGCAAGAACCGGGAGAGATTGCTGAACGAGGAGATCGCGGCGTCATTTTTCGCGCGGGTGCTGGAACGAGCGAGGCCGTTCATGTCGGATGAACATT
>Ga0182024_10016491_pt1 | contig 14006 bp, 17 predicted proteins | sample P32metaG_FD_120480 | JGI IMG/M metagenome (GOLD analysis project Ga0182024, IMG submission 120480) | Permafrost microbial communities from Stordalen Mire, Sweden - P3-2 metaG (Illumina Assembly) | ecosystem: Environmental > Terrestrial > Soil > Wetlands > Permafrost | place: Sweden: Stordalen... | reverse complement strand
ATCTGCTTTCACGCGAATTGGAATCCGATCAGTGAAGCGCCAATACACCGACAAGCACGCCGCAGCGGGCGTCAACGCGCCGCTGCCCGAAATCGAGACCTGGCCGAATCAATATTCCACCGGCTACGAAATCGAAATCGTCCTGCCGGAGTTTACCTCGGTTTGTCCCAAGACCGGCCTTCCCGATTCCGGCAAAATCACGGTGCGCTACGTGCCGGACAAGAGCTGCCTGGAATTGAAATCGCTCAAGATGTATACCATCGCCTATCGCAACCTAGGAATTTTTCAGGAAAACGCGGTGAACCGAATGCTGGCCGATATCGTCAAGGCGGCGCGTCCGCATGCGGCCACGCTGATCGGCGAATTTACGCCGCGCGGCGGCGTTTACACGAAAATTACCGCGAACTGGACCCAGCGCGGAGCGCGCCGAGGACAAAGTCGTGCGCGATGAAGAGCTGAGCGCCACCATTCGCGAGGTGCGGGAGCGCGTGCGCGCGCGCTATCCCGAAGGCTCGCTCGGCCTGACCGGCGTCAACGCGCCGGACCTGATGCCGCTGGTTCACGCCCGCGACTCCGCCGAAGCAAAAGTGGCGGCCATCGGGACCGTCAATCCGCGTCCGGCGGGCCTGAAAAATTTCCTGGTCCAATTTTTCAAGAAGAACATCGCTCGGGCGCTCGACTGGCATGTGCGCGAACAGGTGGAGTTTAATCGCGCCACTATGGCCTGTGTGCAGGCGACCATGGAAGCACTGGCCGAGACGGGACGGTCGCTGGTGGCCATTGCGTCCCATCACCAGGCGCTGCGCGAAGAAATGATTTCTCACCATCGCGTGCTGCGGGATGAAATGGTCGGCACCTACAATCAGCTTCGCGCCGACATGGCCGCGCTGTACGTGGAAGCGCAGGAGCTGAAGGACGTTCGCAATCATTGGGCGCAATGGCGCACCGGCTTCGAGGACCGCCGCGACGCCAGCGAGATCCACATGCTGCGCACCATCTCCGAATTGCAGGGCGCCTTTCAGCATCGCGTCACGCTGCTGGAGCAAAGTTTTCGCGAGCTGGCGCGGCAGCAGCATGTTTCCTTCACCGACGCGCTCGAAAAAAATACGCTCGACGTGCAGAACCGGCTGTGGCGCGATCTGGAACAGATTCGCGGCGAGTACGAGAAGCTGATCCATCATGAATTGAAGCTGGTGCGACAGAAATCGGCAGTCGCGCCGGCGCCCGCTGCCGCCGGACCGGTCCCGCCTACGCCCATCGCCATCGACTGGTTCCGTTTCGCCGATGTTTTTCGCGGCGCGGAAGAACGCATCAAAGAACATCAGAAAATGTACGTTCGGAAATTCGCGGGCGCGGCGGACCTTCTGGACCTGGGCTGCGGCCGCGGAGAATTTCTGGAGGTGGCGCGCGACGCCGCGATCCCCGCGCGAGGAATCGATCAAAGTGAAGAGTCCATCGCCATCTGCCGCGCGAAAGGTCTGGAAGCCCAGCGCGCCGACCTGTTCGAATATCTCGACCATCTGCCGGACGCTTCGCTCGGCGGAGTGTACTGTTCGCAAGTGGTGGAGCATCTGCCGCCCGATCGTTTGCCGGACCTGATCAATCTGCTGGCGAAGAAAACCAATCGCGGGGCGCTGGCGGCGATCGAAACGCCTAATCCCGAATGCCTGGCGATTTTCGCCACGCACTTTTATCTGGACCCCACCCACACCCGCCCCATTCCGCCCGCGCTGCTGCGTTTCTATATGGAAGAAGCCGGATTCGTGAATATCGAGATCGAACGTCTCTCGCCGGCGGTCGAATCCATGCCCGCTCTGGCCGAGCTGCCCGCCTCCGTTCGCGAGTCGTTTTTCGGCGGCCTGGATTACGCCATCTTCGGCAGAAAACTGTAATCGTCCCTACCCCTCTTCACGCAAAGCATGCGTTCCCTGCCCGCTCCGATTAGGTTGATGTGCGTCGACACAGCACTCTAGTTCGGAATACCGCGACAAATGTACGGCTTCGCGGTACTAAATAACTAGACCCGAGTCTTCGAAGTTCTGGAGGAACCCACGTGCAAGATCTGGATGTAATTCGCGAATTTCTGGTGGAGAGCCATGAAAATCTCTCGCACTTCGATCAGGAGTTGGTGGAACTCGAGAAGCGCCCCAAAGATGCGGTGCTGCTGGCCAGTATTTTCCGAACCATCCATACCATCAAAGGCACCTGCGGTTTCCTCGCATATACCACTCTCGAAAGAATCACGCACCAGGCGGAAACGCTGCTGAGCCAGCTGCGCGACGGGCAACGGGAGCTGACGCCGACGCTGGTATCGCTGATCCTCGAAACGGTCGATGCCACGCGAAAAGTGCTGGAGTCTCTCGAAGCGACTGGCGAGGAAGGCACCGAGGGCTTTGAGGATTTGACGGAACGTTTGCTCCAGGCCGCCGAATCGACCGCGCCGGTCGAAAGCACGGTTGTCGAAAGCCAGGTGGCGGACAGCAAGAAACCGGAAGAGGACCCCGCCAAATCCTCCGCCGCGGCGGATGCCAATATCCGGGTGGGGGTAGGGCTATTCGACAAGCTGATGGACCTGGTAGGCGAGCTGGTGCTGACCCGCAACCAGATTCTGCAATACAACACCGAGCGGGAAGATGCCGCTCTCAATGCCACCTCACAGCGGCTCAATCTGATCACCACGGAGCTGCAGGAGGGCGTCATGAAGACGCGGATGCAGCCCATCGGGATGGTCTGGAACAAGCTGCTGCGGGTGGTGCGCGACATCGCGCTGGCGCTCGGGAAACAGGTCCGGCTGGAGTTGGATGGAGCCGAAACGGAACTGGACCGGACCATCATCGAGGCCATCAAGAATCCGCTGGTGCACCTGGTGCGGAATTGCTGCGATCACGGCATCGAATCTCCGGAAGCGCGCGTGCGGGCCGGCAAACCGGCGACGGGAAGACTGACGCTTCGCGCCTATCACAAAAGGCGGGCAGGTCAACATTGAAATCAGCGACGACGGGGCCGGGCTCGACGTCGCGCGGGTCAAGCAGAAAGCCGTCGATCAAGGGCTACTGCGGATCGAACAAGCCGAGAAGATGACCGATCGGGAGGCCTTGAACCTGTGCTTCCAGCCGGGCTTTTCCACCGCCAAAACGGTCACCAACGTCTCCGGGCGCGGCGTGGGCACGGACGTGGTGAAATCCAATATCGAAAAGATCGGCGGCATTGTCGAGGTGTTCAGCCGACTGGGCGAAGGCGCCACGGTCAAGCTGAAGATTCCGCTCACGCTGGCGATTATTCCCGGCCTGGTGATCACCAGCGGCAATCGACGTTCGGCACCCCGCGCGGGCGCCGGCGTCGGGGAACGCTTCGTGATTCCCCAGGTCAGCCTGGTGGAGTTTGATCCGGCTGGAGGGCCAGGCTCGCTCGCAAATCGAGCGCATCCAGGGCACTCCCGTTTATCGCCGGCGCGGCAGCCTGCTGCCTATTGCCTACCTGAATGACACGCTCGGTCTGGATTACCGGAAAGAATCCGGCGTGGTCAACATTGTCGTGCTGCAGGCGGAGGACGGCCAGTTCGGGCTGGTGGTCGATGGCATCAACGGCACCCAGGAAATCGTGGTGAACTCTCTGGGCAAGCAATTAAAGGGAGTGTCGCTGCGCGGGAGAGGAAAATAACCGATGGCCGAAGCGGCGGTTCAGCAATCCGACCGGGCGCACGCGGCCCAACAGTTCTCCACATTTTTCGTGGCCGATTTGTTTTTCGGCGTGGACGTCCTGCGGGTGCAGGAGGTGTTGCGTTATCAGGAAATGACCCTCAAAATCACGGCGCAAAACGCCACCACGCTGTCTTCCTCTTCAGAAGAGCTGGCGGCGGTGAGTCAGCAGATGGCCGGCAACGCGGAAGAGACAGCGACGCAGGCTAACGTCGTGTCTGCGGCTAGCGAAGAGGTCTCCAGAAACGTGTCGTCGGTAGCCTCCGCTTCCGAGCAGATGCAGGCTTCCATTCGGGAGATCGCCAAGAACGCCAACGAGCGGCGCGGGTGGCCAAGAATGGCGTCAGCGTGGCGCATTCGACCAATGAAACCGTGAAAAAACTGGGCGAGTCCAGCCAGGAAATCGGCAACGTGATCAAGGTGATTACCTCCATCGCGCAGCAGACCAACCTGCTGGCGCTGAACGCCACTATTGAAGCGGCGCGCGCCGGGGAAGCGGGCAAGGGCTTCGCGGTGGTGGCCAACGAAGTGAAGGAGCTGGCCAAGCAGACCGCCAAGGCGACCGAGGATATCGGCCAGAAGATCGACGCGATCCAGGGCGATACCAAGGGAGCCGTGACGGCGATCGAGGAGATCAGCACCATCATTAATCAGATCAACGACATCTCCAACAGCATCGCCTCGGCGGTGGAAGAACAGACCGTCACCACCAACGAGATCGGCCGCAGCGTGACCGAAGCATCGAAGGGTGTCGGCGAGATCGCCAAGAATATCGGCGGGGTGGCGGTGGCCGCCAAGAACACTACGCAGGGCGCCAATGACACCCAGAAAGCGGCCCAGGAATTGAGCCGCATGGCGGCGCAACTCCAGACTGTCGTTTCGAAGTTCACCTTCTGAGCCGCTTGACGGTTTAGAAAACGCCCCGGCGGCTGTACTTCATCCGCCGGGCGCACGTTTTGCGTCTTTGAAAAATGAATCGGGGGAAATGATGGCCAAAGCGCTGGTGGTGGATGATTCGAGGGCGGTTCGGATGATCATCGGGAGGACGTTGAGAGAGCTGGGATACGAGGTTTGCGAAGCGGCCAACGGACTCGAAGCCCTGGCGGTGATCGCCGTCGAAAAAAGCGAGGTCAGGCTGGTTCTGGTGGACTGGAACATGCCTGAGATGAATGGGCTCGATCTGCTCAAGAAACTGCGCCAGGACCCCGACCTGGCTTCGCTGGTGGTAGTCATGGTCACTACCGAAACAGAAACGGACCACATGACCGAAGCGCTGACGGCCGGCGCCAATGAATATGTGATGAAGCCGTTCACCAAAGACATTCTGCTCGAGAAGCTTCAAATGGTGGGGATCCATCCTTAAAAGAGTATGAATAAGCGAGTCCTGCAACCGGGAGAACGAATCCGCGTGCTGGTGGTGGACGACTCGGTGGTGATCCGCCGCCTGGTCACTCACGCGCTCGATGAGGATCCCGAGCTGCACGTAATCGGAGCGGCCGCCAACGGCGCAATTGCGCTGCAACGCATTCCGCAGCTCAATCCCGACGTGCTTACGCTGGATATCGAGATGCCGGAGATGGACGGCCTCGAAACCTTGCGGCGCGTCCGTCGCGAATATCCACAGGTGCGGGTGATCATGTTCAGCACGCTCACCGAGCGGGGCGCGGCCGTGACTTTGGAGGCGCTCACGCTGGGCGCGGACGACTACGTTTCCAAAGTTTCTAATGAAGGGTCGCTCGATCGCTCCATGAAACGGCTACGGGAAGAGCTGCTTCCCAAAGTCAAACAATTCTTCGCCACTCCGCAACAGAAAAGTGCAGCGGTGCGACCGGAAACGAGGCAGGTGCAATCCCCGCCGGCGCCAGGCGAGGGACGGCTCTTGAGGGTTGTCAGGGAGCTGCCCAAAGTGGTGGTGATCGGCGTTTCCACCGGCGGTCCGACGGCGCTCGGCGCGATCCTGCCGCAGCTACCGGCGGATTTTCCGCTGCCGGTGCTGGTGGTGCAGCATATGCCCCCGCTCTTCACCCGATTGCTGGCCGAGCGACTGCACGCCACCTGCCGGCTGCCGGTCGAGGAAGGGCGCCAGAGTCAACCGGTCGAAGCCGGCAGAATTTTAATCGCCCCGGGAGATTTTCATATGAAGGTAGCTCCGAACGGCGCTTCGGTGTGCGTATGTCTCGATCAATCGCCGCCGCAGAACTCCTGCCGCCCGGCGGTCGATGCGCTGTTCGCCTCCACCGGCGAGGTTTATGGCGGAGCCGCCATCGCCGTGATTTTGACCGGCATGGGACAGGATGGATTGCGCGGGGCCCAGATTTTGAAGGCGCGGGGCGCCAGCGTTCTCGCGCAGGACGAGAGTTCAAGCGGGTCTGGGGAATGCCCGGCGCAGTGGTGAACGCCGGCCTCGCCGACCGGGTGCTGGCGCTCGACGCGGTAGTTCCGGAGATCGTGCGGCTGGCGAATCCACCGTTCGGCGTCACGGCGCGACAGAAAGAACTGGATGCTTAGCCCCACCTCGAATCCGCAGATCGCCTCGGAGAATTACCGGTTTCTGCAGCAACATGTCTACGCCCAATCGGGCCTGGTGGTCGACGAAGATAAGCATTATCTGTTTGAAAACCGGCTGACCCCGATCGTGCGGCAACTGGGTCTCGGTTCGATTAACCACGCCGCCAACCAGTATCAGCCGCCAGGTGGTGGAGGCCATGACCACCAATGAAACCTATTTCTTTCGCGATCCGGCCCATTACGATGCGATTCGAAAAGTGCTGCTGCCCCGGCTGAAGCAGGAGCGGCAGGAAAACAGGAAGTTGCGTTTCTGGTCCGCCGCGGCCTCCACCGGACAGGAAGCTTACAGCCTGGCCATGCTGCTGATCGAAGAGGGATTCGGCGACTGGAACATTCAAATTCTGGGCACCGATTTTTCGTCGCAGGTGCTCGAACGAGCCCGCCTGGGCAAATATCAGCAGATCGAAATGAATCGCGGTTTGCCGGCGTCCCTGCTGGTAAAATACTTCCGCCGTTCGGGCGTCAACTGGGAAGTGAACGAGCAGGTGCGGAGCATGGTCCGTTTCGAGCAGATCGATCTCCGCAAAAACATGCGCTCGCTGGGACCGTTCGACCTGGTTTTCTGCCGCAACGTCATGATCTATTTCGACGCGGAAACCAAGAAGAAAATTTTAGAAGAAATTCAAGGCACGCTGTTTCGGAGCGGCTGGCTGCTGGTCGGGGGAGCCGAAGCCGCCCTCGGCATCGAAGAATCGTTTGACCGGCAAATTGTGGAAAATGCCGTGGTCTACACCGCCCGCTGAGGAGAGACGATGCTAACCGGAGAGCGCGTTGAGATTTTGCCGAGTGAGCTCGAACAGATCGTTGGATCGGTCTTCAGCACCATGTTGGGACTCGAAACCGAAGAAGGCGCGACGCCCTGGTTCCCCAGCAGCGACCGGCTTACCGCCGCGGTCCACCTGGCCGGCACCTGGAACGGCACGGTGCTGCTCGAATGCGACCTGCGGCAGGCTTGCTCTTTCGCCGGGCGCTTCCTGTCGATCGTGCGGCCCGAAGCGGTCGACGACGTGGTGCGCGACGTACTCGGCGAACTGGCCAACATGATCGGAGGGAACCTGAAATGCGTCTTGACGCACGGGGTCCGGCTCTCCATGCCTTCGGTGGTGGATGGAAGCAATTACGGTTTGCGCATCTGCGGCGCCGAGGTTCGGGAGCGGCTCTCCATCGGCTGCGCCGAGGGGCTTTGCTGGGTCACCATTCTCGACACCGGATCGGTCAAAAACCATCGTGACGCTTGAGGCGCGACGGTTACGGCGCGCGTACTAACGTTTCCTCCTGCAGAAGAATCGACCGGCGCCGATGTGGTATGTTCGTCGTACTACAGCAACCGGGGAGCGGCCGATGGAACACTTCGACGTCGTGATTATGGGTGCGGGCTTATCCGGAATCGACGCCGCCCATCACCTGCAAAAATTCTGCCCCAATAAAACCTATCTCATCCTGGAACAGCGGGAGCGCATCGGCGGGACCTGGGACCTGTTCCGCTATCCGGGCATCCGGTCCGATTCGGATATGCTGACCATGGGTTATTCGTTTCGTCCCTGGACGCATCCGAAGGCGATCTCTCCGGGAGACGACATCCGCGATTACATCACCTCGACCGCGCAAGAGGAAGGCATCGACCGCCATATCCGCTTTCGCCACCGGATTGAGCGCGCGGCGTGGTCCTCGGAAAACGCCAGGTGGACCATCGATGCCGTGCGCGAGTTGCCCGGCGGAGGCGAGGAGCCGGTCACACTGACCTGCAACTTTTTGTTCTCCTGCGCCGGCTATTATCGCTATTCCGCCGGTTTTACGCCGGAATTTCCAGACTCCGGCCGTTTTGCGGGCCGCATCGTTCATCCCCAGGCGTGGCCCCAGGATCTGGACTACGCCGGAAAGCGGGTGGTCATCATCGGCAGTGGAGCGACCGCCGTGACGCTGGTCCCGGCCCTCTCCAAGACCGCCGCGCACGTAACCATGCTGCAGCGCTCGCCAACCTATGTGATTTCGGCGCCGGAGCAGGATGCAATTGCCAACCGGCTGCGGCGCATATTGCCGGCGACCTGGGCTTTTGAGCTCAGCCGCTGGAAGAATGTCGCCTTCATGACTTACCTCTATCAATTGGCGCAGCGCTTTCCTAACTTCATGAAGAACGGCATCATCAAAAAGGCGAGCGAGGCGCTTGGTCCCGACTACGACGTCAAGACCCACTTCACCCCGCGCTATAACCCGTGGGAACAGCGCTTGTGCCTGGTTCCGGACGCGGACATGTTTCACGCCATCAAAGAGGGCCGCGCCAGCGTGGTCACCGATCACATCGAGTCGTTCACCGAAAAAGGCATCCAGCTGAAGTCGGGCCAGGAACTGGAAGCCGACATCATTGTCACGGCGACCGGCCTGGCGATGCAGGCCTACGGCGGAATCGAGCTGTCGGTCGACGGACGTGCCGTCGAGGTCGGCAAGACTCTGGCCTACAAAGGCGTGATGATTTCGGGCGTGCCGAACTTCGCCTCCGTGTTCGGGTACATCAACGCCTCCTGGACCCTCAAAGCCGATCTGATCTGCACCTACGTCTGCCGCTTGTTGAACCTGATGGACCGCAAGGGCATGCGCCAGGCGACGCCGCGCAACGGCGACGAAACGGCGGTGGCGAATTTTGTCGAAAAATTCTCATCGGGCTACATGCAACGCGCGCTGTCGAGCTGGCCGAAGCAGGGATCGAAATCTCCCTGGCGCGTTCATCAGAACTATTTTCGCGACCTCGTCAGCTTGAAGTGGAAGTCGGTGGACCATCAGGCGCTGGAGTTCTCGAACCCGGCGCCGCGTCAGGTGACCGAAGCCGCGAGTCAACCTTTGCACGCCGGCAAGGCGTGAATCCCGCCCTGCCCTTTATTAAAAACAGTTAATTTTCGGGAGAATTCGGCCGGGCTAATCCCACTTATCTCAATATATCGGCGGTTTGCTGAAAGGCAGCGGTTTCTCATGTGCCTGGCCGTTCCCGGGCGAGTTCTGAGCGTGGAAGGTAAAGATCCCGCGTTCCGCACTGCTCAGGTCGATTTCTGCGGCGTGCGAAAGACCGTGAATCTGGCCTATACGCCGCAGGTTGCAGCCGGCGACTTCGTGCTAGTGCACGTCGGTTTCGCGGTCACCCAGGTGGATCGCGAGCAAGCGGCGCGCACCTATCAATATCTGGCGCAGATCGAAGCGCTCGAAGAAGAGCGTGAAGGGCGAGTACCGCAAATCTAACATTGCGCACGACGAACCAAGGTCAGCACAGGAGGCTGTAAATGCTCTCAGCGGGAGTGGATATCGGTACCGCTTTGAAGAGAAGCGGCGTTACCCGTCGGCAGTTGGCGAAATACTGCAGCGGGCTGCTGGCGACTCTGGCCATGCCGGAACGCTATTTGGCGCAGACCGTGGCGGCCGTGGCGAAGGTCAAAAAGCCGGTGCTGGTGTGGCTGCAGTTCCAGGACTGCACGGGCTGCTCCGAGTCGATGCTGCGGTCAAGCCACCCGGAGGTCGCCGACATTGTCCTCGACCTGCTGTCGTGGGAATACCACGAGGTGGTGATGGCCGGTGCGGGCGGCCATGCCAACGCGCTGCTCGATCGCATCGTCAAGGAAGAAAAAGGCAAATATCTGGTGGTGGTGGAGGGCGCGATTCCCACGGCTGAAGGCGGCGCCTATTGCACCATCGGCGGCCACTCGGCGATGGAGATTGCGGACAAAGTGTGCCGCAACGCGGCGGCGACCATGGCCGTCGGCGCCTGCGCCTTCGATGGCGGCCTGGTCCGCTCCGCTCCCAATCCGACCGGCGCGCTGGGCGTTCAGGAAGCAGTGCCGGGTATTAAAGTGATCAACATGGCGGGTTGCCCGCACAACCCCGCCAACACCGCAGCGGTGGTGGTTCATTACCTGACCTTCAACGATCTGCCCGCTCTTGACCAGTACAACCGTCCGCTGTTCGCCTACGGCCGCGTGATTCACGATCAGTGCGAACGGCGCGCTCACTACGACGCCGGCCGCTTCGTGACCGAGTGGGGCGATGACGGGCATCGCAAAGGCTGGTGCCTGTACAAGATGGGGTGCAAGGGGCCGGCCGCGACGTTCAATTGTCCGGTGGTCCAGTGGAACGATCACACCAGTTGGCCGGTGCGCGCCGGACACGGCTGCATCGGCTGCGCCTCGCCGCGATTCTGGGATCACATGTCGCCCTTCTACGACCGGCTGCCTTCGGTGCCCGGCTTCGGCGTGGAGGTGACCGCGGGTGAGATTGGGACAGGGCTCATCGGGGCGGTGGCTGTAGGCGTCACGGCTCACGGCCTGATTGGGATGATCAAACCGGCGCCCAAACCCCCGCCACCGTCCGATCCCGAAGAAAGAAGAGGGGCATAATCATGGCCCGTTTGGTGGTCGATCCGGTCACTCGCATTGAAGGCCATCTGCGCATTGAAGCTCAGGTGGATGGAGGAAAAATCTCGGACGCCTGGAGCGCCGGGACCATGTTTCGCGGCATCGAGCTGATCCTGCAAGGTAGAGACCCGCGAGAGGCCTGGATCTGGGCGCAGCGAATTTGCGGAGTGTGTACCATCGTGCATGCGCTCGCCAGTGTCCGCGCGGTCGAAGACGCGCTCGGCGTCGAAGTGCCGGACAACGCGCGCATCGTGCGCAATCTGATTGCGGGAGCGCAGATGGTGCAGGATCACGTGGTCCATTTCTATCATCTGCATGCTCTCGACTGGGTAGACGTGGCTTCGGCGCTGAAGGCCGATCCCGCCAAGACGTCCTCGATTGCGCAGTCTATTTCGGATTACGAAAAGTCCAGCGCGACCTATTTCAAAGGGGTACAGCAGCGGGTGAAAGCGGTGGTCGACAGCGGCCAGTTGAGTCTGTTCGCCAGCGGCTATTGGGGCCATCCGGCGTACACGCTGCCGCCGGAGGTAAATCTGCTGGCGGTGGCGCATTATCTCGAAGCGCTTTCCTGGCAGAAGGATTTTATCCGGCTGCACGCGGTGCTCGGCGGGAAAAATCCGCACCCGCAGACTTTCCTGGTGGGCGGCATGACCACCGCGCTCGATGCCAACGAGCCGTTTGCGGTGATCAATCCCGAGCGCATCACCTTCCTGCGGCAACCGGTGAAAGAGGCGCGGCGTTTTGTCGAGCAGGTTTATATTCCGGATGTGCTGGCCATCGCCCCTTTATATAAGGATTGGTTTTCGCGCGGCGAAGGCGTGGGGAATTTTCTGTGCTACGGCGATTACTCTTCGGGCGACCAGAAAGATCCCAGCACCTTTCTATTTCCGCGCGGCATCGTGCTGGGGCGCGATTTGACCAAAGTCCATCCGGTCGATCCGAGCAAGATCACCGAATCGATCCACCACTCCTGGTACGAGTATTCGGGCGGCGAAGCCAACGGCAAACATCCTTCGCAAGGGGAGACCAATCCGAAATATTCCGGACCGAAACCGCCCTACGATTTCCTGGACGTCGACAAAAAATATTCCTGGCTGAAAACGCCGCGCTACGACGGCAAAGCGATGGAAGTAGGTCCGCTGGCGCGCCTGGTGGTGGGCTTCGCCTCCGGGCAGCCGGAGATCAAGGCGGCCATCACCGGAGTGCTGCAGAAATTGAATGCGCCCCCCTCCGTGCTTTTTTCGACTCTGGGACGGATCGCGGCGCGCGCCATCGAATCGCAGATCATGGTGAAACACCTGGAGACCTGGGTGGAGCAATTGTCGATGAACATGGAGCACGGTAAAGTCGCGATTTTCAATCCGGTGCACTGGGATCCGGCGAGCTGGCCCGATTCGGCCGCCGGCTACGGATGGCACGAAGCGCCCCGCGGCTCGCTCGGACACTGGGTCGATATTAAGAGTCGATCGATCCGCAACTATCAAGCCGTGGTTCCCACCACCTGGAACGCGGGACCGCGCGACGGCACCGGTCAACGTGGAGCCTACGAGGCATCGCTAGTGGGAACGCCGGTGGCCGATCCGGACCGGCCGCTGGAAATTTTGCGCACCATCCATTCCTTCGATCCGTGCATTGCCTGCGCGGTGCATGTGATCGACGCCAAGGGAAGAAGGTATACCACGCCGCGCCGCACGGCCGGCGCAATGATTTGAGAACCGGGAAAGGTCAACATGCCAGTCACCCCCATCGAACCTACACCCCTCGATCCGATACCGGTCGGCGTGACCTCCATTAGTGACGCGCGCCATCCGCTGCTGCCGATGGGGCCGGCGATCGCCGTTTACGTGTGGCAATATCCTCTGCGGCTGTTTCACTGGGGGATGGTGCTGTCCATCGCGGTACTCTCCTTCACCGGCTATTACATCCATAGTCCCTTCATCGTGGGTCAGGTGAAGTATCCCTTCCTGATGGGCTGGTTCCGCTTTGTTCACGAATCCTTCGGGATGCTCCTGATCGCGCTGTTTCTGCTGCGGCTGTATCTCTTTTTCGCGGGCAACCGGTGGGTGCGATGGAGACAGTACGTTCCGCTGCGAGCCCAACAATTCAAAGAGATGCTGGAAGTGATGAAGTTTTACGCCTTCCTCCGCCCGACTCCCATCTCTAAAGTCGGTCACAACCCCATGGCGGCCTTGTCTTATGTGGCTCTGTACGCTCTGGTGCTGATTGAGATCGTCACCGGACTGGTGCTGTTCAACATTCTGCGGCACAGCGTCATTCTGGGGCCCCTGGTCGGGTGGGTGCCGCGCCTGGTCAGCCTGCCGAACCTGCGCCTGATCCATTTTTTCCTGATGTTCGTTTTTCTCGCCTTTGGAATTCTCCATGTGCATTTGGCCATGCTGATTTCGCGCGCGGAAAAACACGGGCTGATGGACAGCATCTTCATCGGCTACAAAGTTGTTCCAGCCGAGGAACTGGATGAGGAAGAGGCGCACGCCGCGGCCGGCCAGCCGTTGTGAGACCTTCTGTCCCGGTGACCGTCCTGGGTCTGGGGAACCTGGTGCACACCGATGATGGAGTGGGAGTCCACGCCATTCAGCATTTGCAGCGGGACACGCGAGTTCCGCCGTCCGTTGTTCTGCTGGACGGGGGGACCCAGGGGTTAAGCCTGCTTCCGCACATTTCTGGATTCCCGCGGCTCCTGGTGATCGACGCGGTCGACGTTGGCGAGCCGCCCGGCACGCTGGTCCGCTTCGAAGGGAAAGCGCTCGACGGATTACCCGGCAAGGCGAGCGTCCATCAGCTCGGCTTCGCGGACCTGATGGTAGCTCTGCAGCTGCTCGAAGAACCGCCGAAGGAAGTGGTGGTCCTGGGCATCCAGCCTTCGTCGACGGAATGGAGTGCCGAACTCACCACGCCCGTGCGCGAGGCCCTTCCCATGTTGCTCGACGCGGTGATCCGGCAACTGGATCTGTGGACTCTCGATTCGATCCCGGCAGCATAAGTTGACGGGCGCTCCGGGGGTTTTTTATTGAGTGGAAAGGAGCGCCCGTCCGTCGTAACGGGGATTTAACGTGACCTCAGTGTAAGCAACTTCGCCGCGCTTAGAAATACCCGGCACCCGGTATTTCCGACCACGAAGCATTAGTAGAACCGCACCGAAACGCGCATCCCTTCGATCCTGCCGCGCTCGAAATCCGACTACCAACCCGCGAGCAGGGAATATACCCGATTTTCAGTATGGGCCGGAAGATCGACTCGCGGTAAATTTTAGATTGACCGAGCCCGAAAGATCGAGGTGAACGATGCAGGGCGAGAGAGTCCAGCCGGACGCAATTCAAATCATTTT
>Ga0182024_10016490_pt1 | contig 14006 bp, 13 predicted proteins | sample P32metaG_FD_120480 | JGI IMG/M metagenome (GOLD analysis project Ga0182024, IMG submission 120480) | Permafrost microbial communities from Stordalen Mire, Sweden - P3-2 metaG (Illumina Assembly) | ecosystem: Environmental > Terrestrial > Soil > Wetlands > Permafrost | place: Sweden: Stordalen... | reverse complement strand
GGCGATGATGACCTTGAGGCCGCGCTCAGCCGTGCGCATGGCTTCTTTGAGCGTCTTTGCCATGAGCGCGACCGAATAGGTGCGCACGGTGCGCAGCCATTTCACGCCCATGATGCGCAACGTCTGCTCAATATCCATGCCGGGCACCGCGCCGTCCCGGCTGGTGACGCTCGAAGGTATGTATTGCTGGCCGGTGGCGGAGGCGTAGCCGTTCTGCATCACGATCAGCACGCCGTCGCCTTTGTTGAACAAATTCGACGCCACGCCGGTGATCAAGCCGTTATGCCAGAAGCCGCCGTCGCCCATGATCGCGATTGGGCGCTTTGCCATGTTGGGCGTGACCGCCGCGGCGCTGGCCAGCGACATGCCATAGCCGAGGATGGAATTGCCGAGCGAGAACGGCGCGAAGGTCGCGAACGAATGGCAGCCGATATCGGTGCTGATATGGGTCGGTCCCAATTCGCGCTGCATCAGTTTGATGGCGGAAAACACCGGGCGCTCCGGGCAGCCGGTGCAGAAGGCGGGCGGGCGCGGCGGCAACGGCCCGAGCGCTTCCGCCGTCTTCGCCTTGTGCGCGATCAGGCCGCGCGCCTTTTCCGCCACGGCGTCGGCGTCGAGGCCGTTCGGCTTGGCGTCTTGCAGGAAAGCCGCCAGGCCCTCCAGCAGCACGTCGGAAGTATATTCGCCCGCCTGCGGCAGCGGTCCCTTGCCGAGCACGCGGGTCTGGATGTCGGCGCGGCGCAAATCGACGTTGATCGCCTGCTCGATGTAATCTGGATGGCCTTCCTCGACCACCAGCACGGCGCGTTTGCCGGCGCAGAATTCGCGGATTTCCTCCGGCACCAGCGGATAGACCACGTTGAGCACCAGTAGCGGCACGCGCGAGGCGCCGAACACGTCGGCCAGCCCCATGCGCTCGAGCGCGCGCAGCACGGAATTGGTCAATCCGCCCATGACGATGATGCCGATATCGGCGAGGTCGCCGGCGATGAACTCGTTGAGCTTGTGCTTGGCGATGAAGGCGCGGGCCACCGGCAGGCGTTCTTCGACTTTCAGCTTTTCCTGGCTGAAGGTCACCGGCGGGTGCGACAGCCGCGCGTAGTTGAAGCGCGGCGGCCCCGCCAGCTTGTCCAGGCCGGAGACCGCGCCCTTGCGATTGTCCTTGGCGACAAATTCGCCGGTGGCGTGGCAGGCGCGGATGCGCAACTCCAGCATCACCGGCGCGTGGCTCGCTTCCGACAGCTCGAAGCCTTTCTCGACCGTGTGCACGATCGACGGCAGATCGGGACGCGGATCGAGCAGCCACATGGAGGACTTGAGCGCGTAGGCATACGAGCGCTCCTGGATCACGCTGGCGCCTTCGCCGTAGTCCTCGCCGATGATGATCATGGCGCCGCCGATCACGCCGGGCGACGACAAATTGGAGAGCGCGTCGGCCGCGACGTTGGTGCCGACGATGGACTTCCAGGTCACCGCGCCGCGTAAGGGATAGTTGATCGAGGCGCCCAGCATGGCGGCCGCGGAGGCTTCGTTCGCGCAGGTCTCCAGATGGACGCCGAGCTCGCCCATGATGTCCTGCGCGTCCACCAGCACGTCGAGCAGATGGGAAACCGGCGCGCCCTGGTAGCCGCCGACATAGGACACGCCCGATTGCAGCAGCGCCTTGGTGACGGCCAGGATGCCTTCGCCGCGGAAGGTCTCGCCGTCGCCCAGCCGGAGCGCCTGCACTTCCTTCGTGAACGAACGTTCCATCGCCGGGCCTCGGAGAGATAGTTGGGGTCCAAACTATATTAGCAAATCGGCGCTACAAATGCGAGGGCAGCCAAAGCGCGATTATCGGGAAGGCGATCAGGATCACCAGTCGGATCAAGTCCGTGATGATAAAGGGAATAACGCCCTTGAAGATCGTCGTGAAACTGACGTCCTTTACCACGCTTTTTATGACGAACACGTTCATGCCGACCGGCGGATGGATCAACCCCAGTTCCACCGTCATCACGATGATGACGCCGAACCAGATCGGATTGAAGCCGAGATGGGTGATGACCGGGAAGATGATCGGCACGGTCAGGATGATCATCGCCATCGCATCCATCAGGCAGCCGAGCGCCAGGTACATCAGCATGATCAGCGCCAGCACGCCGTAGGCGCCCAAGCCCAGCCCGGTGAGGAACTCGGTGACCTTCTGCGGCGTCTGCGTGACGGTGAGGAAATAGCCGAAGATCAGCGCGCCGATCAGCACGGTGAACACGGCGGCGGCGGTGCGGGTCGCCTGCAACAGAGACATCAGGATTTTGTCTTTGTTGAGCCGGCCGGTGAACACCCCGATCAGGAACGCGCCGGTGGCGCCGACGCCGCCCGCTTCGGTCGGCGTGAACCGCGGCAGGAACGGCAAGCCGTACAGTCCGCCGATGACGAAAACGAACAGCAGCAGCGGCGCCAAGACGTCCTTCAACGCGGAAAATCGCTGCCGCCAGGCGATGCGCGGACCGGCCGGCAGGAAGCCGGGACGCACCTGGCCGATGACGAATATGGTCGTGAGATACATCACCATGGCGAGAACGCCGGGAGCGATGCCGGCGATGAACAGCTTACCGATGTCTTGCTCGGTAATGATGCCATAGACCGCGAGCACGATGGACGGCGGCAGCATGGCGCCGAGCGTGCCGCCGGCGGCGATCACGCCGGTGGCGAAACTTTGCGGATAGCCGAACCGGCGCATTTCCGGATAGGCGACGGCGGAAAAGGTCGCCGCGGTCGCCACCGACGAGCCGCAGATCGCGGCAAAGCCGGCGCAGGCAACCACCGTGGCAAAACCCAATCCGCCGCGCAAATGTCCGACGAAACCGTTGGCGGCCTTGAACAGATCGCGGCTCATGCCCGAATTGGACATGAACATGCCCATCAGCAGGAACATCGGGATGACGCCGAACGTGTAGTCGGTCACCGTGCGCATCGAGGTCTGGCCGACCAGCTTGAGCGCCGGCGCGCCGCCGACCAGGTAGCCGAAGCCGCTGACGCCGACGAGGCCCATCGCCATGCCGACCGGCACGCGCAGCAGCATCAGCGCAAACAGCGCGACAAAGCCCAGGATGGCGACGGCGTCCGTGCTCATGCCGCCTCTTTCACTCGACCGGTTTGATTTTGGCTTCGCGCATCAGTTCCGGCTGGAAGATCAGCCGGTAGGTGCGGACGGCGATCAGCAGTACCGCCGAGACATCGCCCGCCCAGGCCACCGCGAAGAACGGCCAGGTCGGCAGGTGCAGGTCGAAGGTGAGCACGTTGTCGTAATAAGTGCCGCGCACCTTGTCGAACAAAGTGTAGGTCTGCACGCTCACCACGAACAATAGCACCAGCGTCGCGAACACGTCGATCATGCGCTGGTATCGCGGCGACGCGTTGGCCCAGACCAGATCGACGGTGATGTGGCCGCCGCGATAGGAGGTCGCGGCGATGCCCCAGAAGATCAGGATGCCGAGCAGCAGGCGGCCGAAATCGAAAGCGTCGGGAATCGAGTAGGAGAACAAATTGCGCAGCAGCACGCCGAGAAAGATATTGGCGGCAACGATGCCGACGAAGCCGGCGGCAATCCATTCGATCGTGTCGATGAAACGATCCATATAGATGCGTTTCATATCGGCTCCCGCGGCCTAGCCTTCAGCGAGATCGGCGGCGGGAGAAACCCGGCTCCGTCGTTCCAGAATCGCGCGGCGTATCCCGCGCGGCTACTTTGCCAGCGCGTTGAATTTGCCAAGGTCGGCGCGCAGGCTCTTGAGCGCCACCTCCGGATCGACGCCGACTTTCTTGACGCCTTCGGCCCAGCTGTTGACCAAAGGCTCGCTCGCCTTCTTCCACGCCGCGGTCTGCTCCGGGGTGAGCGAATAGACAACCTGTCCGGGCTCGGCCTTCACCTTGGCGACGCCGGCGTCCTCGAACTCGCCCCACGGCCTGCCGACGCGGCCGGCCGCCTCGGTATTGCAGTTGTCGTCGATCGCCTTCTTCTGGCGCGGCGACATCTGGTTGTATTTGTCCTTGTTGAGGACGAAGGCGAAGGTCGTCACATAGAGCGGCGCTTCCATATGGTACTTCGTCACCTTGTCGATGCCGAACAGCACCAGCGACCCCCAGGGGAACGTCACCGCGTCGGCCACGTGGCGCTCGATGATGTCGCGCACTTCCGGGGCCGACGACTGGACGTTGGTGCCGCCGAGCAGCGTCACCAGATTGGCCATGGTCGCGTCGGCGGGACGAACCTTCATGCCCTTGATGTCTTCGGGCAGCACGATCTTCTTAGTACTCGAATGGAACGAGGAGGGCGCGTGGATGAAGGCGAGGCAGAACTTGACGTCCTTCATCTCCTTGGCGGCGTATTTGCGGTACCAGGCGTCGAGCGCCATCGAGCCGCCTTTGGCGCTCGAGATGAGGAACGGCAATTCGCCGGCGGCAATGATCGGGAAGCGGCCGGGCTGGTAGCCGGGATTGATGTAAGTGAGGTCGGCGATGCCGTCGCGCGCCATGTCGTAGTGGTCGAAGGCCTTGCCGAGCTGCTGGGCCGGATAGACCTTGTAGTGCAATGTGCCGCCCGACTCTTTCTCGACCGCGGCGCCCCAATCTTCCAGCGCCTTCTGCAAGGGATGCGACGCCGGCACCCAGTGCGAGAGCTTGAGCTCGAAGGTTTTTTCCTGGGCGAGCGCGGCGGTGGGGGCGCCGGTCAGGGCGGCGAGCGAGGCCGCAGATATGCAAGCGGCGAAACGGGACATCATGGTATACCTCCCTCGGTTTACGTGTTGGCTATGCCGCCAACTTTTCTTATTATTCAGCCGCATGTCGCGGGCGATGTAAAGGTTATAGTTTGATATCAAACTATGTGGCGGATCGCCGCTTTGGCGCGGTCGGGCGAGGACGATAGCTGTGCGAAAAGTCAGCGGCCGGGTGCGGCGCGGCAAGAACGGCGAAGCCATTGCCGAATCGATCAGATTCGGCCCGCTCGAGTATTGGGTCGGGTTCAATCTGCGGATGGCGCAGGAGCACGCCTTCGAGGCGTTTTCGCGCCGTTCGCAGGAGATCGGCGAAAGCCCGGGGCGCTTTGCCACCCTGACGCTGATCGCGCGCAATCCCGGCATCAGCCAGACCGAATTGAGCCACGCCAACGGCCGCGACAAATCGAGCCTCACGCCGGTGGTCGAGGATCTGGTGCGGCGCGGCCTGGTCGAGCGCAAGCGCATGCGCGAAGACCGCCGCACCTACCGGCTGAACGTGACGCCGGCCGGCAAGAAGGCGCTCACCATGCTCACGCGCTGCGCGCGCCGGCATGAGCGCGTGCTCGACGGCATCATCGGTCAGCGCGACCGTAAGCGATTTCTGCAAATCCTGAAGAAGATCGCGGCCGAGATCGAGTAGCCGCCTGCGTTACGGCAGATTGAACTTGGCCCGCACCGCCTCCGGAACCGGCTGCGACTTGTAACTGGCGGGATCGGCGGGATCCTGCACCACCCACACCCGCGTCTCCGAACACTCGACACGGGTCAGTCCGTTGTGGCTGAGGCGGTGTTCGATGTCGAAGCTGGCATGGCCGAAGGTGACGGCCGTATGCACCGTCACGTCGTCGCCGTAGCGGGTAGGGCGCATGAAACGCGCGCGCGTGCGCGCCAGCGGATAGCCGGCAAAATTGAAAGTCTTGAGCGACTGAAACAAAGTGAGCCCGAGCGCGCGCTCGAACAGCGCCGAGGTGCAGGCGTCGAAGATCTCGAAATAGCGCGGATAGAACACGATGCCGGCCGGATCGCAGTCGGCCCAATCGATGCGCACGTTGCGGGTATTGCTGAGCGTCGTCACGGCAACATGCTTCAGCGCGGCGCCATTCGCAGCGCGCCGTCGAGGCGGATCACCTCGCCGTTGAGATAACCGTTGTGGACGCAGTGCAGCACCAGCGCGGCGAATTCGCGCGGCTCGCCCAGCCGCTTGGGGAACGGCACCGCGACGCCGAGCGAATCCTGCGCCTCCTGCGGCAGCGCGCGCAGCATCGGCGTGCCGAAAATGCCCGGCGCGATGGCGAGCACGCGCACGCCGAACTGGGCGAATTCGCGCGCCGCCGGCAGCGTCAGCGCGGCCACGCCGCCTTTGGAGGAGGCGTAAGCGGCCTGCCCGATCTGGCCCTCGAAGGCCGCGACCGAGGCGGTCGACACGATCACGCCGCGCTCGCCGTCGGCCAAGGGCGCCAGCGGCTGCATGGCGTCGGCCACGAGCCGCATCATGTTGAAGGTGCCGATCAGGTTGATGCGGATCACCTTCTCGTAATCCTCGAGCGGCATCGGCCCGTCGCGGCCGACGATGCGCTTGGCCGGCCCGATGCCGGCGCAATTGACCAAAATGCGCGCGGGGCCGTGGCCGGCGGCGGCCTGCTTCACCGCCGTCTCGGCGGATGCGGCGTCGGCCACGTCGCAGGTCACCGCGATCCCCTGGATGCTGGCGGCCACCTCGGCGGCGCCTTTCTGGTTGAGATCGAAGATCGCCACCTTGGCGCCGCTGGCGGCGAGCGCGCGTGCGGTGGCGGCTCCCAATCCCGATGCGCCGCCGGTGACGATGGCCGCTTGTCCCTTGATTTCCATGGCCTCGAATCCTTTAAGCGGCCTTGATGGCGATGACGCGAGAGGATAGCGGCGCGGCATAAAGCTCGTCCACCAGCGCGGCGCGGTTTTTCAAGACCGCGCGCTGATTGATCGAGCCCTTGTCGGTCATTTCGCCTTTGTCCATGGAGGGCGGCTCCGCCATCAGGACGACGCGCATCACGCGCGTCGATGAGCCGGGGCTAGTCGCCGCCAGAGCCTCGAGCACCGCGGCGAACTTGCGCCGCACCCGCACGTCGTCGAGCACGGCCGCCGGCGCCGCGTCGGCGGCATGTTCGGGCGCGAGCTTGCGGCAGGCCGCGAAATCCGGGAACACCAGCGCCACGATATCGTCGCGGTCGGGGCCGGCGAACACCACGTCGCGCACATAGGGCGCGCAGGCATCGATGAAGCGCGCGCGCAACGGCCCGACGCTGACCCAGGTGCCGGTCGACAGCTTGAAGTCCTCGGCGATGCGGCCGTCGAACAGGAAGCCTTTGCCGGCGTCGGCGGGGTCGGCGAATTTCAGCGCGTCGCCGATCCTGTAGAAGCCTCCTTCGTCGAAGGCCTCGCGCGTGAGCTGCGGCTGGCGCCAATAGCCGGGCGTGATGTGCGGGCCGCGCAGGCGCGCCTCCAGCTTGCCTTCGTTCGGCACCAGCTTGAGTTCGACGCCCGGCGCCGGCAGCCCGATATTGCCCGGCCGGTCGAAATCCCAACAGCAGGCGAGCGCCAGCGGCGAGGTTTCGGTCGAGCCGAGCGACGACAAGAAGATGATGCGCTCGCCGGTGGTCTCGATCGCGAGCTGGGTGAGGTCGTCCCAGGTGGTCTGGTTCAGCCCGGCGCCGGCATAGAACAGCACCTTCAGCCGGCTGAAGAAGTTCTTGCGCAGCGCCTCGTCGGCGCGGAAATGCGGAACCAGCGCTTCGTAACCCTTGGGGACGTTGAAATAGATGGTCGGCGCGATCTCGCGCAAATTGCGCGCGGTCTTCGGCACGCCCGGCGGCGTCGGATTGCCGTCGTCGATATAGAGCGAGCCGCCGTTGACCAACACTATGTTGAAGTTGTGGTTGCTGCCGAAAGTGTGGCTCCACGGCAGCCAGTCCACCACCACCGGCGGCTCGTCGGTCACGAAGGCGAAGCCGGCCGCGATCATCGCCTGGTTCGAGCACAACATGCGGTGGCTGTTGATGACGGCCTTCGGCGTGCCGGTCGAGCCGGAGGTGAACAGGAATTTCGCAATCGTGTCCGGCGTGACTTGGCGCTGCGCGGCCGCGACGCCGGCGTCGTCTTCGGCGCCGATCAGGTCGGCGAACATTGTCGTCTTGCGGTCGCCCAGCGGATTACGCGTCACCACCAGCTCGATACTGTCCGGCACCGTCGCATAAAGCGCGCGCGCGAACGGCAGCCCGTCATTGGCGAACACCAGGCCGGGCGTGAGCAGGTCGATAATGGCGCGCAGTTTTCCGAAATCGCTCGACAGCAGCGAATAGGCCGCCGAGATCGGCGCGTAGGGAATGCCGACATTCATCGCCGCCAGCGCCAGCAGCGCATGCTCGATGTCGTTACCGGAGACGATCGCGATCGGCTTGTCGGGGGACAGCCCGCGCCGCAACAGCGCCGCGCCGATGCGCCGGGTCAGCGCCAGCACTTGCGAATAGCTCAGCGTGCGCCAGCGGCCTTCTGCGTCGCGTTGCGCGAGAAACACGCGGTCGGGCGCGGCCTTGGCCCAATGCTCGAGCGGCTCGCTCAGCGTGGCGTGATAGGGTGGCAGCACCTGTGCGGTGCGGATATGGATGACGCCGCTTGGCTCGCGCTCCAGCATGACGTCGAAGGCACCGAGCCGCACCGGGCGCAAGGGCGCCGATAGGTGCCGTACCGATGCCGCCGCTCCGTTCATGTCGGACCGCGCGTCACCTTGGGCGCGCGCTTCTCCAGAAAATCCTTGAGCCGCGCTTTTGCCTCGTCGTCGGCTTGCGCGATCGCCGACATCAGCGCCTCCACCGCGTAGCCCGCCGCCGGATCCATTTCGGCGATGCGCGGCAGCGCGTGCATGACCGCGAAATTTGTCAGCGGCGTGTTGGAGGCGATGCGGGCGGCGAGGTCGAGACCCTTGGCGAAGCCCGCGCCCGGCTCGGCCAGATAGGTGGAGAGCCCTATGGCATGGCCTTCCTCGGCCGAATAGGTGCGGCCGGTGAGCATCATGTCCATCATGCGCGCGACGCCGATCAGCCGCGGCAGCCGCACCGAGCCGCCGCCGCCGACATAGATGCCGCGGCTGCCCTCCGGCAGCGCGTAATAGGCCGTGCGCTCGGCCACGCGCACATGCGCGGCGGCGGCGAGCTCCAGCCCGCCGCCGACCACCGCGCCATGCAGCACGGCGACCACCGGCACCTTGCCGAACTGGATCTTGTCGAAGGCGCGGTGCCACAGCCCGGAATGGGCGATGCCTTGTTTGACGTCGCGCTCTTGCAATTCGCTCAAGTCGAGCCCGGCGGAAAAATGCTCGCCCTCGCCGGCGAGCAACACGGCGCCGATGCCGTCGGGCGGCGACGTAAAGAATGTCTCGATGCCGAGGATGGTCTCGTCATCGAGCGCGTTGCGTTTCTCAGGCCGCTTGAGCCGCAGAATGGCGACGCCGCCCTGCCGCGAGGCGGCGAGCGAAGCAGGCAATGTCATATCGATCCGGTTGGCCGCCATTACGTCACCTCGTACACATCGAGCCGCACGCTTCGGGCTTCGCGCTGCCCGCGCGCCAGCGCCAGAATGCGGTTGAGCCAGTCGACGCTTGCGTCGGAGGTCTCGAACCGCATCATGGTGCGAAAATAATAGAGAGCGGGATCGACGCTGTCGCCCCGGGCCAGCCGCTCCATGACCGCCGGCGGACCATGCCGCAAGCCGTCGCTGGTGACCAGGATGCGCGCGCCCGTCTCGGTCTCGATGGTATAGCGCGCCTGGATATCGGCGGCGCCGTCGCTGCGCACGATCTGCCAATCGGCGCCGCCCGGCAAGATGCGGCCGGAGAGCTTGGCGCCGCGCACGGTGCCGCCGGTAATGTCGATGATGCGCCGCTCGCCATAGGGCGTGCGGCCCAGATTCAAGATGCCGCTCAGTTCGGCACGGATGGTGAAGATCGGTTCTTTATTCAGCATGGCGGTTTGTTGGAGCCCCAACTTGTGCCCATTTCGCCATTTGACCCTGTCCTTGGCGGGCCGTAAATACGGTGCTGCAACCGGGAAGCAGTATCGCATGGCGCGTATTTCGTCGCTCGCCGAAGCCATCCAATCCGCCGTTCGCGACGGCGACACGGTGGCGCTGGAAGGCTTCACCCACCTTATTCCGCACGCTGCCGGCCATGAGATCATCCGCCAGGGCCGCAAACGCCTTACCCTGATCCGCATGACGCCGGACCTGATCTACGACCAGCTCATCGGCATGGGCTGCGTGAACAAGCTCGTTTTTTCCTGGGGCGGCAATCCGGGCGTCGGCTCGCTCTATCGTTTCCGCGATGCGGTCGAGAACGGCTGGCCGCAAAAGCTGGAGCTGGAAGAGCACTCGCACGCCGCCATGGCCAACGCCTACGAGGCCGGCGCGGCGGGTCTGCCCTGCGCCATTTTCCGCGGCTATATCGGCGGCGACCTGCCGAAGGTGAATTCAAAGATAAAGCGCGTGACCTGCCCCTTCACCGGCGAGGAACTGGCGGCGGTCCCGGCGCACCGGCCGGACGTGGCGGTGATCCACGCCCAGCGCGCCGACCGGGCCGGCAACGTGATGATCGAGGGCGTGCTCGGCGTGCAGAAGGAAGCCGCGCTGGCGTCGAAGCGTTCGGTGGTGACGGTGGAGGAGATCGTTGACGAGCTGCCGCCGGATCGCAGCCTGAACGCGGTGGTGCTGCCGCATTGGACCGTCGGCCACGTGGTCGAGGTGCCGGGCGGCGCGTTTCCGTCCTATGCGCAGGGCTACTACCCGCGCAACAACGGATTCTACAAGGAATGGGACGCAATCGCGAAGGAACGCGATTCTTTCCTGGCTTGGATGAAGACCAACGTCCTGGACAAAGGTCCCGACGCCTTTGCCCGGTATGCGCGCAAAGTTCAAGCGGCGGCGGAGTGAGCCTCATGGCCGATTACAAGCCGAACGAGATGATGACCATCGCGGCGGCGCGCGCGCTGAAGAATGACGATGTCTGCTTCGTGGGGATTGGCCAGCCGTCGGCCGCCTGCAATCTCGCGCGCCTCACACACGCACCCGATATCACACTGATCTACGAATCCGGCACGCTCGCCACCAAGCCGAATATTTTGCCGCTGTCGATCGGCGACGGCGAACTGTGCGAGACCGCGGTCACCACGGTGTCGGTGCCGGAAATGTTCCGCTACTGGCTGCAAGGCGGCCGCATCAAGATCGGATTTCTGGGCGGCGCGCAGATCGACAAATACGCCAATCTCAACACCACCGTGGTCGGCCCCTACGACAAGCCGAAGGTACGGCTGCCCGGCGGCGGCGGCGCGCCGGAGATCGCCACCTCTTGTGGCGAGATTTTCATCATCATGGCGCAGGGCAAACGAAGCTTTGTCGACAAGCTCGATTTCGTCACTTCCATCGGCCACGTCACCGGCGGCGACTCGCGTGCGAAACTAGGCGTCAAGACCAAAGGCCCGACCAAGCTGATCACCGATCTGGCGATATTCGAACCCGATCCCGAGACCAAAGAGATGACGGTGGTCTCCATCCATCCGGGCGTGACCCGCGAACAGATCCAGGAGAACAGCGGCTGGAAGATCGCCTTTGCCGCCAAGGTGGCGGAGACGCCGCCGCCGACATCCCGCGAGCTCGAGGTGCTGCGCGACCTCCACGCCCGCACTACCCGCGCGCATGAGGCGGCGTGATGGCAACCCGTGAAGCATTTCTCTGCGACGCGGTGCGCACGCCGATCGGGCGCTATGGTGGCGCGCTCGCCAAGGTGCGCACCGACGACCTCGCCGCCGCGCCGCTCAAGGCGCTGATGACGCGCCACCCGAAGGTCGATTGGGAAAAACTCGAAGAAGTCTATTTCGGCTGCGCCAACCAGGCCGGCGAGGACAACCGCAACGTCGCGCGCATGGCGCTGCTGCTGGCAGGACTGCCGGCGAGCGTGCCCGGCATCACCCTCAACCGGCTGTGCGCTTCGGGCATGGAAGCGGTCGGCACCGCGGCGCGCGCCATCCGCGCCGGCGAAATGGACTTCGCCATTGCCGGCGGCGTCGAATCGATGACGCGGGCGCCGTTCGTGCAGGGCAAGGCCCAGGAAGCTTTCGCGCGCACGGCCGAGATCTACGACACAACAATAGGCTGGCGCTTCATCAATCCGCTGATGAAGCAGCAATATGGCGTCGATTCCATGCCGGAAACCGGCGAAAACGTCGCCGAAGAATTCCAGATCAGCCGCGCCGATCAGGATGCCTTCGCGGTCAGATCCCAGCAGCGCGCCGGCGAGGCGATCGGCCGCGGCTATTTCATGAGCGAGATCGTCCCGGTTCAAGTGCCTGGCGGCAAGGGCGGTCCGATACTGGTTGACCGCGACGAGCATCCGCGGCCGGACACTTCGATCGAGCAGCTCGCCAAGCTCAAGACGCCGTTCCGCCACAACGGCACGGTCACCGCCGGCAACGCCTCCGGCGTCAATGACGGCGCCGCGGCGCTCATCATTGCTTCGGCGCAAGCGGTGAAAGAGCACGGCTTCACGCCGCGTGCGCGCATCCTCGGCATGGCCTCGGCGGCGGTGCCGCCGCCCATCATGGGCATCGGCCCGGTGCCGGCGACCCGCAAGCTGATGGCGCGGCTCAATCACAAAATAGCCGACTATGATTTGATCGAGATCAACGAAGCCTTCGCCTCGCAGTCGCTAGCATGCCTGCGCCAGCTCGGGCTGGCCGACGATGCGGCGCAGGTCAATCCGCACGGCGGGGCGATCGCGCTCGGCCACCCGCTCGGCATGTCGGGCGCCCGTCTGGTATTGACGGCCGCGCATGGGCTGCAAGAACGCGACGGCAAGCTCGGCCTTGCCACCATGTGCGTCGGTGTCGGACAAGGCGTATCGCTGGCGCTGGAACGGGTTTCGTAGCGCATGATCCCGAAAAGTGGGCACCGGTTTTCGGATAAGATCATGCGCAAAAAAATGCAGAACCAATAATAAGGGCAGCAACAATGTCGCTGATCTATCCCAAGGAAAGCCTCAGCGCCTACCCCAAGCACTTGTCGCCGGAATATCGCAGCACGGTGAAACGTTCGCCGTCGAAGCCGTTGATCATCGTGCCGCACACGCTGTCCGAGCTCACCGGTCCGGCCTTCGGCCACGACGCCATCCAGGAGAACGACAACGATCTGACCAAGCAGCACAAGGGCGAGCCCCTGGGCGAGCGCATAATCGTGCACGGCCAAGTGCTCGACGAAGACAAGCGCCCCGTGCCCGAAACTCTGGTGGAAATCTGGCAGGCCAACGCCTGCGGCCGCTACGTGCACAATGTCGACCAGCATCCGGCGCCGCTTGATCCGAACTTCACCGGGGCAGGGCGCACCCTCACCGACAAGAACGGCTATTACAAATTCATCACCGTGAAGCCGGGCGCCTATCCGTGGGGCAATCATCCCAACGCCTGGCGGCCGAACCACATCCACTTCTCCGTGTTCGGCCAGTCGTTCCTGACGCGGCTGGTGACGCAGATGTATTTCCCCGGCGATTATCTGTTTCCGTTCGACCCGATCTTCAATTCGGTAACCGACGAGAAGGCGCGCGCGCGCATGATATCGAGCTTCGATCTGGAGAACACCATTCCCGACTGGGCGCTCTGCTTCCGCTGGAACATCGTGTTGCGCGGGCGCGAGGCGACGCCTCTGGACACGGATAAACACTAATGTCGGAAATTACGCCGTCACAAACCGTCGGCCCGTTCTTCGCCTATGGCCTCGCGCCCAACGGCCGCTACCATTGGGATCCGAACGGCAGTTACAGCTGGAAGGAAACCGTCGGCGATAATCTGATCACGCCCGACGCCACCGGCCAGAAAATTCACATCGAGGGCCGCATCACTGACGGCGACGGCAAGCCGATCAACGATGCCATGATCGAAATCTGGCAGGCCGACGGGCAGGGCCGCTACGCCCACGCGCGCGGCGAGAAGCCGCGGCCGAACGCGAAGTTCACCGGCTTCGGCCGCTCGGCCACCGACAAGGCCGGCGTGTTTGGTTTCGACACCGTCAAGCCAGGCCCGGTGCCGGGCCCCGGCGGCAAGCCCCAGGCCCCGCATATCGTGGTCCACATCTTCTCGCGCGGCATGTTGCGGCATATTTATACCCGCCTCTATTTCTCCGACGAGGCGGCCAACGCCGCCGATCCGATTCTGGCGCTGGTGCCGGCCGATCGGC
>Ga0182024_10016489_pt1 | contig 14007 bp, 7 predicted proteins | sample P32metaG_FD_120480 | JGI IMG/M metagenome (GOLD analysis project Ga0182024, IMG submission 120480) | Permafrost microbial communities from Stordalen Mire, Sweden - P3-2 metaG (Illumina Assembly) | ecosystem: Environmental > Terrestrial > Soil > Wetlands > Permafrost | place: Sweden: Stordalen... | reverse complement strand
TCACCGGGGGAAGTTGTCACCATCTTGTCGATTTTGCCCGCCATCCGGCTCACATTCCCTGAAATATGGCGATAATGAGAGATTCGGATAGGAAGACGGAACGATGGCAGGCAAGGCGCAAACGGTTCTGATTGTCGAAGACGACCCGCGCATGCAAAAGGTGCTCACGCGCCTGTTTGCCGGCGAAGGCTTCGTTGTCGAGTCGGCCTCGGACGGTGTTGAGGGACTGAACCGGTTTCACGCGGCGTCGCCTTCGCTGGTGATTCTCGACCTGATGCTGCCGCAGATGACGGGCCGCGATCTCTGCAAGCGCATCAAGAAGAGCGCGCCCAAAACGCCCGTCATCATCCTGAGCGCCATCACCGAAGTGGGAGACAAGGTGATGCTGCTGGAACTGGGCGCGGACGACTATGTCACCAAGCCGTTCAGCCCGCGCGAGCTGCTGGCGCGTGCGCAGGTGGCGCTGCGACGCCTGGAACAGATCGCGCCCGAGGAGCCGACGCGCTTTGGCGATTGCGATATCGACTTTGCCGCCATGGAGGCGCGCAGAAACAGCCAGCCCGTAAATCTCACCGCGCACGAGTTCAAGCTGCTCAAGTTCTTTATCGACAATGCAGGCCGCGTGATTTCACGGGCCGAGTTGCTCACCGACGTGTGGGGATACAACCACTATCCCACCACGCGCAGCGTCGACAACCAGATTCTCAAGCTGCGGCAGAAGCTCGAAGCCGACCCCGCCGATCCCCGCCACTTTCTCACCGTGCACGGCGCCGGTTACAAGTTCCAGCCATGAAGGCCACCATGCCCCACCTGCGCATGAGAACTCTGCTGCTGTTGCCGCTGCTGCTGATTCCCGCGGCGCTCACCACGGCCAGCCTGCTCATCGTCCGCCGCCACATGCAGCAGGAGCTACGGCAGAGCCTGGCCGAGGATCTGCTCCACTCCACGGCCACCTTTCGCAACCTGGAGAAGAGCCGCCGCGCCATGCTGGCGCGGGATGCGATCCTGATCGCCGATCAGTCCACCCTCAAGGCGCTCATGACCACGCAAGATGCCGCGACAATCCAAAATGCAGGCGGAGAATTTGCGCGGCTGAGCGGTTCCGATCTGTTTGCGCTCGCCTCTCCCACCGGCGGCGTGATCGCCACATATCTGGGCGGCCAGGGCGCGACGCCCGCGGGCATCGAGTCTCCCATATCGGCGTGGCTCGGGAATCCCGGCGGCTCGCCTTACATCGAGGTGCACGGGCGTCTGTTTGAGATTGCGGCTCAACCCATCTACTTCGGCTCGAGCAAAAACGGCAGCGTGCTCGGCTACCTGGTGGTCGGCTCGGCCATCGATCGCTCGCTGGCGGAGCAGGTGGCGCAGTCGGTCAGCGGAGAGGTCGCGTTCTATGCAAACCATCGCATCGCCGGCAGCACGCTTTCGCCCGAGGGGGAGATGGCCCTGGCCCGCGCGCTGGCCACCGAGGGCGATGCGTCAGAGGTTGCGATCGGCGGCGGGCGCTACCGGCTGGAGCGCATCGCCCTCGTTCCCGGCGGCGCTGGCGCGGTCGAGATGATTCTTCTCAAGTCGATGCAGGCCCTGCGCAGCGAAGAGTCCGGCCTGAACCGCATGACCATTGTGCTCGGCGCGGTTGCGCTCGTCGTTGGCGGCCTGCTGGCGTTGTGGGTGGCGCGGCTGCTCACCGGGCCGCTCGAGGCGCTCGCAGTCGGAGTTCGCGCGCTCGGCGAGGGCCGCCCTGACGTGCAGTTGCCGGCTACCGGAGCCGAAGAGGTGCGCGAGCTGAGCCTGGCCGTTGACGCCATGCGCCGGCAGATTCGCAAGGCGCAGGCGGACCTCGTGGAGGCCGAGCGCCTGGCGACCATCGGAAAAATGGCCAGCTCGGTGTCGCACGACGTGCGCCACTATCTGTCGTCGGTGTATGCCAATGCCGAGTTCCTGGCTTCGCGCGAACTCAGCGCTGACGACAAACTCGAACTGCTCAGGGACATTCAGCTCTCCGTGCAGGGGACAACAGATCTGATTGACTCGCTGCTTCTCTTCAGCCGCACCGGCCTCTCGCTGAACAAGAGCTATGAGTCGGTGGCGTACCTGGCTGAGCGAGCCATCGCCCTGGTCAGAAATCATCCCGAGACCACCGGGATCGAAATTTCGTTCACCGCCAACGGCAGTTGCGAAACGCTGGTGGACGCGAAGAAGATCGAGCGCGTGATCTACAACCTCACGCTGAACGCGTGCCAGGCGGCTGGGCAGAACGGCGTCCCGAAGGTGGTGGAGGTCATCGCCGCCGAGACCTGCGATTCGGTGCTGGTGGACGTGATCGACTCCGGCGCGGGCGTCGCGGAGGAGATTCGCGGCTCGCTCTTCGAGCCGTTTATCAGCGCCAACAAGGAGAACGGCGTGGGCATCGGTCTCACCCTCGCATCCACGATCGCGCTCGAACACGGCGGAGACGTGCGGCTCAAAGAGACCGAGCCTGGGCGCACCGTGTTTCGCCTGAAATTGCCGCGCACTGTAGTCGCATAGGCGTCGCTGACTTCTGAATGAAGAGAGGAATCCGATGAGAGTCCCCGATCCTCATACCCTGATGCTGCGCGTGGCTGCCGGCGTGCTGTTGCTGTCGGTTGTGGCCACCGCGCGCCCGCTTCGCGCCCAGCAGCCGACTCAGGTCCACAGCGAGGTTCAGGCGCTGGCGGACCGGCTCGACACCATGCAGCGGCAGTTGGATCTCACCCAGCGGCAGTTGCAGGAAACGCGCGATGCGCTCGCGAAGATGCAGCAGGCTATGGCTCCCTCCGGCGCGGCGAGCTGCACTGAGCCCTCGCAATCCGACGCCGCGAGCTTGCAGCAGGCCGTGGCCGAGGTGCGCGAGGAGCAGTCTGTCCAGCAGGCGGAGATCGCCGTCCATGAGCAGGCCAAGGTGGAGACGCGCTCCCGCTACAACCTCAAGCTCGGCGGGCTCGCGCTCTTCAACACGTTTGAAAACGACGGCGCAGTGGACAGCATCGACGTGCCGGCGATTGCGATTGCCCGCGCGCCGGGAGTCTCGCACGGCAGCCTCGGCGCCAGCGTGCGCCAGAGCCTGATCACGCTTGACGCCACCGGGCCGCAATTCTGGGGTGCGCGCACCTACGCCAATGTGCAGATGGATTTCTTCGGCGGGCTTTCGACGGCCGACTACACGTCGACCGCGGGCACGGTGCGCATGAGAGCCGCGAGCATCGAGACCCAGTGGCCGGGCCTGAGCGTTCATGGCGGCCTGGAGCGCCTGTTGATCTCGCAATCTTCGCCCACGTCCTACGCGTCGCTGGCCGAGCCGGCGATGGCGTGGTCGGGTAACCTTTGGGCCTGGGTCCCGCAAATCACCGCCGACAAGACATTCAACCTCGGCGACTCCAATCAGCTTCTCCTGTCGGCGGCTCTCGCGGACATTCCCGACCCCGGTCCCAACTCGAGCCAGTACGTGCGCCTGGCCAGCGCGGCGGAGAAGAGCCGCCATCCCGGCGTGGAGGCGCGCACCGGTTACGCGTGGAGCGCAAACCATGCCAGCCAGATCGCGTTCGGCGGCTACATTAGCCCGCACAGCTACGGCCAGAATGGCAACGTCGACGCCTGGGCCGCGCTCGCCGATTGGCATATTATGCTGCCGTGGAGGTTCGCGCTCTCTGGCGAGGCCTATAAGGGCCAGGCGCTGGGCGGCCTCGGCGGCGGAGCTTTCAAAGACGTGGCCATCCCGTCCTATTACGATGGAGAGGACGAGCCGGAGTCAACCAAGGCGGTTGGATTGCGGGATGAGGGCGGATGGGCGCAATTGAAGTTTCATCCCCGCGATTTTTTTGAGCTGAACAGCGCGTTCGGCCAGGACAACGACTCGGCGGCGCAGATGCGCGCGGATGGCGTTTCGCTGGCCAACCCGTACAGCGGGCTTGCCCGCAACCAGACTTTCCTGGGCAACGTGGTGTTTCGCCCGCGCGCTTCGTTTCTGCTCTCGTTCGAATTCCGGAAATTGCGATCATGGCAACTTGTTTCCCCACTCAACGCGGCGCAAATCCTCAGCCTGTCGGCTGGGTACGAATTTTGATGCGGCTGCGATTGGTGGGACGATCGATCCGCGCCGTGAATACTTACACTGGGTGCCCCATCCTTGCGCCTTTTTTCCGGCGCAAGGGTGGGAGACCTCAACACTACTTGAGGGCCGGATCAATAATCTGCCTGCTGTGTCTGCTTTGCAATGCCCGGCCTGCCTCCGCCGCCGCGGCCAACGTTGTCGTGGCCCATGTCGAGTTCACCGGCGGAAGCGCCAGCCGGCACGATTCCGCCGCGGACAGAAAAGCGCAGACGGTCATCTGGCTGACGCCGCTCGATAGGCAGCAAGCGCCCGCGCTTGAGCCGCGCAGCTATACCATGGTGCAGCAGAACAAGATGTTTTTTCCGCATCTGCTGGTCATGCCCGTGGGCAGCACGGTCTCGTTCCCCAACAAGGACCCGTTCTTCCACAACGTCTTCTCCTTCTTCAATGGGCGGCGCTTCGATCTTGGTCTTTACCAATCCGGGCAGAGCCGCAGCGTGGCCTTCAACCGGGTCGGCGTTTCCTACATTTTCTGCAATATCCATCCCGAAATGAGCGCGGTGATCCTGACACTCGACACGCCCTGGTTTGGCACGGCCAACGAGCACGGCGACATCGCGGTTTCCGGCGTCCCGGCGGGCGTTTATACGCTCCAGGTCTGGTCGGAGGCCGCTTCTCCCGATGCCATGAAGTTGCTTGCTCGGCGGGTTACAGTAGCCGATGGCGCCCGGACCGATCTGGGCGCGATCTCCATTCATGTGGCTCCCAACATGCTCTCCGAACACCTCAACAAGTTCGGGCAGGCGTACGATACGCACACGCTTCCAGCCTACTAGCCGCGCAGGCCTCCCCGCAAGTGATTGATAGATAACGAGATGAAAGTCATTAATTTTTGTTGAGAATATTTGAAGACACAAGTTGTTCTGTTATGGCATAGTTCCGAAATCGGGAATGGCCTGCACGCCTAGCCCCGTTCCCGCCCCTCGGTCTTCGCAAGGCTTCACCTTTTCCCCCACGAGGTCATTATGAACATCCTCTCCCCCAGGCTTTCGACTACAGCGGCAGCGTTATGCTGTCTGTTCGCCTTCACCTCGTTTTCCATCGGTTCCCAGCCAGCGCGGGCCCAAACTGCCCCCTCGGACCAAAGCAACCAGCGATCCGTGCCGTCTGGACCATTGGTCGCGCTCGCCGACCACACGCCTTATCAGGTGCTGAACGGGACCGCCGCACGCGTCGAACATTACAACCCTGAGTCAAGGCTGCGCCTGGTGCTGGCCATCAAGCCGCCGCACATGGCTGAGGAGGAGCAATTCCTGAAGGAACTGGTAACCAAAGGATCGCCCAATTTTCACAAATTTCTGACCGCCGAGGAGTGGAACGCCCGCTTTGCGCCATCGGCCGAGGACGAGCAGAAGGTAGTGGACTGGGCTGAGAGCCAGGGCCTAAGCGTGACCAATCGCTATCCGAACCGGCTCCTCGTCGACCTTGAAGCTCCCGCCGGTGTGATTGAGAAGGCCTTTGGCGTCACCATCAATAACTACCGGGTAGACGACGAGGTCGACTTTGCCAACGACCGCGACCCGATTCTCCCCGCAAGCCTCTCCGGCATCGTCTACAACGTGGAGGGGCTGAACAATATACAGAGGGACCACGGTTCCAGCCGCGGCTCAGAGAAAATCAAAGGCCCCGACTACGCGCCCGGTCCAGTGGCTCGCCTGGGCGGCTCCGCACACGGGGGTCCAGACCCCTCCCAGGGGCCAACCAATCTGATGGAGAATGACGGCCCGGTGTCCAACATCACCAACGGCGAGATGGACCCTTCAGACCTGTATAGTTCTCAAACCTATGACTACAACGGCCTGCAGCGGTTCAGCCATTGCTGCAACGTGCCGGGCGATTCCAGCTCGCCCCCCGAATCTTCGATTGCCATCGCCGGCTTTGGCGAATTCATGGAATCGGATATCAGTGGGTTTGCGTCCGCGTATGGCTTGTGGTTTTACAACACCTACTACTACGTCGATGGAACCAGTTCATTTTGCAATACGGGTCAATCACCCCCGTGCGCCACTGGCGAAACCACTGAGGACATTGAATGGTCCACCGCCGCCGCCAACAGTTCTAACAACCCATACAGCACATCGAGCGAATACAACACGGCCCAGGAGTTTATTTACCTCGGCGTCAACGGGAACAATGGCACCTATACAGATATCTACAACAAGATGTTGACCGATGGCCATGCTCGCGTGATGAGCACCAGTTGGAGCTGCACTGAAATCTACGGCTGCGCCACAGCCACAATGGACGCGCGTCATGCCATCTTCGCCTCGATGGTGGGACAGGGATGGACGCTGATCGCCGCGTCAGGAGATCGCGGCGCTACCGACGACTGCAATACAGCACACATCGCCGTCGCTTATCCCGCTTCCGATCCGCTCGTCGTAGCGGCGGGCGGCACGCAGCTTTCACTCAATTCCAACGGAACCTGGAACGCTGAGCAGGGCTGGCAGGGCGGCCAGTTCTCGGGTGCCTGCGGACAAAACGATGGCGGCAGCGGCGGCGGTATCAGCGCGTACTATGCGCGACCGGGGTACCAGTCACCGCAGAGCAGCCTGGGCTCCAACCGCCTCACCCCTGACATTTCTCTCAACGCCCTGGGCATTGGGCAGAACCTTTACATCAATGGCTCGATGAGCGGCGACGGCAATGGCACCAGTGTCGTTGCCCCTGAGCTAGCCGGCTTCTTTGCCCAGGAGAATAGCTACCTCGACTACATCGATTCGACTGCCGGCAATATTTGCGGTTCAGGAACCACTGCATGCTCGCCCATTGGCGACCCCCACGCCTGGATCTACTTCGTAGGCAATCAGGGTGCCCCCCACAATCCTTACTACGACATCACCACGGGCTGCAACTCCAACAACATTACCACCGCCGGCGGTCTGCCCTATTACTGCGCGGGTGCTGGCTATGACCTTGTCACCGGCTGGGGTGCGGCCAATATGATGCAGTTGGCCTGGGGCATCAACTGGCAAATGATTCCCGCCTATGGCAAGCCGTCGATCACCTTCGCATCCGGCCCGGACACAGACGTCTGGTACAACACCGACCAGGAAGTCAGTTGGAAAGTCACCGATGGCGTCAGCCAGGGGAGCAGCATCCCCACCGGCGTGGCCGGATTCACCCAGGGCTGGGATTCCATCCCCGCCGATCCCGGTAGCGAGCCCCACGGCGGCTCGGGCAACTCCTTCTACAGCGGCCCCGAGTACCCCTTCGGAAAAACGGGTTGCCTTTCATTCAACGGCTTGGGCGGCTGCGCGGGTGGCCCCCAGGGCTGCCACACCGTTAATGTGGAAGCCTGGGACAATCAGGGGAGTACCGCGACCGGCACCTACGGACCGGTATGCGTCGACACCGTCGCTCCCACCGTCACCGTCACCAACAGCCCATCCAATGCCAGCACCAATTGGGTCAACCAATCAGTCACCGTCACGCTGACCCCGGTCGATCCCGGCGGCTCCAATGCCTCGGGCATCTACTTTACGGCCTATGACGTCGAGAACCCCGAGTCCAACTGCTACCCGGGCTTCTACGGAACAGGCTGCTACTCTTACGGGGGCCCGATCACCATCTCGACGCAGGGAGCCACCTACATCTACTACTTCGCCAAGGACAATGCGGGCAACTACAGCACCGAGACCTACGAGTACGTGTACATCGACACCACCCCTCCCGTAACCACATCGGGCCTGTCCGGGACCATCTACAGCGGCAGCATCTACGACACAGCCGTGCAGGTATCCCTCAACGCCACCGACAACCTGAGCGGCGTCGCCCACACCTACTATCAGATCGACGGCGGATCGACCGCCCCTTACGGCGGCGCATTCAACGTCTCCACGCTGGGCGCGCACAACGTCAAGTACTGGAGCGTGGATAACGCAGGCAACACGGAGACCGCGCACTCGATATCCTTCTCCATCGTCTCGCCAACCACAGCCGCAGTGGTGGCATCGCCCAACCCATCGTTTGTCGGCGAATCGGTGAAGTTAACGGGAACCGTCACAGCCAATGTCTCCGGCACGCCCACCGGCTCGGTCACATTCTGGAACGGCGCCACCAATCTCGGCACCGGAACGCTCAACGGCTCCGGAGTTGCCAGCATCAACACCACGGCGCTGCCGGCTGGCGCACTCACCCTGCAAATCTCATACCCTGGAGCCGGCAACTTCCTGGCCACCAACTCTCCTCCCTTCGACCAGACGGTGACTGGGCCCGCGCTGCTATCCTCGCCTACGCAGGGCGCCACGCTGACCGGTCTCAGTGAGTCGTTCAGCTGGAACGCTCCTGCCGGGGCCACCGCCTACCAGCTCTGGGTTGGCTCGACCGGCGTGAACTCCAACAACCTCTACTCTTCGGGGGTCATCACCAGCACCTCGACCACGGTAACCAAGCTGCCGCTCAACGGCGCGACGGTCTATGGGCGGCTCTACACCGAGATCAACGGCATCTGGCTGCATCAGGACTACACCTTTACCGCGGCCGCGCCGGCCACCCTGACCACGCCGACGCAGCAAAGCACGCTGCCCGGCCCTTACACCACCTTCACCTGGACGACGCCTGCCGGGGCCGCCGGCTATCAGCTCTGGCTGGGCACCACCGGCGTGAACTCGCAAAACCTCTTCTCCTCCGGCATAATGTACGTGAACACGACGCTGCGCACCAACATGCCGACCAACGGCGAAACGGTCTACGCGCGCCTCTACAGCGATTACGGCGGAACCTGGGTGCATAGCGACTACACCTTCACCGCGGCCAACCAGGCGGCTCCGGTGTCGCCGGCGGCCAGCGGCACGCTCGCCGGTCCGACTGAGACATTCACCTGGACTGCGGCTACCGGGTCCAGCGCCAATGCCTACCAGCTCTGGCTGGGCACGACCGGCGTGGCCTCACAGAACGTGTATTCCTCAGGCGTGATCTTCACCACATCGGTGACGCGCACCAACATGCCCACCAACGGTGAGACGCTTTACGCGCGCCTCTACACCGATTACGACGGCGTGTGGGTGCATGAGGACTACACGCTCACAGCGGCTGCGGCGGCGGTGCTCATCTCGCCGGCGCCGAGCGGCACACTGACTGGGTCCAGCGAGCCATTCACCTGGTCGGCCGGCACCGGGGCGTCCGACTACCAGCTGTGGATCGGCTCGACCGGCGTCGGCTCCCAAAACCTGTACTCCTCCGGGGCGATCACAGCCACCACCGTGACGCCCACGGGCCTGCCTACCACCGGCGCGACGCTCAATGTGCGCCTTTACACGGAACTCGGCGGAGTCTGGGTGCACACGGACTACACTGTGACCGCACAGTAGTCGGTTCAACCTGAAGCGGGCGGAGAAGCGGCTCCTTGCGAGCTGCTTCCCGCCCGTTTTGCTGCTTTACTGCCGATGTGCCTGCGAAATCAGCGAAATCCTAGGCAAAAATGGGTGACTGCCATCCAATTCTCGCAAGCAGGAATTCGAAGCATTTGTCCGCGCGTGAATTCGCGATGATTTTCGGGTGATTGTTTAGTAGGATTGACCACAACCCTGGGGTAGCAGCACCGCCGGCCGCACAATGCCTGACCTCATACGCTTTGGATCTTTCGAGCTCAACCTGCAGACTGCGGACCTTCGTGGCGGCGGGCGAACCCTGCGCCTGCCTGAACAGCAGTTCCGGATCCTGCAGATGCTGCTCGAGCGCAAGGGCGGCGTGGTTTCGCGAGAGGAGATCCGCAACGGACTCTGGCCGAGTGACACGGTGGTGGAATTCGACCGCAGCATCAACGCCGCCATCCTGAAACTTCGCTCCGCCCTGCGCGAGGCCTCCAACGACGACGGATTCATCGAAACCGTGGCCCGGCGCGGCTACCGGATGCTGCTGTCATTCGACATTGAGGAAGAAAACGCCTTGCCCGATGCGGCCGGGGCAAGCGACGGCCCGCTCGCAAACCAGATTCCCCTTATCGGCCGCGAGGCGGAGTTCGCTGAGCTGAAGCGCGCGCTGAGTGATGCGCTCGCCGGGCGAGGCTCGCTGGTGCTGATCGGCGGAGAGCCGGGGATCGGCAAGACGCACCTGGCCCGCGCTGTGCTCGAAGAAGCCGCGCGCCGCGGAGCGGTGGGCGTGGTGGGGCACTGCTACGAGATGGAGGGCGCGCCGCCGTACGTGCCCTTCGTCGAGATGCTCGAGTCCATCACGCGCAGGTCGCCACGCGAGAGCCTGCGCCTCTCGCTGGGCGATGAAGCGCCGGAGGTGGCGCGGCTCATACCGGAGCTGCGCAACATGTATCCGGACATTCCGCCCGCCATTCAGCTGCCGCCGGAGCAGCAGCGGCGATTCCTGTTCAACGCCTTTCGTTCGTATGTGGAGCGGGCGGCGCGCGTCACGCCGGTGGTGGTGGTCTTTGAGGACCTGCACTGGGCCGACGAGCCCACGCTGCTGCTGCTGCAACACCACGCGCAGACGCTCTCCACCACGCCCATGCTGGTGATCTGCACCTATCGCGACGCCGAGCTCGATGCCTCGCGGCCTTTTGCCGCAACGCTGGAGACGCTGGTGCGCAAGAAGCAGGCCACGCGCATGCCGCTGCGCCACCTGCCTGCCGATGGCGTAAGCGACATGCTGGCCGTGATGAGCGGCCAGGCGCCGCCGCCCTCGCTGGTCCGCGTGATCTTCGAGGAGACCGAGGGCAATCCGTTCTTTGTCGAAGAAGTCTTCCGCCATCTTTCCGAGGAGGGCAAGCTCTTTGACTCCGATGGCCGCTGGCTGCGCGGCCTGCGCGTTGACCGGCTGCAGGTGCCGGAAAGCGTGCGCTTGGTGCTGGGGCGCAGGCTCGACCGTCTCAGCGAGGGAACGCGGCGCGTACTGACCACCGCCGCGCTGGTGGGACGCAGCTTCAGCCTGGCGCTGCTTGAGCAGCTCGAAAACAAGCCGGATGCCGCGCCCGATGCCGTGCTGAACGCGATCGAGGAGGCCGAGCAGGCGCAACTGGCGACGCCGGAGCCGGCCGGCCGCGACGCCCGCTATCGCTTTGTGCATGAACTGGTGCGCCAGACGCTGGCGGAGTCCCTGTCGCTTCCGCGCCGGCAACGGCTCCATGCCCGCATTGCCGAGAGCATCGAGCGTGTCTACGCCGGAAATCTCGAGGCGCAGGCGTCGCAGCTGGCGCATCATCTTTATCAGGGCGGCGCGCTGTGCGATCGCGAAAAGACCTCGTCCTGCCTCGTGATAGCCGCAAACCGCGCCCGCTCTGGCTCTGCCTACGAGGAGGCGCTCGAGCATCTGGACCGCGCGCTCTCGCTTTGGGAGGGCGAGCGAAATCTGCGCGTCGGCGAGCTGCTCGAGCAGCGGGCAATCACGCTGCGCAGCCTGGGACGTCCAGACGAGGCGGTGGCCTTTTACCGCCAGGCGATCGACCTGTTTGAGGGCGCGGGAGCAGTGGCGCGGCTGGCCGAGGCCAGCATCGCGCTCAGTTACATGCAAGCGTGGAAGCTCGACTCCGAGTCGGCCAATCGCATCATGGAGCGCGCGCACCGGCAGGTGGCGGGCTCGCAGGAGGCGGCAGCTCAGGACCCGCGCCTGCTCTCGAGCGTCCTGTCGATGCGCGCGGCCATCATGAGCGCCAGCGGCGACCCGGCCCGCGCCGAGCGCATGTTGGACGAGGTGCGGACGCTCCATGAATCCATGAAGCTTCCCGCCCAGGGCCAGGCGGGGATGCTTGAGACGATTCACTACTACCAGTCGTTTCAAATTGAGAAAGTGGCCGCAGCTGCCTCGCGCCTGGCCGGAGCATGCCGCGCCGCGGGCGATCAATGGAACGCTTCATCGGTGGAGTTTTACGGGCTGTGGGCCGACATGTACGCGGGCCGGCCGGGGATGAGCGCCGCCGCGCTGCCCGCAGCCATCGCGCAGGCTGAGAAGATCGGCCACTACGGTGCGGTGTGGGCGCTGAAGATGGGCGCTTCCTTCCTGAGCGCCGCTCGCGGCGACCTCGAGGCCGCCGCCGGCCAGACCGTCGACGCGTGGAACTTTGGCGAGGCGCACGACGTTGGCTGGAGATTCGCTACCAGCATCCAGCGCGGCCACTGCGCGCTCTGGCGCGGCGACCATGCCGAAGCGGAGTGCTGGTATGCGCAAAGCATGAAGGCGGAAGGCAAGACGTATCTGACCGGGATGTCGGAGGCCAGCCTGTTTGCGGCGCAGGCGGAAAACAACGATCCTCGTGCAGCGGAAACATGGTCGCGCCGGCGCTGGAAGCTGCCCGTCTCCCGCCAGTTGAACCCGCTCGGCGCTTGGACCGCCCTGGAACGATCGGCGATCGGCCTCCAACGCCTGGGGCGCACCGAAGAGCTTGCCGGCCTGCGTCCGCTGACGGAAGAGCTGCTCCTCACCGGCGTCTGGACCTACTCTCTGCTGACACCGTTCCACACCGTCGCCGGCATCGCCGCGGCCGCCGCGGGTGACTGGGTCGCCGCCGAACAGCATCACCTGACCGCCATTGGCCAGACCGACCAGGCGCCCTACCGGCATCTTCAGCCAGTGGCGCGGGAGTGGTATGCGGGAATGCTGCTCGACCGGAATCGCGCCAGCGATGCGGCCAGGGCCCGATCGCTCCTGGGCGAGGCAATAGCGATGTACGAATCCGTGGGAATGCCTTTCCGCGCCCGCCAGGCGAGCCAGATGCTGGCTGATCTCGCTGGCTGATCTCGGGACCATTTAGATCGTCTTTTCAAAGAAGCAGAGATCCCATAGGCGACTTATCCGCGCCGTGTTCCCGCTCTTGGGGCCAGGGTGGCCCTCCACAATCTCCGCATCACGCAATCCACTGGAACCTTCGCGCCCGCCCCAGCGAAAACTCCCAAATAGCCTACAAATCATCTCGAAATCACATTCAAACAATTGCTTCTCAAATCGGCCTGCGAGAACGTGTGTTCAGTCGATCCGGAATCCACCTCGGTTTCTCCTCTCCCGGACGACACAGCATGGCACTGGAAAGAAGGTTCGATATGACATCAGGATCTCGCACCGTCGCCGCCCGAATTGCAAAGAGCACTTCGTCCTGGCTTCGCCATCCCGCAATCGTCGCCATGGCTGCCCTGGCTCCGCTCGCGCTGTGCGGAGCCATGGCCCCAACGGGCTGCACGCCGCCACCGCCGCCGCCCAGCCACACCGGCGCCGAGGTGGCCGGTGTCGCCATCCTGGTGGGCGCCGCAGTCGGAACCGTGGTCCTGGTTGAGCTCCACCACAACAGTCAAACCATCGAGGGCTGTGTAACCGCCGGCCAAAACGGCATTCAGGTGCAGAACCTCAAGGACAAGAAGATCTACACGCTGGCCGGAGCAACGGCAAGCACCAAGGTGGGCGACATCGTCCGGCTGCACGGCGACAAAGAAAAGCAAAGCAAAGGCGGCGATCCGACTTTTGTGGTGGAGAAGGTGACCAGAGACTTAGGCCCATGCAAGCTGGATCCCACCCCCACGGCCTTCACCGGGCATCCGACTGAAGTTCAGGACGCCGATTGACCGCCGGGCCGGGTCGCGCGGCAACCCCGGCTCCGCAACAGGATCTACCGGCAGCGCGCAGCGCCGCACGGCCGGACCCAACCCTCGCACTGAAAGGAAAATTCAAAATGCAATCGAGACTCCTCACCAGTTTGATCGGGATCGCGGCCGGCATCCTCGCTGTGACGACAACCCTCGCAGCGAGTGCCCAGCGCGCTTCCTCGCCCCGGGACGTCCTCCTCACCAACAGCCCGTCCACCCTCTCCGGAATCGGAATGGGATTTGCCTCGGTGGGCGCGAACATCGGATTTGGGATGTACACCGTGGTTCGCCACGACAGCTCGCTCACGGGCTGTGTCATCGACGGCTCGTACGGCCTTCAAATTGAGACCGAGG
>Ga0182024_10016488_pt1 | contig 14007 bp, 13 predicted proteins | sample P32metaG_FD_120480 | JGI IMG/M metagenome (GOLD analysis project Ga0182024, IMG submission 120480) | Permafrost microbial communities from Stordalen Mire, Sweden - P3-2 metaG (Illumina Assembly) | ecosystem: Environmental > Terrestrial > Soil > Wetlands > Permafrost | place: Sweden: Stordalen... | reverse complement strand
CTGCTGTGGAACGGCTTCAGCGGTCTCTCGCTTGCGGTATTCACCGAGATGACGCCGCCGCCGGGCGCGGCCGGCGGGCTGCTTAATCCGATTATCGGCAGCCTGGTCATGACGGCGATCGCGGTGGCGATCGGCACGCCGATCGGCATGCTGGCCGGGACCTACATGGCCGAGTACGGGCGCTACGACAAGCTGACCTATGTGGTACGCTTCATCAACGACATCCTGCTCAGCGCGCCATCGATCGTGGTTGGCCTATTCATCTACGAGATCATGGTCGCCCAGATGGGCCATTTCTCCGGCTGGGCGGGCGCCGTCTCGCTAGCGGTGATTGTGGTGCCGGTGGTGGTGCGCACCACCGAGGATATGCTCACTTTGGTTCCGGACACGTTGCGTGAAGCCGCCGCTTCGATCGGCCTGCCGCGGGCGCTGATGATCACCAAGGTAGCCTACCGCGCCGCGCGTGCCGGCATGATCACCGGCGTGCTGCTGGCGGTCGCGCGTATCAGCGGTGAGACCGCGCCGCTGTTGTTCACGGCACTCAACAATCAGTTTTGGAGCACCAACCTGAATGCTCCGGTCGCCAGTCTGCCGGTCGTCATCTTCCAGTTTGCGCTCAGTCCCTACAAGGACTGGCAGAAACTGGCTTGGACCGGGGCGCTGATCATTACCCTGGCGGTGCTTGCGCTCAGCATCATCGCCCGTCTCCTCACGGCACAGAGAAAATCGTCATGAGCGTAGCATCATTCACGGTCCCAACCGTCACCCACGCGGCTACCAGCATCGACGGTCTGCTGGAAAAGGTTTCCATCCGAAACCTGGATTTCTTTTACGGCGATAACCGCACCCTGAAAAACATCAATTGTTCGCTTTACCAGGGCAAGGTGACGGCTTTCATCGGTCCGTCCGGCTGCGGCAAGTCCACGCTGCTGCGCATCCTCAACCGCATGTACGACCTTTATCCCAACCAGCGCGCCACCGGGCATGTGCAGCTCGATGACGAGGATATTCTATCGCCGTCACAGGATCTTAATTTGCTGCGCGCCAAGGTCGGCATGGTGTTTCAGAAGCCGACGCCGTTTCCGATGACGATTTTCGAGAATATCGCCTTTGGAATCAGGCTGTACGAGCGGTTGTCCAAATCCGACCTGGAGAGCCGCGTGCAACACGCGCTGCAGCGCGCCGCTTTGTGGGAAGAGGTTAAGGATAAGCTCAACGCCAACGGGCTCTCGCTCTCCGGTGGCCAGCAGCAGCGCCTCTGCATCGCCCGCACCGTCGCGGTGCGTCCGGAGGTGATCCTGTTCGACGAACCGTGCTCGGCGCTCGACCCGATCTCTACCGCCAAAATCGAGGAGCTGATCGACGAGCTCAAGGACGATTACACGATTGCCATCGTGACCCACAACATGCAGCAGGCGGCGCGAGTGTCCGACTTCACCGCGTTCATGTATCTCGGCGAACTGGTTGAGTACGGCGAAACGACCCACATGTTTACGACACCTAACGATCGCCGTACTCAGGACTATATAACCGGTCGCTTCGGCTGACATTTAGGAACGCACAATGAACGATCAGCATACGGCCAAGGCCTTCGACACCGATCTGCAGGATATTGCGCGCATGGTGGCCGAAATGGGCGGGCTTGCGGAAAAGCAGATCGCCGATGCGGTGAGCGCGTTGGCCAAACGGGATACCGTGTTGGCGCAACGTATCGGTGCCGCCGACGTCAATATCGATACCTTGCAGCGCGAGATCGAGGAAAAGTCGGTGCTCACCATCGCACGGCGCCAGCCGATGGCGGTCGACCTGCGCGAGATCGTCGGCGCGCTACGGCTGGCCAACGACCTGGAGCGCATCGGCGACCTTGCCAAGAATATCGCCAAGCGCGTGATCGCGCTCAACGGCGAATTCCCGCCGCCGAAGTTGATCCGTGGTGTCGAACACATGACGGATCTGGTGCTGAGCCAAATGAAAGCGGTGCTCGATGCCTATGCGCGGCGCGACGACGCCAAGGCAATGGCGGTGTGGCGCGGCGACGAGGAAATCGACGCGGTCTGCACTTCCGTATTTCGAGAATTGCTTACTTATATGATGGAAGATCCGCGCAATATCTCGTTCTGCATCCATCTGCTGTTCTGCGCCAAAAATATCGAGCGCATGGGCGACCATGCCACCAACATCGCCGAGACGGTGCATTACATCATCGAGGGCCGGCCGATCACCGACCAGCGGCCGAAGGGCGACACCACGACTATCGCCGCGTTGCGTACGGCAGGCGACAGGTAGAAAGATTTTAAATGAGCGCGCGCATTCTGATCGTCGAAGACGAAGAGCCGCTCACCATGCTGCTCCGTTATAATTTGGAGGCGGAGGGCTACGAGGTTGATACCGCCGCCCGCGGCGACGATGCGGACACCAGACTGAAGGAAGCAACGCCCGATCTCGTAGTGCTCGATTGGATGCTGCCGGGGTTGTCCGGCATCGAACTCTGCCGCCGCCTGCGCGCGCGGCCGGAAACCCGGCAATTGCCGATCATCATGCTCACCGCCCGCGGCGAGGAGAGCGAAAAGGTGCGCGGGCTGGCGACCGGCGCCGACGACTACATCGTCAAGCCGTTCTCGGTGCCGGAACTGCTGGCGCGCGTACGCGCGTTGTTGCGCCGCGCCAACCCCGAGCGAGTCGCGCTCGTGCTTAGCATTGGCGACATCGAGCTCGATCGCGAAAAGAAGCGGGTTTCACGCAATGGCCGCCCGATCGACCTCGGCCCGACCGAATACCGCTTGCTGGAGTTCCTGATGGAGCGCCCGGGCCGGGTGTTTTCGCGCGAGCAACTGCTCGACGGCGTCTGGGGCAGCGATATCTATATCGACGAGCGCACCGTGGACGTCCACGTCGGCCGCTTACGCAAGGCCATCAATCGCGGCCACATGTCCGATCCGATCCGCACCGTGCGCGGGGCCGGCTATGCGCTAGACGACCGTTTCGGGCGGGCGAGCTGACCTAGCTGCGAAAAGAGCGCTTGTCGCGGCGCCGGTCGGTCATGGGCTGGTAAGCAACGCGCGCATGAAAGGCGCAGTAAGGCTGTTCGTTCGCGTTCTCGCCACCGCAGAAGAAGAATTCCGAGCTGCCCGGATCGCCGATCGGCCAACGGCAGGTCTTTTCGGTGAGTTGCAGCAGGGTCTTGCGCTGCTCGACCGGAATTTCGATCAATTCCGGCTCTGGTTCGGCCTCGTAATCGTAAGCCAGGGCGGTATTGCCCCGCATCGAGGCCCGCGACACCCGCATCATGCCCGAGGAACGCGCCTTGCGCGGCCTTGGGCTGGACGAGGAAGGGCTCTTGGCGCGGCCAGAGAGGCCGAGGCGGTGGACCTTGCCGATCACGGCATTACGAGTGATCCCGCCGACCTCGGCGGCAATCTGGCTGGCGGACAGACCATCCGCCCACAGTTTCTTCAGGAGTTCGACCCTTTCGTCGGTCCAGCCCATTAGGTTTTCTCCTAGCCTTTCAAGGCCTTGGGTAGAATCCATCCCCCTCATCGGGCGCGATTTCGCGCCTGACGCATACGCTTCAGGGATGACCTAAAATTCGCTCCTAGCACGAGATGTCGTACTAGCTGATAAAAACGCTACAATATGGGGTGACTCTGGTGCAAGCGTTTGCAACCCCAAGATCCCAGCTACCAACAGTTTTCCTTTAGAATCGGCCCTTGCGGCTAATTTGAGTCCGAAAATGGGGCCTCTAGGCCGCGTGTTGACAGCGCAAAGCCCTGCAATAGAATGAAAAAAGTGCCGCCCGGCGAGGCGGCACATTTCTTTTCGGCTCGCGCATGGTCCCGAAAAGTGCGAACCGGTTTTCGGACCAGATCATGCGAAAACGAAATTGTTCGATGGATCAAGGCCGTGAGCTCGCATCTATTGCCGACTTATGCGCGCGTCGACCTCGCTTTCGAGCGGGGCGAGGGCGCTTGGCTGTTCACGGCTGATGGCGAGCGCTACCTCGATTTCACCTCCGGCGTCGCCGTTAATGCTCTTGGACATGCCCATCCTCGGCTCGTGAATGCGATCGAGGAACAGGCGAGGAAGCTCTGGCACGTCTCGAGCTTGTACCGAATTCCCGAAGGCGAGCGGTTGGCCGACCGGCTCTGCGCCCTGAGTTTCGCCGACACGGTTTTTTTCCAAAACTCCGGCGCCGAGGCGATCGAATGCGCGATCAAGATGGCGCGCAAGTATCAATATGTCAGTGGCAAGCCCGAGCGCTACCACATCATCACGTTCGAAGGCGCCTTCCACGGGCGGACGCTGGCGGCGATCGCCGCCACCGGGAACAAGAAATATCTCGAGGGCTTCGGCCCGCCGATGCCCGGTTTCGACCAGGTGCCGTTAGGCGATATCGAGACGGTGAAGAAAGCAGTCGGTCCCGAGACCGCCGCCATCCTGATCGAGCCGATCATGGGCGAGGGCGGGGTGCGGGTGGTGCCGCACACTTTCCTGCGTGCTTTGCGGAAATTGTGCGACGACCACGGCCTGTTGCTGATCTTCGACGAAATCCAGACCGGCATCGGCCGCACCGGCGACCTGTTCGCCTATGAGCATTCCGGAGTCACGCCCGACATCATGACGCTGGCGAAGGCGCTCGGCGGCGGCTTTCCGATCGGCGCCTGCCTGGCGACGGCGGAAGCCTCCAAGGGCATGACCGCCGGCAGCCACGGCTCGACCTTCGGCGGCAATCCGCTGGCGATGGCGGTCGCGAACGCGACGCTCGATGTGATCACGGCGGATGGGTTCATCGACCGGGTGCGGAAGAATTCGCTCGTGCTCAAGCAGCGGCTGGCCGAACTCAAGGATCGCCACGCGTCGGTGATCGCCGAGGTGCGCGGCGAAGGTCTCCTGATCGGCCTGCGCATGGTGCCGCCGTCGTCCGAGATGGTGGACGAATTGCGCAACGAGAAGATGATTACGGTCGCCGCCGGCGACAATGTGGTGCGTTTGCTGCCGCCGCTGACTATCGGCGAAAACGAGATCGCGGAGGCATTCGCGCGCATCGACCGGGCCTGCGTGCGGCTGGAAAAGGCGCATCCGCGGCCGCTTAAGCAAGAGGCGGCGCCATGACCGAAAACGACGTGCGGCATTTCCTCGATCTCATAGACGTCTCCAAGCCGGTATTGGCCGGGCTGATCGAGAACAGCCGCGCCATGAAGGCCGAGCGTGCCCGTGGCGTCCTCAGCGAGGCGCTCGCCGGCAAGACGCTGGCCATGATTTTCGACAAGCCGTCGACGCGCACGCGCGTATCGTTCGACGTCGCCATGCGCCAGCTTGGCGGCGAGGCGATCCTGCTGACCGCGCAGGAAATGCAGCTTGGGCGCGGCGAGACCTTGGCCGACACCGCGCGGGTGCTGTCGCGCTATGTCGACGCCATCATGATCCGGATTCTCGATCATGAGGCGGTGGCCGAAATCGCACGCAACGCCACCGTGCCGGTGATCAACGGTCTCACCCGGCGCTCGCACCCTTGCCAGGTGCTGGCCGACGTCATGACCTTCGAGGAGAAGTGTGGGCCGATCCGCGGCCGCACCGTGGCCTGGACCGGCGACAGCAACAATGTGCTGGCATCCTGGATGCACGCGGCCGAGCGCTTCGAGTTCCAACTGCGGGTGGCGACGCCGGCAGAGCTGCGACCCAAGAAGTGGCTGATGGACTGGGTAAAATCGTCAGGCGCCGCGATCAAGATCGGGGACGACCCGGAAGCGGCGGTCAAGGACGCCGACTGCGTGGTCACCGACACCTGGGTGTCGATGGGCGACCGCGACGCCAAGACGCGCCACAACGTGCTCAAGCGTTACCAGGTCAACGCCCGCCTGATGGGGAAGGCCAAGCCCGACGCGTTGTTCATGCATTGCCTGCCGGCCCACCGCGGCCAGGAAGTCACCGATGAGGTGATGGACGGGCCGCAATCGGTGGTATTCGACGAGGCGGAAAACCGGCTGCACGCCCAGAAGGGCCTGCTGGCCTGGTGCCTGCACGCGGCCGCCCGGTAGCAATCTGCACGGATCGCTCTACATAACGACGATGAGCAATCCCGAAATCGCCATTCCCTCCCGCGCGCCGTCGGCCACGTCGGCCGACGACACCGTGATGCCTTTTGAAGTGGCTGCGCTTGACCTGCGCGGCCGCGTGGTGCGGCTCGGGCCGGTGGTGGACCGGATTCTCAGCGCTCATGCCTATCCGCAGCCGGTTGCCAAGCTCCTAGGCGAGGCCGTGGTGCTCACAGTCATGCTGGGCTCGGCCTTGAAGATCTACGGCCGCTTCATATTGCAGGCCCAGACCGACGGCCCGGTGCGCATGCTGGTGGTGGACTTCACCGCGCCCGGCAAGGTGCGCGCCTGCGCGCGCTTCGACAAAGATCGCGTCGCGGCGGCGATTGCGGCGGGCAAGGCCGATGCCGGGGCGCTGCTCGGCAAAGGCCATCTCGCCATGACCATCGACCAGGGCACTGACATGAACCGTTACCAGGGCCTCGTCGCGCTCGAAGGCGGCTCGCTGGAAGACGCCGCGCATGAATATTTCCATCGCTCCGAGCAGATCCCGACGCGGGTCCGGTTGGCGGTGGCGGAGGAACTGCGCGCCGGCGAAGGCGGCGCCAGCCATAGCTGGCGCGCCGGCGGCATCTTGCTGCAATTCCTGCCGAAAGCGCCGGAACGCGCGCGTGTCGCCGATCTCGATCCGGGCGATGCGCCGGAGGGCACCGCGCCGCACGCGCTGCCGGAAGACGACGCCTGGGTGGAAGGCCGCACGCTGGTCTCCACGGTCGAGGACGTCGAGTTGATCGACCCGGAGCTGTCCAGCGAGCGGCTGGTCTATCGGCTGTTCCATGAGCCGGGCGTGCGAGTCTTCCGCGGCAGCGAGGTGCGCGCGGAGTGCTCGTGCTCGCGCGACAGCGTCGAGGCCATGTTGAAGAGTTTTTCGCAGGACGACCGCGACCACATGGTCGAGGACGGCAAGATTTTCGTCACCTGCGAGTTCTGCAGCGCGACTTATATATTCGCGCCGGGCGAGGTCGAGGCGAAAGCGGACTGAGCGCGTCCAAACACCGCTCATTTCCGCGGACGCGGGAATCCAGAAAAGCCGAGCACTGGGTCCCCGCTTTCGCGGGGACGAGCGGAATTGGCGGCGACGCCGAGGAAAATTGCGCTAGTTGATGGTTCGCTCGGCGTAAGAGGAGTCGAGCGAAAACGCCGGAACCTCGATATCGAAATGTTCGCCGGCCATCGTGATCATGCCGTAGCTGCCGACCATGAAGCCCGATGGCGTCGGCAGCGGTACTCCGCTGGTATATTCAAACGACTCGCCCGGCTTGAGGGTGGGTTCCTCGCCGACCACGCCCGGCCCCCTGACCTCCTGCAGCCGTCCGAGCCCGTCGGTGATGCGCCAATGGCGCGTCTTGAGCTGCACCGTTTCGGTTCCTAGATTGGCGATGTCGATGGTATAGGCCCAGAAGTAATAGCCGTTGCCCGGCGACGAACGCTCCGAAGCGAAGCGGGGCGTTACGGTGACCTCGATCTTGCGGGTTACGGCGCGGTACATCTATCTATATGCCTTAAATACGCCGTCCGGGCTTGTTCTGAAACCTTGCCCCGGGATTATGGCCGAAAGACCGCACGAAAGAAAAGCCGTCCATGGCCCCGGTACCAACCGAACGTGACCTCCGGCTTGACCTGTTCCGTGGCATCGCTCTCTGGCTGATCTTCCTCGATCACATCCCGTCCAATGCGGTGAGCTGGATCACGATCCGCAATTACGGTTTCAGCGACGCCACCGAGATTTTCGTTTTTATCTCTGGCTATACCGCGGCTTTCGTCTATGGCCGCGCCATGCTCGAGCATGGCTTCATCGTCGCCGGCGCCCGCGTACTCAAGCGCGCCTGGCAAATCTATATCGCGCATGTCTTCCTGTTCGTGATCTATCTCGCCGAAATCTCCTATGTCGCTTCGAGTTTCAACAATCCGCTGTTCAGCGAGGAAATGGGCGTGCTCGATTTCCTCAAAAATCCGGACGTAACCATCTTTGAGGCGCTGATCCTGAAGTTCAAACCGGTGAACATGGATGTGCTGCCGCTCTACATCGTTTTATTGCTCTGGTTCGCGCCTATGTTGTGGCTATTGCTGCGTGCGCCGTCGTTCGCGCTCGCCGCGTCGGCGGCGGTCTATGCCCTGACCTGGTGGTTCGACTGGAGCATCCCGGCCTATCCGCACGGCAACTGGGTATTCAATCCCTTCGCCTGGCAGTTGCTGTTCGTGTTCGGCGCCTGGTGCGCGCTCGGCGGCGCGCAACGGCTCGCGCGCTGGATCAATTCGCCGGTTATATTCGGGCTCGCGGTCGCCTATTTGCTGTTCGCGTTCGGCATCGCGATGACCTGGTATTTCCCGCGCCTCGGCGCATTCGTGCCGAATTTCGTCAGCGAAGCGATCTATCCGATCGACAAGCCCAATCTCGACGTGTTGCGCATCCTGCATTTCCTTTCGTTGGCGGAGATCACGGTGTGGTTCGTGCCGCGCGGCTGGCCGGTGTTGAAATCGCCGGTCTTCTGGCCGGCGATCGTGTGTGGCCAGCATTCGCTCGAAACCTTCTGCCTCGGCGTGTTCCTGGCGTTCGCTGGCCACTTCATGTTCACGGAGGTGTCCAACCGGCTGCTTATGCACGTCATCGTCAGCGTGGCCGGCATCGTCATCATGGTAGCCGTGGCGGCGCTGGTTTCGTGGTATAGACGTATCGAGAGAAAGGGACCGGGACCGCGTCCGCCTTCGATAGAGCCGGGCTACGCGGGGGGCGACGCATGACGGGGCGTATACCATTCCTGCTGGCATTGCTGATGCTGGCCGGCCCGGCTTGGGCCGAGCAGCCGGACGCCTGTCGCGTGGCGTCGCCGCAGGTCCAACGCGATTTCCCGTTGCCGCAGGTCACGCGCGCGATCGCTGCCAAGCGGCTCGACATCCTGGTGGTCGGCGCCGGTTCCTCGCTGCTGCCGGGGCCAAACGGCGCCAAGAATGCTTACCCCGCGCGGCTGCAAATGGCGCTCGCCGAACTGCTGCCGGGTGTCGCGGTGAAGGTCACGACCGACGCGAAGGCGCGGCGGACCGCTGCCGAAATGGCGAAAACCCTGGCACCGGCGTTAGCGGCGGCCAAGCCCGCGTTGATGGTCTGGCAGACCGGCACCGTGGACGCCATGCAGTCGGTTGATACGGATCAATTTAGGGCCGCACTCGAGCGTGGTATAAACATTGCTCATTCCGCAGGCGCTGATGTCGTTTTAATCAACGCGCAGTACAGCCCGCGCACCGAATCGATGATTGCTCTTGGTACGTATGCGGAAAACATGCATTGGGTTGCACTGCAGCAAGAAGTGCCGGTGTTCGACCGATTCAGCATCATGAAGCTTTGGGCCGATCTTGGGACGTTCGATCTGTATTCTGCGACGAAAAAACTTGACATCGCTGAGCGTGTTCATGATTGCATAGGGTGGCTGTTATCCGATCTTATAGTCGAGGCAGCCAAACCAGACGAGCCGCATGCCGAGAGCGGTCGTTAAGTCTAAATTGGGGGAAACGGCCGTGCCGGGAATTGATCTCGCCCGTCGGGCGATGAAGCAGACAACTGTCGCCGCGCTGCTCGCGACATTGGCAGTGCCGCTGGCGGCGCGCGCCGAAACACCGGCGCAGATCTGCGATACGCCGATCGACCTCATTCACCTCGCCAATCCTTTGTCGCACGTGTCGCAGAAGCTCAACAGCGGCGAGCCGATCACCATTGTCGCCATCGGGTCATCCTCGACCGCCGGCGCCGGCGCCTCGTCGCCCGCCGCGAACTATCCGAGCCGGCTGCAGGCCGAACTCACCCAGCGTTTCCCCGATCACGCGATCACCGTGCTCAACCGCGGCGTCAACGGCGAGGAAGTCGCCGACATGCTCCGGCGCTTCGACACCGCCGTGATTGCCGCTAAACCCGACCTGGTGATCTGGCAGCTCGGCACCAATTCAGTGTTGCGCGACCATCACCTCGACGACCACGGCGCGTCGATCCGCGCGGGCCTTGCCAAGATCCGCTCGGTCGGCGCCGACATCGTTCTGATCGATCCGCAATATGCGCCGAAGGTGATCGCCAAGCCGGAAGCCGCGCCCATGGTCGAACTGCTCGCCACCACGGCCAAGCAGGAAGACGTCGACCTGTTCCCGCGCTTCAGCGTGATGAAGCGCTGGTACGACGTCGATCACATGAAGTTCGCATCCTTCGTGTCGCCCGACGGGTTGCACATGAACGACTGGAGCTATGGCTGCCTCGCCAAGGGTCTTACGTTGGCGATCGCCGAATCGGTCAATCGGCCGGTGCTGTCGGCGGCCGCTATGTCGATGGTGCCGTAACTTTTTCGTCGTCTTTAATAGGTGCCGTCTTTCACGTCGTCATGGCCGGGCTTGTCCCGGCCATTGCCGTTTTCGGCGCAAGCCAGCACGACGGTTCATACCAGATCCAGCGCCGTCAGCAGATCCTCGATCAGATCGTCGCGGTGCTCGAGCCCGGCCGAGAACCGCACCAGCCCGTCGCCAATGCCGAGTTCGGCGCGTTGCTCCGGCGTCAATCGTTGATGCGTGGTCGTGGTCGGATGCGTGATCAGGCTCTTGGCGTCGCCGAGATTGTTGGTGATGCCGATCAGCTTCAGCCCATTGAGGAAGCGGAAGGCGCCTGGCTTGCCGCCCTTGATCTCGAACGAGCATAGCGTCGAGCCGGCCTTCATCTGCTTGGCGATGATGTCGGCCTGCGGGTGATCGGCGCGCCCGGGATAGATCAGCCGGCCGATCTTCTTGTGGCCGAACAGCGCGCTGGCAACGGCGCCGGCGTTCTCGGTCTGCCGCGCCACCCGCACCGGCAAAGTCTCTAGTCCCTTGAGCAACACCCAGGCATTGAACGGCGCCAGCGACGGGCCGGTCTGGCGCAGCAACTGGTGATAATTGTCGAGGATCAGCTTTTCCGAACCGAGGATGATGCCGCCGAGCACGCGGCCCTGTCCGTCGATATGCTTGGTTGCCGAATAGACCACACAGTCGGCCCCAAGCGTCAGCGGTCTCTGGTAAAGCGGCGTGGCGAATACGTTGTCGACCACCAGCTTGGCGCCGGCCTCGTGCGCGATATCGGCGACCGCCGCGATGTCGTACACTTCGAGTGTCGGATTGGTCGGCGTTTCCATGAAGAATACCTTGGTATTCTTGCGCACCGCGCCTTTCCAGGCGCCGATATCGGTGCCGTTGACCAACGTCGAGTTGACGCCGAAACGCGGCAGCCATTCCTCGATCACCCAGCGGCAGGATCCGAACAGCGCCTTGGCGGCGACCACGTGGTCGCCCGCGCGCACCAGGCCCATCAGCGCGGTGGTGACGGCCGCCATGCCGGTCGCAGTCGAGCGCGCGGCCTCGGCGCCTTCGAACGCGGCCATGCGCTGCTCGAACATGTCCATGGTCGGGTTGGAGTAGCGCGAATAGACGTAGCCCGGAATTTTGCCGGAGAAGCGCAGTTCGCACTCTTCGGCGCTGGGGTAGATGTAGCCCTGGGTGAGAAACAGCGCCTCCGACATCTCGCCGAACTGCGAGCGCAGCGTGCCGGCATGGACCAGGCGGGTTTCGGGGCGGTAGGTCTTTTGGTTCGACGCGGGCATGTGGGTCTCCTTTGACCAACAAAAATCCGGCCGGAGAAAATTCTCGGCCGGGCACACGCATCCCCGGCCTTTTAGCGATTTATTTTACGTGGCTGCAAGCCGGCCGGCTCAAATGACCACGGGATAAGGTGTTTGTAGCGGGACGGCCCGCTTCCCGTCAAGCCACCCATCGGGTTAGATCGCACGGACGCCTCAGAACGAGGACTTTCGTGGCACTCACCTTCGCCATCGAGGACAAGGGCATCCTGCCCGACAGCATGATTGGGCGGCTTGCCGCCGACGGCGGGATTCTGCCCTCGGCCGACTTTGTGCCCGACCAGATCCAGCCGGCGAGCCTGGACCTGCGGCTGGGCGAGGTGGCTTATCGCGTGCGCGCGAGCTTTCTGCCTGGCCGCACCACGGTCGCCGAGCGCATCGAAGGTCTGAAGCTGCATGAGATTTCGCTCAGCGACGGCGCGGTGCTGGAGACCGGCTGCGTCTATATCGTGCCGCTGTTGGAAAGCCTGGCGCTGCCCGACGATATTTCCGCCGCCGCCAATCCGAAAAGCTCGACCGGCCGGCTCGACGTGTTCACCCGCGTCATCGCCGACGAGACCCGCGGCTTCGACCGCATCGAGGCCGGCTATCACGGGCCGCTCTATGCCGAGATCAGCCCGCGCACTTTTCCGGTATTGGTGCGTGAAGGCTCACGGCTTTCGCAGATCCGTTTCCGCCGCGGTCACGCGTTGCTCGGCGGCGATGCGCTGCGCGAATTGCACGCGCGCGAGCGGCTGGTGGATGCCGACGATGCCGACGTGAGCGAAGGCGTCGCGGTCGGCGTCGATCTGTCGGGTCTCGGGCCGGGCGGCTTGGTCGGCTACCGTGCCAAGCGCCACACGGGCTTGATCGATGTCGAGCGGCGCGGTGGCTACACCATTCTCGACTTCTGGGAGCCGATGCAGGCGCGCCCCGACAAAAGCCTGATCCTCGATCCGAACGAGTTCTACATCCTGGCGTCGAAGGAAGCCGTGCAGGTGCCGCCCGACTATGCCGCCGAGATGGTGCCGTTCGATCCGCTGGTCGGCGAATTCCGCGTGCACTATGCCGGCTTCTTCGATCCCGGTTTCGGTTATGCCGGCGCCGGCGGCAAAGGTGCGCGCGCCGTGCTCGAGGTGCGCTCGCGCGAGGTGCCGTTCATCCTCGAACACGGCCAGATCGTCGGCCGGCTGGTCTATGAGAAGATGCTGGCGAAGCCCGACAAGCTTTACGGCCAGGGCATCGGCTCGAACTACCAGGCGCAGAGCCTGAAGCTCTCCAAGCATTTCAAGGCGTGAGGCGCACTTGACTGCGGTGCTTCGCGGACGCGCGCTAACAGCGGCTATTGTCGCATTTTGCCGCCTCGGCTAGTTTTGCGGCTTCGGAAACCGCGCGCCATCGGAGCACCGAAGGATGAGCCGTAAGGTATGGTTATTGGCGGTCGCAATTCTGGCCCTCGCCTGGATCGTTCCGACGACCTCCAGCTCTGCGGAACGCGTACTGGGGGACAGCGGTTATTGCCCCCGGCACATGTTCGGGACAAGGTGGCAAATGGGCTCAACACACCAAGTATTGCAGTGCCAAGAACTGCAAAATCAAAAAATAGATTTCTGCGCGGCTTGCGCCTGACACGAAATCAAAAATGCGGTAAGTCTCTGCCTGCGCGGGCGTAGTTCAATGGTAGAACGGCAGCTTCCCAATCATATTTTTAGCTTGCCGTTCACCAAGAAACTCAACAAATTCAGCACTTCACCTTGAAAAAGGCCCGTGAACATTGAATGTACGAACGAGTATTTGCGCAGCTAAATCGCAGGTCGTTTCGTGCGTACAAAACACTGGTCCCATCCTCTCGAAGATAGCCCCGGCGTCGCGCCGGAAATCGAGCCGCTCGGGCCGCCGATCCCGGATGAACCTTTCAAGCTCAAGCCGCAGCGTGCCGACTTCCCCATCGGCAAGATCGGAACCGGCGACGCCGCCCTCGACAACTTTCTTGACGCGGTGATGGCGTTCGATGAGCGCGAGCGCATCATCCTCTACCGCGATCCTACCACGGATGGCTTGCAGCTTCGATTAGGACGCCACAGAGCGACGTGGCTGTTTTATTGGGATGACCCGGCGTCATCGCCGCCGCAGGATCACCAGCAAGCGACTGGGCTTCTTTCCGGCCATGCGTACAGACGAAGCTCGCGACGCCGCGCGAGTCGAACGCGGCAGGGTCGCGGCCGGTGAAGTCGGCCCCGGCAAGCGCGAGGCGGTCAAGGTCGAAACGTCGCTCGCCGAATATGTGGCCCATT
>Ga0182024_10016487_pt1 | contig 14007 bp, 10 predicted proteins | sample P32metaG_FD_120480 | JGI IMG/M metagenome (GOLD analysis project Ga0182024, IMG submission 120480) | Permafrost microbial communities from Stordalen Mire, Sweden - P3-2 metaG (Illumina Assembly) | ecosystem: Environmental > Terrestrial > Soil > Wetlands > Permafrost | place: Sweden: Stordalen... | reverse complement strand
GGGTGATCCTAACGCCTACCTGAGCATGGTCCTGCACATGTCGCGCGGCGACATGCTCGAACAGCGCAAGCTGCTCAGGCGTCTGGCCGATATGCAGTACACGCGCAACGAAATCGATCTGCAGCAAGGCACTTATCGCGTACGCGGCGATGTCATCGACATCTTTCCCGCGGAATCGGAGCGCGAGGCGGTGCGCGTTGAGCTTTTTGATGATCGAGTGGAGAGTTTGAGCTTCTTCGATCCGCTCACCGGCGAGGTGCTGCGCAAGGTGCCGCGCCTCACTGTCTACCCCTCGTCACACTACGTGACGCCGAAGGAACGCGTGCATTCGGCGGTCGATCAGATCCGCGATGAGTTGCGCACGCGGCTTCTTGAACTCAATGCCGCGGGTAAGCTGGTCGAAGCGCAGCGGCTGCAGCAACGCACGTTATTCGATTTGGAAATGATGCATGAGGTCGGTTATTGCGCCGGCATCGAGAATTATTCCCGCTATTTGTCGGGGCGCGCCGCGGGCGAGCCGCCGCCATGTCTTTTTGACTACCTGCCCAAGGACGCTTTGTTGGTGATCGATGAAAGTCACCAGACGATCCCGCAGCTCGGCGCGATGTACAAGGGTGATCGATCACGCAAAGAAACCTTGGTCGAGTACGGTTTTCGATTGCCCTCGGCGCTCGACAATCGGCCGCTGCGATTCGAGGAGTTCGAGCACATGGCTCCGCAGGCGATCTATATATCCGCTACGCCGGCGGCCTATGAGAAGCGCGTTTCGGCGCAGGTCATCGAGCAGCTGGTGCGCCCCACCGGGCTGATTGATCCGCCGGTGGAGATACGCCCGGTGCGTGCGCAGGTCGACGATCTGTTGTCGGAAATTCGCCTGCGCGCCCAGGTCAATGAGCGCGTTCTGGTCACGACTCTCACCAAGCGAATGGCGGAGGACCTGACCGAGTACTTGAGCGAACACGGCGTTAGGGTCCGTTACCTGCATGCGGATATCGAAACCGTCGAACGTTCGGAAATCATTCGCGACCTGCGCTTGGGCAAATTCGACGTGATCGTCGGCATCAACTTGTTGCGCGAAGGCCTGGACATGCCCGAGGTCTCGTTGGTCGCCATTCTCGATGCAGACAAGGAAGGCTTTTTGCGATCTGAAGGATCGCTGATTCAGACCATCGGACGCGCAGCGCGCAACTTGCAGGGCAAGGCAATCCTGTATGCGGATGTGCGCACAGGCTCGATCGAGCGCGCCATCGCGGAAACCGACCGGCGCCGCAATAAGCAGATTCAGTTCAACACCGAGCATGGCATTACCCCGCGCAGCATCGTGAAGGCCGTTGCCGATGTCATGGAAGGCGCGCGCGATGTACAAGACGCGCGCTACGGATCGGACGCCGAGCTTGCGATGTTGGCACCTGAACAGGCCGTGAAGCGGATCAAAAAGCTCGAAGTAGAAATGACCAAATTGGCCCGCGATCTCGAATTCGAACAGGCCGCGCGAGTGCGCGATCAAATTCAAAAGCTTCGGGCTTCGGCATTTGGTTTGCCGAACAGCCGGGCAGGGTAAGCGACCTATGGCAGTGGAAAACGGTCAGCCCCAAGAGATGGATCTCGACAGAACCGACAGGCTCCCGATCCTCGAGGGCGTGTTCTTGGATGCCGACGTTGCTGACGATGCCGTTCAAATGGATGGTGCGACTGCGCCGGGCGGCTCTCTGGTCGCCAAGAGTGCACAGACCGACTTCATTCGACCTTCGCCCATCGATTTGCCGTCGCTCGCCGAGAGCGTGCGCTCCGTCGAGGAGCGCATAGCCCGACAAACCGCCGAATATGACGCGCTGAGCCGTTCCTACGAGCGTACGCGTGATGCCGAGGCGGCAGCCGGCGCCCGCGCCAATGCAGCGGAGAGGGATTTGGCGGCGGTGCGAACCACTCTCGAATCCGAACAAGTCCGTTTGCGGGAAATGGAGAGGACCCTGACCGAGAAGGGCGGCTCGGTCGAGGCTGCGCGCTCGCGCGCCGAAGAGGCATCGCGTGAATCGGAGCGCTACCAAGCAGAGGCGCGGACATTGCGCGATTCCCTCGCGGCCCGCGATGCCACGATTGTTCAAGTGCTGCACTCTTTGGGTGAGCGAGATGCACAGCTTTCCGCATTGCAGGCAGAGCACGTCAGGGTATTGCCCGCATTGGAAGCCCGCGCGAACAGCAGCACGCAACTGGGAGAAGAGCTGCTCTCGGTTCGCGGCCAGCTGAACAGGGCGTCGGCGGAACTGAAGACCAGCCGAGACAAGGCGAGTACTTTAAGCGCACAGCTCAAGCGCGGCGAATCCGACCTCAATGCAGCACGTTCGGAACTGGCGTTGTCAAAGGCTCAGGCGGACTCCTATTTGGAATTGCTGCGAACGCGAGACTGGCGCAGCGGTTTCGACCAGAATTTGTTTCGCGACATGGATGCGAGGGTGGGCGCCGCCGACGCGGAACGTGAAGCACTGACAGCCGAGCGCGACCGGATCCAAAGACAATTGGCGGGCATGGTAATGACCATGGCCGCGCGCAGCGCGACGATCGACAAATTGCAAAGCGCCGCCGCAGCGCAGGCGAGTGCCGCCGCTCAAACGGCGAAGGAGCTCGAGCAAACAGAACAACAGCGTGTCGAGTGGATTGCAAAACTCTCTTCGGCAGAGACTGAGAAGGTTCGCCTCGCCGCCGAGCTCGCAGCCCGCGAACAAGCGCTGGCGGAAGTCCAAGCGGCCTCCAGTGGCGGCATGCAGCGCGTGGCGCAAATGCAGTCTGAGCACGCGGCCAAGATTGCGGAACTCGAAGCCGACGCGGAGACGCGCGACCAGGAAATGACGGTTCTGGTGGCGCATTTGCAAGAAGCGCGGCGGCCCATCGATTCCATCGAAGGCGATGTGAAGCGCCTGAGAGAAGATCTTGCGCTGAAAGCGGCCGCCATCGCGGAGTTGACTGAGGAAGCCGATAAATTGCGAACGGCACTCGAGCGGACCCGCGGTGCGCTCGAAGAGCGCGAATTTCTCATCCGGAGGCTGGAGCGCAGTGAAAACAACAATGCCAATGTCTTGGGAAGGATCCAAACCAGCATGGAAAGACTAGGTTCGGTAGCAGCGCCCGGGATAGGCGCAGCCTCCGGACCGGAGTGGGCGCCCGAGCTGATCAGAATCGACGGCGATAGAAGCATCAGTCATACCCTGGGCCGACGCACCCGCATCGGACGCGCCCCGGGTTGCGAACTGCACATCGATTCCACGTCGGTGAGTCGCCACCACGCGCTGATTCTGGCGGGAACGCGCGAGGCCATCATTGAAGATCTCAATAGCACCAACGGCGTGACCTTGAACGGCCGCAAGGTGACTCGGCAGGTCTTGAACGACGGGGACATTCTGACGATCGGGGATATTCAATTCCGCTACGTGGCCAAACCCTCAAGCGTGCCCCCAAAGGGGTGATTTTTAGCGCATTCGGCGAGTTTCGCTTTATTGGCGGCCACGAATCCGGTATCTTTCGCGCCCTTCGGGCGCGCTTAGCTCAGCGGTAGAGCATCACCTTGACATGGTGGAGGTCAGTGGTTCGATCCCACTAGCGCGCACCATCCCTTTAAACTTAAGCTCCTATGCCAGCGATTACTCTTCCCGACGGTAGCCAAAAACATTTCGACCACCCGGTTTCCGTGGCGGAGGTGGCGGCCAGCATCGGCTCAGGCTTGGCGAAAGCCGCGCTTGCCGGCAAGGTCAACGGTGCCCTGGTCGACACCTCGGCGTCGATCGATCGGGACGCGACATTGAGCATCGTGACGGACAAGGACCCGGAAGGGCTGGAGATCATCCGGCACTCCACCGCCCATCTTCTGGCCAATGCCGTGCAAGAGCTGTTTCCGGATGCGCAGGTCACGATTGGCCCGGTGGTCGAGAACGGCTTTTACTACGATTTCGCTTACAAGCGCCCCTTCTCGACCGAGGATTTGGCGGCGATCGAAAAGCGCATGGCCGAGATTTCCGCCAAGGATTTGAAAGTGCATCGTCGCGTGCTGCCCCGGGACGAGGCCATCGAGCATTTCAAGAAAATCGGCGAGCACTACAAGGCCGAGATCATTGCCGCGATTCCGCAGGGCGAATCCATCAGCTTGTACGGGCAGGGTGCGTGGGAGGATCTGTGCCGCGGGCCGCACGTTCCGAGCACCGGCAAACTCAAGGCTTTTAAGCTCATGAAGGTTGCAGGCGCCTATTGGCGCGGCGATTCGCACAACGAAATGCTGCAGCGAATTTACGGTACCGCGTGGGCCAACGAGAAACAGCTCAAGGAGTACCTGACTCGGCTCGAGGAGGCAGAGAAGCGCGATCATCGGCGCATCGGCAAGGAGCTAGACCTATTCCATTTACAGGAAGAAGCGCCGGGTGCGGTGTTTTGGCATCCGAAAGGTTGGGCGCTGTTCCAGCAGCTCATCGGCTACATGCGCGAGCGGCAGACCGCAGCCGGATTTCAAGAGGTCAATACGCCTGAAATCATGGACCGGGAGCTGTGGGTCAAGTCGGGTCATATCGAGACTTTCGGCGACAACATGTACATGACCACCACGCCGGATGAACGCACCTTTGCCATCAAGCCGATGAATTGCCCAGGGCACATTCAGGTCTTCAAGCAAGGCTTGCGCAGCTATCGAGAACTGCCGCTGCGCTTGGCCGAATTCGGCAAGGTGCATCGCTACGAGCCCTCCGGCGCGTTGCATGGACTCATGCGAGTGCGTGCCTTTACGCAAGACGATGCCCACATTTTTTGCACGCCGGATCAGCTCACCGCCGAAGCGGTGAAAGTCACCGAACTGATCTTGAGCATTTACCGGGATTTCGGCTTCGACGATGTGCGCATCAAGTTTTCGGATCGACCTGTGAGAAGGGTGGGTTCGGATGAAATTTGGGACAGCGCCGAGATGGCTTTGCGGCACGCCTCCGCGGCCGCCGGCATTGAGACCACCCTGAATCCCGGGGAAGGGGCCTTCTACGGGCCGAAGCTGGAATTCGTCTTAAGGGACGCCATTGGGCGCGATTGGCAATGCGGAACCTTGCAGGTGGACTTCAATCTACCGGGGCGTCTCGGGGCGAGCTACATCGGCGAAGACAGCCATAAGCACACGCCGGTCATGCTGCATCGGGCCATGTTCGGGTCTTTGGAGCGGTTTATCGGGATTTTGATCGAGCATCATGCCGGCAAATTGCCCACTTGGCTGGCCCCGGTACAGGCCGTGGTGATGGGAATTACCAACCACCAGGACAAATATTGCCTCGAAGTCGCGGAAAACCTGAAAAATCAGGGGCTTCGAGTAGAAACGGACTTGAGGTATGAGAAGGTAGGCTTTAAAATCCGCGAGCACACAATAAAGCGTGTTCCTTTCCTTCTGGTCGCGGGTGAGCGGGAAGTCGAGGCACACACCCTGGCCGTTCGCACGCGCGGTGGCAAAGACCTAGGTAATTTGGAGCTTGCCGAGCTCATCACCTTGCTTTGCGACGAAGTCGCGAGCCGCGGCCGTCTTGTTTTGGAGGATCGTGTATCGCAACGTCGAAGCGGGTAAGGCGCAATGAGGAGATCTCCGCACCATCGGTGCGAGTGATCGCAGCCGATGGAAGCCAAGCAGGGGTAATGACACGCGCGGAGGCGCTGCAGATGGCCCTCTCGCAGACTCTGGACCTCGTCGAGGTCTCGCCGATGGCGGAACCCCCGGTGGTTCGAGTAATGGATTTCGGCAAATTCTTGTTCGAACAAAACAAGAAGGCGCACGCGGCGAAGCGTAAGCAGAAGCAGATTCAAGTTAAGGAAGTAAAGTTTCGTCCCGGGACGGAAGAGGCGGACTACCAGGTCAAACTGCGTAGCATCATTCGCTTCCTGACCGAGGGTGATAAGGCCAAGGTGACGTTGCGTTACCGCGGCCGTGAGCTCGTGCATCAGGACATTGGCCGGCGACTACTCACGCGGATTTCTGAAGACCTCGCACCGTATTCGGTGGTGGAGCAGAACCCGCTGATGGAAGGCAAGCAGATGATCATGGTGTTCGGGCCCAAAAAGAAGTGAGCGGCCGACCGTAAAAAGTTTGCCACCCCGCCTGTAGCGGCTGTCTTTCGAAGGACCGATCCTTTGCCGGATGGCTTGTGAGCAGGGCTAAAAATTAGGAGTCGATCATGCCCAAGTTGAAAACTAAACGGGCTGCGGCGAAGCGTTTTCGCAAAACAGCGAATGGCTTCAAACGCGGTCAGTCCCACCGTCGTCATATCCTGACGAAAAAGCCGAGCAAGCGTAAGCGCCAGCTGCGCCGCGAGATGCACGTCAGCGAGTCTGACGTAAAGCGCATCAAACAATGTTTGCCGAACGCTTGAAGAGTCAGGAGATAACACATGGCACGAGTTAAACGCGGTGTCGTCGCGGGTCGGCGGCACAAGAAAATTCTCAAGAAAGCGAAAGGCTATTTCAATGCCCGCCGCAAAGTCTTTCGCACGGCGAAGCAGGCGGTCATCAAGGCCGGCCAATATGCTTATCGCGGCCGGCGCGAAAAGAAACGTGAGTACCGCGCATTGTGGATCACGCGCATCAACGCTGCATCCCGCCTGTGCGGCATGACGTACAGCACGCTCATCGACGGGCTGAACAAGGCAGGTCTTGCCATCGACCGCAAGGTGCTTGCGGATTTGGCGATGCACGACATGCCGGCCTTTACGGCGATCGCGGAAAAGGCCAAGTCCAGCCTCGCGGCGTAACAGTCGTGGGCGCAGCGGAATCCCTGTCGGCGCTTGTCAACCAAGCGCTCGCCGATGTCGACTCGTCGACGGACTTAAGTTCGTTGGACGAGGTGCGCGTGCGCCTGCTTGGCAAGAAGGGGCTGCTTACCGAGCGGCTCAAAGGTTTGGGGGCGCTTGTCGCCTCCGAACGTCCCGCTGCGGGCCAGCGAATCAATGATGCCAAGGCGGCCATCCATGCCGCATTGGAGATGCATCGCATCCGTCTCGAGCAGGCAGCGATGGAGAAGGAGCTTGCCAAGGGGGCGATCGACGTCACCTTGCCGGGCCGCGGTCCGGATGTGGGCAGCGTGCACCCCGTCACGCGCACCCGCCTTAGGATTGAGCAAATCTTTGCACAAGCTGGGTTCACCGTGGTGTCGGGGCCGGAGGTCGAAGATGACTTCCATAATTTTGAAGCGCTCAACATCCCGAAGAATCATCCAGCGCGCGCCATGCATGATACGTTTTACTTCCCCGACGGCAGATTGCTGCGCACGCATACCTCGCCGGTGCAGATTCGCACCATGCGTTCCCAACCGCCTCCCTTGGCGATCATTGCCCCGGGCCGCGTTTATCGCATCGACTCGGATATGACTCATACGCCCATGTTTCATCAAGTCGAAGGAATGGTGATCGGCGAGCGCGTCAGTTTCGCGAACCTAAAGGCGATGCTGCACACCTTCTTCGAGCAGTTCTTTGAACGGCCGTTAGGGATGCGGCTGCGGCCTTCGTATTTTCCATTCACCGAGCCTTCCGCTGAAGCGGATATCGAGTGTGTGTTCTGTGACGGCAAGGGGTGCCGGGTTTGCAAGCACACAGGTTGGCTCGAGATCTTGGGCTGCGGAATGATTCATCCCAATGTTCTGGTAGCGGCGGGGATCGACAGCGAAAAGTGGCAAGGCTATGCCTTCGGCATGGGGATCGACCGCCTGGCCATGCTGCGTTATGGCGTCGATGACCTGCGTTTGTTTTTCGAAAACGACCTGCAGTTCTTGAAGCAGTTTCCGTGAGCGCGGAACAAATATGAAAGTCACTTATCGCTGGCTGAAAGAATTTACGCCCATCGACGCATCGCCCGATGAACTGGCTGCACAGCTCACCATGGCCGGCTTGGAAGTCGAGTCCCTTAGCTTAGTGGCGCCGCCATTCTCCGGCGTCGTGGTAGGGCAAGTGCTGCAAGCCGGCCCCCATCCGGATGCAGAGAAGCTGTCGCTTTGCCAAGTGACCACCGACGGTGCGAATCGGCTGCAGATCGTGTGCGGCGCAAAGAATGTCCGCCCCGGCCTCAAGGTGGCCGTCGCCATGGTAGGGGCAAAGCTGCCGAATGATGTGCAGATCAAGCGCGCCACGCTGCGCGGTCAGGAATCAAACGGCATGTTGTGTTCGGCGCGCGAGTTAGGACTTGGCGACGAGCACGATGGCATCATGGAGTTGGCGGCGTCGCTGCCGCTGAATCAAGACGTACGCGACGCACTGGATCTGGATGACTGGGTGCTGGACGTGAACGCCACGCCGAATCGCGGCGACTGCATGAGTGTGTTCGGCATCGCTCGCGACTACAGCGCAGCTCGAGAGCGGCGCTACATCCAATATCCGGTTGCCCCCATCGGCAGCAGCCAAGCAGCGGTTTTTCCCGTGTCGCTCGAATCGCCGGGGTGCCCGGTGTTCGCGTCTCGGGTCATTCGCGGCGTGACGCCGAACGCGCAGTCTCCCGAGTGGCTGCGCGAGCGTTTGCGCCGCTTAGGGTTAAACAGCATTTCAGCGATAGTCGATGTCACCAACTATGTCATGACCGAGTTGGGACAACCCCTGCATGCCTACGATGTGGCCAAACTGGCAAAAGGCATTTCGGTACGCGCCGCTGCGCCTCGCGAGCGGATCACACTGTTAGACGACAAAGAATACGAACTCGATCCTGAAGTTTTGGTCATCGCCGATGCGAACGGCGCGATCGGGCTGGCAGGAATCATGGGCGGGCGGCGCACTGCCATTTCCGACTCCACCACCGACGTGCTGTTGGAGTCAGCTCATTTCAGACCGGACGCCGTTTCGGGACGCGCGCGCCGCTTGGGGCTTTTCACGGACGCTGCGCAACGTTTCGAGCGCGGCGTCGATCCCACCTTGCCGGCGATTGCCATTGAGCGGGCGACGGCCCTTCTGCAAGCCTGTGTTGGCGGCGCGCCGGGACCGGTACAAGTAACGCGTGGCGCCGCAAGCGCAACGCGCGACGAGCCATGGGTGCCGCTGCGTCGCGATCGCGTGACCCGATTGCTGGGCACGCCCGTGCCTGACGAGGAGGTGCGCGCAGTGTTGGCAGCAATCAGCGAGGCAGTCGAAATCACGCCTGACGGTTGGCGCGTGCGCAAGCCCGCGCATCGCTTCGACATCCGAATTGAAGCGGATCTCATCGAGGAAGTCGCGAGGCTTCGAGGCTTCGATCGAATCGCGGAGATTCACGCGGTCGGTCAGCAGATTGCAGGGACGGCGAGTGAAGGGCGCGTATCGAACGACCGCGTTTTGACGGCGATGGCGGACCGCGGCTATCGCGAAATCATCAGCTATGCCTTTGTCGATCCTCTGACGCAGCAACAACTATTTCCGGACACGCCGACCCTCAAACTTGCGAATCCAATTTCGGCCGATTTGAGCGAGATGCGCGTGTCGTTGTGGCCCGGGCTTATCAATGCTTGCCGCGAAAACTTGAGAAGACAGCAAACGCGCGTGCGGCTATTCGAGATCGGCAGCAAATTTAACGTTTCTAAAAATGCACCGAGCCAGGAGCTGCAGGAAATCGAAACCCTCGCCGGCATTGCAACGGGAACACGCTGGCCGCAGCAGTGGGGCAGTCAGAGCGAAGCGGTGGACTTTTACGATGTGAAGGGCGATGTGCTCGAGGTATTGACGCTGACCGGTGATGCGGCGAGCGTTACATTCGAACCGGATTCGCTGTCCGTATTGCGTCCCGGCCGCGCCGCGCGAATTCACCGCGACGACAAGCCAATCGGCTGGATTGGAGAGATTCATCCGCAAGTCGTGAAAGCACTCAATTTGCCTATGACGGCATTTTTATTTGAACTAGAAATGAAATCAGCATTTCGTTCTAAAGTATTAAAATTAAATAAGATATCTAAGTTTCCGAGTGTCCGGAGGGACCTGTCCATCGTGGTTGATGAAAGTGTCCCCCTCGCAGTTTTGCAGGAAAATGTTACTGTTAGCGCGTCAGGCTTATTGAGCGAGCTGCGGGTGTTCGATGTCTATCGGGGCCCCAGCATAGAAACTGGACGAAAAAGTGTCGCTTTAGGCTTGATTTTACAGGACTCTTCCCGCACTCTTACTGATATCGACGCAGATGCCGTGGTAACCGCGGTGGCTACCCGGTTACGGGATGTATTGAGCGCCACAATAAGAGATCAATAAGCATGGCAGCCCTGACTAAGGCGGAAATGGCCGAAGCCCTATTCGATCAATTGGGGCTCAATAAGCGCGAAGCGCGTGAACTCGTCGATCTTTTTTTCGAGGAGATTCGTGCTGCGCTATCCTCGGGCGAACAAGTCAAGCTATCCGGGTTTGGCAATTTCGATTTGCGGGATAAGAATCGCCGCCCTGGGCGCAATCCTAAAACGGGTGAAGAAATTCCCATCAGCGCCCGTCGCGTTGTCACATTCCGTCCTGGTCAGAAACTGAAGGCGCGCGTCGAGGCATATGCTGGAACCAAGCAACAATAGCGAACTGCCGCCGATTCCGGGGAAGCGCTATTTCACAATCGGCGAGGTGAGCGATCTGTGCGGCGTCAAACCCCACGTGCTTCGCTATTGGGAGCAGGAATTCCCGCAGCTCAAGCCGGTGAAGCGCCGTGGCAATCGGCGCTACTATCAGCGCCAAGACGTGCTGATCATTCGCCAAATTCGCAGCCTGCTGTACGAGCAGGGTTTTACCATTGGCGGAGCCCGCAATCGTCTCACAGGCGACGACGCGCAAGTGGACCTCAATCAAAGCCAACAGCTGATCCACCAAATGCGTCTGGAGCTGGAAGAGCTGATTAAGATTCTGCGCCGCTAGGCCCAAAGCGGCACTCAAGATCTTGGAGCCCAATTGGGCTATCATTCTCGGTCTCGGTCGGGGCGTGGCGCAGCCTGGTAGCGCACTTGCATGGGGTGCAAGGGGTCGCAAGTTCGAATCTTGTCGCCCCGACCAATTTAAAGCAATCAGATGCTTCGCTAAATGAACGACGCAATCACGTCTAACGTAGTTCGAATATTCTTTTTTGCATCGAATCTCGCCTCCGCATCCTCACGCGCAGCCTCGCTCATTCGTAGTCTGGCCACCGGATCGTTTATTAGCATGCTGAGACTGTCATCCCAGCGCTGGGTCTGATCAATAGGTATTGCAAAACCGGTCACGCCCTGTATGACGAACTCAGGAATTCCGCCGACATCGCTTGTCACAACTGGCAAACCAGAAGCGAGCGCTTCAGCGATTGCCGAAGGGCTACAATCTACAAGACTAGGAAGTACAAATAAATCTGCAGTTGCGAACAAATCGGTCAACCTCCGATCCTGCGGCGCTATTCCATTGTGGATCACGATCCGCGAATCTGTCGTTGACACGCGATCTTGCGTCACAACGTCCAAATGCCAATTGTGATCTTTCGTACGCGCCGTCCAATCCAGTAACGTGCGGCCACCTTTTCGTAGAAATGCCCCCCCAACAAACAAAATATTACAAATTTTACTGTTGGTTTCTCTTCTCGCCCGCTGTTGCCAGCGATCTATCACCGCCCCGTGCGGTATAACGTGGACCTTGCCAGAATCTACACCGTAGTCTGCGACCAGCGACCGCTTTGCCCAATCAGAGAAGGAAAATATACCCGCGCATCGCTTGTATGCGCGACGACGTAGATTGTGCTTAAGACCTTCGAGGTTGCTGGACTTTGACGGGTAAATGCCGTATCCCGAGCCGAAAGCTTGCAACTGCTTTTGCGTAGCGTCCAGCATGGTAAAAATCGGAATTCGGCTACTCATCCGGACCAAATTGAGTGCCATGTTTCCGATAAGAGCCGCGTCAGGTCTGACATCGCGCAGCTGCTTGTTCACAGTCAGACTCATCTGCACACGTTCGAGGACTCTCCGAATTTCTCTATACCTGAAATCTCTGCCGAATACAGGCTTCACCCGGTCGATATCTATCCAATCTGGAATCAACGATATGTCGCACGGGTATAAATCCTTCCAGTTTTGGCGGACGGTCGTCCAGCCTAATGAAGTGTCAAGTGCAATCGATAATCTAGAGCAATGTTGCATCAGCGAATACTGCCATAGATGCTTTGGCCCAAGCTAATGACGGCAGCCGCCTGCCGGACCGGCTGCGAGGGCATTTAAAGATGAAGCGTGGTTGGGAAACCGGCAACGTGCTGGATGGTGCCGGGAATAGCCCCAGTGTGAGGATGCGCCGCTTTCCGTCCCGCTGATAGCGGTAACGAACGATTTTTACCCAGTTGGGAATACGCGTAGCATGAAGCCAGTGCGGTTCGTTTCCGTGTAATCTGCGCGTATAGAATCGGGCTTGAGTTTCTGGATCCAGGGGTTGCAAGTTAGTATCTTGTCGCGCAGACCAATTTACCAAATGCAGATCATGGGCATACAAACCTGGCGTCGTTCATTGACGCTTGCATCATGAACACAGAAGTAAAGCTCGAGGGATCGATCGCGCAATCGGCGTACGCCGGCCGCAGCGCTCAGATGTTTCCGCACCTCACGCCGGTGCAAATCGCTCGGCTCGGCGCCCACGGACATAAGAGCGCAATCCAAAAGGGCGACGTGCTGGCCGAGCCCGGCGATCGGCTGCCGATGTATGTCGTTCTTTCCGGAAGCATCGAGATCGTACAGCCAACCTTAACCGGGGAGACACTCATCGTTGTCCACACCGCGGGAAGTTTTTCCGGCGACGTGGGCACCCTGCGCGGCATCAGCACGGTGGTGCGCATGCGTGTCCGCGAAGGCGGCGAGGTGCTGTCGATTGACGAGGCGCATCTGCGCACGATTTTTCAGACCGACGCGGAGCTGAGCGAGCTTTTCATGCGCGCTTTTATTTTGCGGCGCGCGGCCCTGATTTCGACTCAGAGCAGTGACGTCGTGTTGCTGGGCTCGACGCACTCCGCGGGTACCCTTCGGCTGCAGCAGTTCCTGACCCGCAACACCTTTCCGTTCGTGAATCTCGATGTCGACAGCGACTCAACGGTCCGCGAATTGCTGGACCGCTTCCAGCTCAAGGTCCAAGACATTCCGGTCGTGGTCTGCCGCGGTTCTGTGGTGCTCAAGAATCCGAGCAACGAAGAAGTCGCCGCCTGCTTGGGGATGAACCAGCAGATCGATGACGACCGCGTTCGGGATGTCATCGTGGTCGGTGCAGGGCCAGCGGGGCTAGCCGCGGGAGTCTATGGCGCATCAGAGGGCCTTGACGTATTGGTGCTTGAAACCGGCACGCCGGGCGGTCAAGCCGGATCGAGTTCGAAGATCGAGAATTATTTGGGATTCCCCACGGGGATCTCCGGGTTGGCCCTCGCTGCTCGCGCCCTGATTCAGGCTCAGAAATTTGGCGCGGAAATCAGAACTGCGTACTCCGCGCTGCACTTGAACTGCGATGAGCGGCCCTACGCAATTGAATTTGCGAATGGCCATGCCGTGCGCACGCGTACCGTGATCATTGCAACCGGCGCCGAGTATCGCCGGCTGGCGCTGGATAACGCGTCGCGTTTTCTGGATATGGGAATCTACTACGCTGCGACGTCCACCGAGGCGCGGCGTTGCGGAACTGCGGAAGTCGTGGTGGTGGGCGGCGGCAACTCCGCAGGTCAAGCCGCGGTCTATCTAGCGGCCACTTGCAAGCGCGTCAATTTGCTGGTCCGGGCCAACGGCCTGGGGGACAGCATGTCGCAATATCTCATTCGCCGCATTGCAGACACGCCGAACATTTTTTTGCGTACTCGAACCGAAATCACATCACTTGAAGGCCAGGAGCAACTTTCCCGCGTGACCTGGAAGACCGCGCCGGGCAACGTGCCCGAGACCCATGATATTGGTCACGTGTTTCTCATGACGGGCGCGCTGCCTTGCACCGGTTGGTTGAATACCTGCATTGCACTCAACGAAAAGGGATTTGTCCGCACCGGCGCTGATTTGCGCGGCGAGGATCTGCCGGTGTCGAAATGGACGAATTCCCGTCAACCCGGGTT
>Ga0182024_10016486_pt1 | contig 14008 bp, 13 predicted proteins | sample P32metaG_FD_120480 | JGI IMG/M metagenome (GOLD analysis project Ga0182024, IMG submission 120480) | Permafrost microbial communities from Stordalen Mire, Sweden - P3-2 metaG (Illumina Assembly) | ecosystem: Environmental > Terrestrial > Soil > Wetlands > Permafrost | place: Sweden: Stordalen... | reverse complement strand
CGGGCCGCTCGTTGCACACGCAGAAGCGTCAAGCCCTGCTGCTCGGATTGAGTTTCAATCTCTATCGCCTGAGGCATCGCTAACCTTTCTTGAGGATGTCAACAGAGCCAGATGGCTTCTAGTATCTTGCGGACGCTCTCTAATGACAGATGGCAACTCTCTCTCAGACAACAGGCAGGCACGCCGGAGGGACACTCTCTACAGGTGACTGCTAGCGATGGCCGGACCCTGTTATTTTCGGGTGGACTAGATTCATTGGCAGCTGCCCATGAATTTGGACAGATAGGAAACCTACAACTCGTCAGTCACATTACTCGAAATCAGCCTGTTACCAACACTCAAATACGCCTTGTTCAGTTATTGGGAACGAGAGGGTTGCAGCTTCCACACATGCAATTTTTTGTTTCATCTGCAGACGCTCCGGGATTCGATCACGATATCGAAAATACACAACGAACCCGGTCATTTGTATTTTTGGTGCTCGGCGCCCTAGTTGCCCGACGGTTGGGTCACCGAGAAGTTCTCATGCTAGCTGAAAATGGCCAAATGGCCATCCACCTGCCACTTAGTCAGGCACGCATCGCGGCGTTCTCAACGCATACAGCGCATCCAGATGTGTTAACCAAGATGCAAGAGTTTCTGAATGAGGTGCTAGGGACCGACTTACGAATCGCAAATCCTTACGTTTTGAGAACAAAGGCAGAGACAATCCGTGCTGTCTTCGAACAGCTCCGTGATGCCGTCCCCATCGCGAATAGTTGCTGGCGCCAAGCGCATTTGCCAGTAGGATCTACACATTGTGGTGAATGCATTCCGTGTATTGTGAGACGGATTGCAATCGAATATTACGGTCCAGATGAGACAGCATACGCTAGAGATAGTTTTTCCGACGTTATCACGGAACTACCGCAGGAAGATGATGCGCGTAGGAACCTCTGCGAGTACTGTGAATTCGTCCTTCATTTTGAAAGGGACTCCGAACCCGAACTCATGGACAACTGGCCCGAATTGCTTTCTCCAAACATCGATGCGAGTGCCACTGTACAAATGTATCGGCGAGCCGCACGTGAGGCGCGAACGGTTCTCAGTAGATACCCAGGACTTGCGCCGATCCTACAGTGAGGATTTCTCATAGAGAACTCGAATCGTGCAGATCAGGACCACGACAGTGGGTTGCTTCCCGTGTGAATCCACAAAGCGGGTGGTCTTTTGGATATAACCAAGCCCTCCTGCTTGCAATTCATCGCTTTCATAAGTTGGGAGCAAATGCCGCAAGGCAGCATCTCGACAATATGTTAAATGAACATTTCACCGATCAGTCTCGTATCGACGCTATCAGTCACGATTTATTAGCCTATATTCAGTGGGCAGATCAAACGAATCTAATCGTTGCGGACTCCAAGATCCGCATAAACCTCGACGTCGGCGGCTACTTGGTTCTTGCAGGCGAAGTATCCAGACTAGACATAACAAACGCAGGATATCGTGCTGTAATCCTCGGCTCAAAACCTCCATATTGGCGAGAACACCTCAGACTTCCCCTAATCCAACGTGCGATTGCGCGAAACTATGGACGCCCGATTGGCGAGATTGAAGTTGGTATGCAGAATCTGGACGGCACGGAGCTAGAGACGCTCTCCTTTACAGAAACAGAAATAGGTCAAGCAGAAAATGATTTTAGGGTACTTGGTGCTTCCGTTAGAGGTTACTTCACTCCCTAAGCAACGCAACTTTACACCGGGAATCTCGTCCATAGCATCCCGGCTCCTCTTTAAATCCCTTCGTGATAAAGGATGTCTGACTTTCCGAGACGCTTCCCCGTGATCCTGCGATACCTCTTTCGATAGGCGGCCAGCCACTCCTGATCAGCGCTTGAGATGTCCAATCTGGGAAATCTGAGGGGGCACTCCCCCTTCTCCCGATATTGCCGTCTTCTTCTGGCTCGCCACATCTTTTCAGAGCCCGCCTTGCTTTTCCAGAAATCCTTACGGACACTGCTCATCTTTTCTCTAGCTTCTCGGGAATGCCGCATTCCCTTGAAATTGTCATTTCCCTGAGCTCTCTCCCCGAATTCTTTCCAGTTATCTTTGATGGCTTGAATAGAGGCAATAATAATGTCTGCCTGCCGAAGATATTTATCGGCCATTCTAGGACTCCCAGCCTGTCTTGCTTTCTCCTTCAGTCTATCGACTTTTTCCTTCATCCTTTTCAACTGTTCATATTGCTTTGCCATCGCCCTCCGCTTTTCCGGCCCAGGTGGGGCCTAAACTGCCCAAAACGCCATTCTGAAATGCAGTAAATTTGGGCCTTTTCGAAGCCTATAAGCTATGCCCCCGCTGCTATGGTAGCTAGAGCCCCAAAAACGCCATTTGTGCGACTTGAAACGTCGCTAGTCATGTCCCTCAGAAATAAGGTCATCTTCCTGACATTCCGCTTTCCGTTTTTTTTTGTTTTGTTTTTCCTTCCCGCAAGACCAGACTCTTTGAAACGGTCTTGTCGTATTTCGAGTCGCCCACCAAAACGCATCCTTTGCTAACAAGCTGGATTTCCCTCGATTGAGTCTCCTCTTACCGTATATGGGTAAATGGTCAAATTCCGCTATGCTCTGGACAGATCGCCCATATATGGGGGCGCCGCGTATAAAATCTTAAGTATTTCTTTTTCCTTTGGGAAAAGGGGAAAGCTTGTGGGGAAAGCCGGTATGGGGGGAATTGCCAAAATTACCCCCGTGATTGGCTTTCCCCCGTGTTGCTTTCCCCTTGTTTTTGAAAACAAACGGGTGAAAAGGACCATATATGGGCGTTTTGTCAGGAGTATAGGCGGATTTGACCATCTGCCCATATATATGGGCCATATATGGGCGGCTTTCTATTTACGACTGCAGAATCCATGAAATCTCCTTTTCTAATGCAGCCAGACTTTCTCTATCAAGGGTTTCTTGAATAAAGAATTTTCCCCGGTTCATCCTGAACGTGAATCCTCCGGGATACTTTCTAGATTTCCCGATATCGAATCTGGTGTAGTAGTTGCTATTTGCCAGACTATGGATAATGAGACCTCCATGCTTATTTCGCTCCGCAAATTCAGGACGTTTCGGTTTTTTCTGTTTGGAGGAAGTGTTCAGATTCTTTCTTGACGCAGGCTCTATCTGCTCGGAACTCTTCCGTGCTTCCAATTTAGGTTTCTTGAATTCGGCGATTACTTTTTCCAGCAGCTTCAGAATGCCTTTGTCGGATTCTCTATCCCATTCATCATCTCCATGTTTGCGGCGATTCCATACGGTGATTTCGTTCATTTGTCGATCGCAGGCCATTTCTTGCCTATAGACGTTCTTCCCCCAATCTATTTCGTATTTGGTTTTAGAAATACGTTTTATCGAAGGCGGCTTCATTGGCCGAGCCTCTTTGAGCTTTTTAGCTTCATGCTTCCGCTGTTCTTTTTCGGCCTTGTCGACAAGCTTATTGAGCGCATCAAACGTTTCTGGAGTTTTTATTCGGTGTTCGGCCGGAGTCCAATCGATCGGCTCTCCTCCCTGCCGTTCTTCCAACTCCCTAATTTCACTGATCTTGAGCTTGTTGGTTTCACTATCGGGTAGATAGCCGTGCTTCTTGCTGTCGGTATACCAAATGCGAGTATCAGTGGCGTTTTCAGAACTGGACGAGCTGTTGTGTTTTATCTTCCACCAAAACTTTCTCGTGCCTTTGAAATACACGGTCTTTTTCCTAAGGTCTACTTTCAAGTTTTCCATATTCGATTCCTCCGCAGGAATTAGGAAGTCCCGGGTGGCTGCCACCTGCGGAGGCCGCCATGCGGCGGAGGAAGGGTTTTCCACAACGGCCAACACCGGAACTACCTGGATATAGTTACCCCGCGTCCGATCGGCACTCAGCGCCATTGAGCGATCAGGCGACGAGGAATTTGCATTGCACTCGGCGGTCGTTTCTACTGGCCGCAATCGGCGATCCGGCGAGCGCAGAAAAACGCCGCCGATAACCTTTTGCCTTCGAAAGGAAGATTCCCGTGAAGTTGCTGCGGGTCAAACAAAAGGAGATCGCCCGGTTGTAGGGCGAACGAGATCCCCCAGCGGGAAAGCACAAGTTCGCCGCCCGTGAAGTTCCCCATCGCCATCAGGGCCGTCATCACGCCGAGCAGGTTGCCGCTGTCCGTGTGATAAGCGGTCCGGAAATTCTTTGCGATGTAAATGGTCGAGAACGCGGTGTGCCAAAGCCTGAAGCGTGGAGCTTTCTTCACCTCTGCCCGCTGAATCGCATGAATATTCCGGAGGTATTGCTTGTACTTTTTGTCGACCAGTTCAATTAGCGTTTTGTTTCGGTGCAACATCTTGGGATGCTTTTTAGTCAGACGTGTTTTATGAAACGCTTTGTCTGGCGATGCGTCTAGGTAGCCGAGCGTCCCGGTGCGCACGCCCTGCTTTTTCAGAACTTTCAGCACGGATTTGGGAACACCCTTGTGGTCTCCTAGGGAACCATCCTTTTTGAGTCGGACCAAAGACGGTGAGCCTACTGCCGTAGCTCGATTGTCCGGGAATTCGTTTACGGTCCTCCAATATTTATAGGCCCGCCTGAGAAGACCCGGCTTAATCACCTGCTTGAGGAATACGGCGATAATGCTCCCGTCCGGCGCAATGACCACGGTGTCTCGGTCGATGGTTTGGTCCACGTGCGAAGGGTCTGCGAACTGCCCTCTTAGTTTTGCTGCCTCACGTTTCCGGTCGTGCTTAAGTCTGAGTATGTGCATCGATGTCCGCCTCCATGCGGAATTTGTTTGGCACGTCGGCGTCGGTATGGACCATAGCCAGACGTGTGCTCCGGTTCCTCTTGGTTTTACGCGTCCAGCACAAGGTAACCGTAGTGGACGAGCTGACGACGCCACTTGGCCGTCAGGTACTTTTGAACACGCGGCCATTTCCGTGAGGCAAGCATCTGCTTGCTGGCTTTCTTTTCGCCCCCCGTCAGGTACAAAGGCAGTTGAAAGGGCCCGTCCAGCAGTGGAGGCGATTTGCGTGGTGGTTTCTTTGTTTTAAGTTCCGTTGTGCCTGTTAGTTCGGCGGCCGTGATGGCGTCGGCGACTTCTTGTGCAGCATGCTCACCTGCTTCCATTACAGCCACGGCCTTGGGATCGGTGGCCTTCGCCAAAGCGCGAAGCCCCGCGTTTTTGGCGTCGGCTTCCTTAGCCGCCTTCATGTATTCCTGGATTGACCTGACGCTGTGGCCGGACCGTTCGGCTTCCTTTTTCAATCGCGGTACCCATGCACCCCTTGGAACCATAGGCCTGAGCTCATTGAAGGCCCGGCCCGCTACAAGGATTCCAGCCGAGGCATCTGCCAGCCCGGCACGACCCTCCATCAACAATGTGTTGGCCGCAGCGAGGTTGGATTTCTCGGTCAGCTCTTCTGCGTTTAATGCATCTACAAGAAGCTGGTCGTCTGGTAGTCGTGGGAACCGGCGGATCCGCTTTTTCTTGTCTTGGTGCCGGTAGGCGTGGTCATCGAGTGCTAGTGGGGTCTGTGACATTGTTTCCGCCTAGCTGGCAGTCGCACCGACCGTAGTTCGTTCCCTAAATAATTTGTCACAACTCTGTCTGTACTGACCTTCCTCCGCATTTGTGTATTACTTCCTTTCCGATTTGCGTAGAAGCGGACAGGCCTTGTCGACCGAGCTTCACTCTCGGCCCATGACCTAGGCATCGTTACTGTGGGAAGATTAAGGAGTTATACAGAGGAAAACCATGCAGACAATCAGTGGATAAAACGCAGTGCTCTACCGAGATTGTTTCTTGTTGCGACGTGCGCTAATTTTCCTGGCGACAGTCGCGTATTCTATGCCGCGTTCTAGGGCAAGGAGAGAAGTTGCCAATTGATCTGGCGTCCACCTCTTTGCGTTGTGCAAAACTACCCCCTTGCGATTGAGAGAAGACAAGCTAAATGCCTTTCCGCATAAAACGTAGTGATCGTTCCGTTGCCCGTCTATTCGCTTGAAGATCTCTGACCTGATCTGATCCTTGGTCAATTTCTTATCGTTACATTTTGTCACGAGGTCATGTATGCCCTCACACCACTTCAATAATTGGTGAAACCGCTTGCAAAGACTGTCGCGTTCAGCGTCAACCTCCTTTCCACGACCTTAGGGAACTGGACTTCTTGATTGCCTTCAGCTCACCCAGCCACTTGTTCATCTGCGAATTTATTTCTGGCCAGGAATGGTCGCCATAAGCCACATTCAAGAAATGCATCCAAGCTGCCCAATAGGCGTCACGTCCCGCCATTGCAATACGAGCCCAAGAGCTGGTGTCGCCTATTCTGGGGGCGTTCTAGATGATCTCTTCGAAGGCGTCCTTAATTGATATTCCCTGCCCAAAATACACTTCCTGTACTTTTTTTGAAAGCTGTCGAGAGGATAGCGGAAGTCTCAGCACAATGTCCGTCGTTTGTTTGTTTTCGCGCAAGAAGAGTGTGGCTGGCCAACTATTGTCCAAGAGGTCCGCTACTTCTGAATTCCACGGTCTGGGTGCTCGGCGAATCACTCCAAATTCCGTGCGCCAATGCTGAGGTTTCTTGTCGTTGGTATTGTGTCCAAGTGTCATTAAGCAATCTCCTTTATAGGCGTGATCGTATCCCAGCTGTACCAATCCTGCGCTGCATTTAATTCCACCATTGCGTGCATGGATACTGCGAGATGACTGGGATAGCGTCGATTCGATCATGAAGCCTTGGGACACCGACAAGCCGACAAACAGTTCGACCGCATTCGAAGAGCGCCATTACACCCCGGCCGAAATTGCTCAACTTTGGGGCCTGAGTCGAGACTCGGTCCGCAGACTTTTCAAAGACGAACCCGGAGTATTCGCAGCCTCACCCCGGCGACGGAAAGGAAAGCGGGCATATGTGACGCTACGCATCCCCGCCTCAGTGGTCGAGCGCGTTCACCGTAGAATGTCACTTGTCAGGATATTGACTAAGTAGGTACTATTCGCCCATGCTCACGATTTACAGACGGCACCAAAAAGACTGCGAGCACCAGCACGAAGGCCGTGCCTATCGGCGGTGCCGATGCGTGATTTGGGCGGACGGTACCGTGGCTGGGATAGAGGTCCGCAAGTCCTTACAAACGCGCGATTGGCAAAAGGCCCAGGACATTGTCCGTGAAATGGAATCCGAGGGAAACGAACCCCAAAGCACAAATAAACTGATAACAATTCAAGATGCAGGAGTGAGATGTCTGGCAGATGCCAGAACACGAAACCTCAACGAATCCACAATATACAAGTACCGCTTACTTTTCAAACAGATTGGCGATTTTGCGGAGCGGCGTGGCATTCGCTTTTTAAAAGAACTGGATCTACAGACTTTGGATGAGTTCCGAACAGAGTGGAAAGATGGGCCTCGTTCAAGCTTGAAAAAGATCGAACGCCTTCGCGCATTCTTGCGATTCTGCGAGCGGCGGAAATGGATCGCTGAAAATCCTGCAACCGACCTGAAAGGGCCGAAGATTAAAGACCGGCCAACCATGCCCTTTACCCAAGCCGACATGCTCAAAATACTGGGTGCGTTCGACAAATATACTAAACGCGCAGGGGTCGCCAATGCTCAGAGGCTCAAAGCCTTCGTATTATTGCTACGCTACTCGGGAATGAGAATCGGCGACACCGTTAGTTGCGGAACCAACCGAATTACGGGAAATAAACTCTTTCTCTACACCCAAAAGACTGGTGTTCCTGTTTATTGCATTCTTCCTGATTTTGTTGTTCGTGAATTGGAGGCCGCGCCAAAATCGAGCGACGGGCATTTCTTCTGGACTGGAAAATCAAAACTACACAGCGCCAACGGAAAGTGGCAACGAAGACTTCAAACACTTTTTACCTTAGCGGAAATAGTGGGTGGCCACGCTCACCGTTTTCGCGACACGTTCGCAGTGGAGCTCCTTCTTGCTAGCGTGCCAATTGAGCGCGTCTCAGTCCTCCTTGGACACCAAAGCATGAAGATTACCGAGCGACACTATTCCCCGTGGGTGAGGGCACGCCAAGAGCAACTCGAACAGGATTTGCAACGCGTATGGAGCCAAGACCCAATCGCTCTCATGCAAACAAAGGGTACGCCAGAGGTACACGAGAAAAGCACGACGATCAATTAGTGCATTTTGAGGTGGTTAGATTGGTAGGGGCGGTGGGGATCGAACCCACGACTCCGTGAACTACCCGGTGGCTGGCGGGAAATTCCGGGTCGGAATGAGTCATCTTCGGGTCAGAACTTGCCGGCGCGGTCGAGCTTCTTCTGTTCCTCAGGATCGTGCATTTCAGCATCGAGGTAAATCTGGGTAACTTCCAGCGACTTGTGGCCGAGCCAACTCTTGATTTTCATCAGGTCAAAGCCAGATCGCAGCCAGTTCGTTGCCGCAGTTTTCCGGAGCCTGTGAAGGTAATGCTCCTCGCATACAGGGCGAGTCTCGCACGTAACCTCGACTTTATGCCGGTTGTCGTATCGGCCTTCACGGATCGCAACCTTACACTGTCCACAATTCAGCCCCGCACGTTTTGCAATTGCTTTGAACTTGCGAAGGAAGTGACCTTCAGGTTTCCCATCTTCGTTCGTGAATACCCATCGCTCTGACGTGCTGTGTTTCTTGTGTTCGGCCAGGACGGAGCCGAGCTCAGTCGTAAGCGGAACGGACCGCTCCTCGTGATTCTTTGGCATGAACGCTACATCCGACTTCCCCTTGCCCGTGACGGTATATCGCAGGTTCTTCAGGTCGATGTCACGCCACGTTGCATACTGCACTTCCTGTTCGCGGCAACCGGTACGGACAAGAAACAGATACCGCAGATATTCCTTAGGCGTCATCGCCGGGAAAAGTTTAGATAGGTCATCAGGGTTGTACGCCTTCGTCCGGGTCAGCTGAACCTTCGGCAGCTTGATTAACTTCGATGACTTCTCGATACCGTTCGCTTTGAGCAACGAAAAAATGAATCCCATCCGGTTGCTGATCGTCTTGTTCGAGTAGTCTAGTCCACGCAGAAATTCGACGTAGGCATTCAGGCGAGACGGAATAGCAAGTTGATCGATGAAGCGAATGCCCTGCGGCAGGTTTGCGAGCAATTGATTGAATACGTTCTCATACGCTTTAATACTTCGCGGACGACCGAAACGGCGCTCGTGTAAGTAGTTTTCGATGGCGGTTTTGATTGAGGTCCGATTGCTGTTAGAAGTGTTCGCCGCCTCGTCAACGGTCAAGCCCAATTCCTGTGCCTTGTGCGCGACGGGAGCCAGTTTTGCGGCTTTCTTTGCGCCAGCTTCGGTCTCATGTTTGACCCATTGGTATTTTCCAGCGGCGTTACGGAGACGGATGAAATAGGGCCCTTGCTTTGCGGCTTCGGGCCTGCGGCCTACACCCAATGCTGAATAACGCCATGCACCGTCTGTTTTGTGCCGGTAGTAGACAGTTTGAATTGCCATTAAGTTTCCTCCCCCCAAGCCCATGCAAGGCTCTACAATTGCTACAATAAATGTAGCATCCTGTAGCACGGAAGTGAATAGTACTATTGTACGGGTATATTTTAGATATGGCGGAGAGGGTGGGATTTGAACCCACGGTCGAGTTTCCCCGACACTCGCTTTCGAGGCGAGCTCTTTCAACCGCTCAGACACCTCTCCGCGGCAAGGGATTCATTCTAACGGGGACGCGTAGCACAAGGCAATGTCCCTGCGCGCTAACGCGGGACAAGGGTATCTGTGTCCTACAAATGAAACGGCAAGAATGCAGGGACGCGCCGGCGATATGCGGTGTAGGCGGCGCCAAACCGCGCGGCCAATTCCCTTTCCTCGAGCCGGATCACGATGAGAGCGAATACCCACCAGATCGCCAGGACAATCCACAATCGCGAAGTTCCGGCGAGCAGCGCGGCTCCTGCGACCGCGCAAAACATTCCCGCATAGCGCGGGTGCCGCACGTGGCTATAGAGTCCGCCGGCGAACATCTCGCCTGTCCCGGTAAGTTCCGCGTGCCCCACCAGCCTGCGGCTGCCCAGCTCCCTTTCGACGCGCGCGAACAGATAAATTTCAATGCCAATGAGCGCGAATCCCAGAGCGATGGCGGCCCGCGGTGGGCGGCTAGTGGCGAGGAGTGAATGGCGGAAAATCCACAAAAGCACGCCGCCGGATATCCAGGCCGTGAGTCCGGCAATCCAAAATGCAGCGCGAACGCGAGTTCGCCAAAATGACCCGAATGGATGAATCATCAGCCAGTAGATAGGAATGGGCAACTCAAACCAGAGGAAAAAGAAGGCTACGGCGTGCAGGAAGCGCATCAATTCACTTTCTATTCCTTCTTGAGCAAGAACGCGTGAATGGGTGAGAAACCAATCAGGCCTAGCACGAGGATACACCCACCGAGAGCGAGCCAGGTCCACATGGTCCATCCCGGGTCGGCGCCCCACAGGCCCCAACTGGCCAAGCCTACACCTCCGGCAATGTAGAGAAGACGCGCCATTCCAGAGATATTCGATTCCGCTGCCATGGATTGCCCTCGCTCGCCACCAGATTCCGGCCCATGCATATTAGCAGAAGTTGCGCTCATGACTTGCTCCTCGCGTGGAGAGTGTACCCTATTCGGGACCGAGCTATTAAGACGGAATTGACGCCGCTTGAGTTTCCAGAGAGTATGCTGGCGCGGGCAGAATGTGAAAATTGAGGCCGTGGAGGCGTTGATGAGCATTCCGGAAAAGACATCCTGGAAATCAATCGAACTGGAACCATTGAACGATAAGATCACGCGCCAGATGGTCTCCGGAGAAAACGCCACGCTTTCGCAGCTCCTGCTGAAGCGCGGCGCCGTTGTTGCGCGCCATTCGCACGTGAACGAGCAATATTCATGGATCATTTCGGGGCTGCTGAAATTTATTTTCGATGATCGCGAAATTCTGGTAGGCGCGGGCGAAGTCCTGCTGATCCCGCCGCACGCCGCGCATCGCGTTGAAGCCCTCGAGGACACGGTGGACGTCGATTTCTTCGCCCCGCGCCGCGAAGACTGGATTCGGAAGGACGATTCCTACCTGCGAGGGTAGCTTTGCGCCCCCGGGATCCCGGCAGCGGAAACGCTTGCGCCGCTGGAGCGTCTAATGGAGATGGGAAAACATGCCAATCCCGCGCCGGGCGACACCTGGAAATATATAGGTATAATAGACTCCTGGTTCATTGTGCTGCGACCTCGAGTGAGGCTTGAATGAACTCTCCCCGGAAGAAGCTCCATCCACGCCAGACGATCTACGCGTCACTGGCAGGGGTCGTGCTCGCCCTGGCATTGCTGCTTGCCGGCGTTGCGCGCGCCGACCGGCCCTACGCGCCGACACGTGATTATCATCTACAAAACGTAAAAATTTCTCTGAGCTTCGACCTCGATCAGCGCAAGGTGATCGGCGAAGTGACGCACACCCTTTCGGCTTTGCGCGATGGCCTGACGTCCCTGGATTTCGATTGCTCGGACATCACTGTTTCAAGCGCACGCGTCAACGGCAAAGACGCTCCCTTCGAGCTTCGCGACGACAAGCTGCGCGTCAAACTGGCGCAGCCGGCCAAATCCGGCGAAACTTTTGAAGTGAATCTGCGCTACGAAGCCAAACCCACGGCCGGCATTTATTTTATTCTTCCTGACAAGGACGATCCCGCGCGCGCCAAGGAAATCTGGACTCAAGGCGAAGCCGAAGACACACATCACTACGTTCCCATTTACGACTATCCGAACGACCGCGCGACTTCGGAAATGATTCTGACCGTTCCCGCCGGTTGGCTCACCGTTTCCAATGGAAAACTGCTCGGCGTTCAGGACGCTGCAAACGGAATGAAGACCTGGACGTGGCAGCAATCCTTGCCCGTTTCCACGTACCTGATTTCGTTCGTCGCGGGGGAATACACGGAAAAGCAGGACACCTGGCACAACATTCCAGTCGATTACTATGTGCCTCGTGGAATGGAAGACACGATTGATTCCACGTTCGCCCGCACCAAGCAGATGCTCGAATTCTTTTCGGATCGCTTCGGCGTGCCCTATCCCTGGGACCAGTATGCGCAATCGGCGGTGGACGATTTCGTCGCTTCCGGCATGGAAAATGTAAGCGCGACGACGCTCGCGACGCGCGACCTGATTCACTCTGGCCTCGCCGGTGAGCGGCCCGAAGCCTCCGACGACCTGATTTCCCATGAGATGACGCACCAGTGGTTCGGAGACCTGGTGACGTGCAAGGATTGGACCAATACGTGGCTCAATGAAGGCTTCGCGACGTTTGGCGCCAACCTTTGGGAAGAACACTACTACGGCGCGGATGCCGCCGCGTACAGCTACTGGCGCGATCAAAATAGCTGGATGCCTTCGAGAGAACTCTATCCGATTCCCATCCTCACGCGGAACATCGATGATTCGGTCGAATATGTCGGCAACGTGTATGACAAGGCCGGCTGGGTCCTTCACATGCTTCGCGAGCAGCTTGGCGACGATGCGTTCTTCGCCGCGCTCAAGCATTACCTCGAAGCGAATCGCCTCCAGAACGTCGTCACGGCCGACCTGGTGAAGGCCATCGAGGATTCGACCGGCAGAAATGTCGACCAGTTTTTCGATCAATGGATCTACGGCGCCGGAGCGCCTCGCTTCATGGTGCGGTCGGCCTACGATGTGGCCACGAAGAAAGTCACGCTCGACGTCAGACAAACCCAGAAAGTGGAAGGAAGCGTCGGGATCTTCCGCGTTCCCATTGATGTGGCCGTCATAACCTCAAGCGGCGAAAAGATTTTTCCCATCGAAGTGTCCAAGGACGACGAAACATTTTCATTCCCCGTCGATGGACCGCCGCAGATGGTGCTGTTCGACAAGGGCGACAAGATCCTGAAGTCCCTCGATTTTCAGAAGACGCCCGAGGAATGGATTCGCCAATTGAAGACCGCTTCCGATGTGCCGGATCGCGCTGACGCGGCCGTGGCGCTCGGCGCCCTACGCGACAACGATGCTGCCGTCTCCGCGCTGGGAGAGGCCGCGCGCAACGACCACTTCTGGGGCATCCGTGAAGAAGCGTTGCGCGCGCTGGGCCGCGTTGATTCGAACGAAGCGCGCAAACAGGTGCTCAACGCACTCTCGAACGACCAACCGTGGGTGCGCCAGGTGGCTACCGAACAGATGGGCCGTTTCACCGGCGACGAAGAGGTCATCAAGCGGCTGGAAAAAATCTATAAAGAGGACAAGGCCTACTCCGTGCGCGGTGCGGCTTTGCAATCCCTCGCGCAGGACAAGGCTCCGGGCGTGGCCGAACTGCTCCAGAAAGTCCTTGCTACATCGTCGCCGGACGACGTGCTCCAGCGCGCGGCCCTCCGCGCCATGGGCACGGTGGGAGATGACTCAGTCGCTCCAGCGCTGCTGGAATGGTCATCTCAGGGAAAGCCGACGTCCCTGCGCGGCATCGCGATCGGCTCGCTCGCTCGCACGGACGTGAGTAATCATGACATCACCACGCGCTTGATCTCCTATCTCAACGAACCGTCCTTCGACATTCGTTATGCGTCCATCTATGCTCTGGGCCGGCGCGGAGATCCCGCCGCCATTGAACCTCTCGAAGCTCTTTTGAAAAGCGGCCAGCTATCCATCAGCGTTCCGCATACCCTGGAAGGTTTGATCGAACAACTGAAAGCCAAGAACGCGCCTCCGAAATCTGCGCCCGCGTCCGGCCAAAAGAACAGCGATTCCAATGCAGCAGCCTCCAGCAGCAGCCAAAATCAAGCAGTCCTCGATCGCCTAGACCAACTCGAACATCAGATTTCGGAAATGAACGACCGGTTACGCAGGATTGAGAATTCCGTGTCGAGCGGCAAGAGCGATTAGGGTTTGGTAGCACAGGCTTCAGAGTCTGTGTGGCAACTCGGCTTGACAGTACAGGTATACTTCGCGCAGGAGGTTGCGCGATGCCAAATTTTTACGAGTACAACCCGGAACAGGGATATTTGTTGCCGCCGAAT